>ULSN01014750.1_pt1 | contig 21542 bp, 9 predicted proteins | sample 1956771 | NCBI WGS metagenome assembly ULSN01 (sample SAMEA4835709, study PRJEB28245) | human gut metagenome | biome: gut microbiome; material: fecal sample | place: Denmark | collected 2008
GGCTGGTATTGTCTTGCTCCAAAGGCGTATGCGCCCAGCTCTAAGCCATTCTTGCGATAGCTCATATTCAATTGGCTAAACCCGCCGAAGTTTTTCTTTTCATCGTATTCACCTGTAGTCATCGCATCGAATCCGAAGCCCTCACCTTGTATCTTCTTCGTTGTGATACGGATGACCGCCTTGGTGCTGGCTGCGTAACGGGCACCAGGGTTAGTGATGACTTCCACCGACTTGATGTTATCGGAATGCAAACGGTCCAGCTCGCTCTTGTCTCTCATCAGTCGTCCATTGATATAGATAACAGGCTCACCGCGTCCGAATACCTCGATGCTGCCATTCTGGGCAGACACGTTAGGGATACGGTCGAGCAGGTTCTCCATTGTTCCTGCCTTCTCAAGTACGGATCCGGCAACGGTTGTCGTCATTCCGCCATTCTTCAGGATAGTCTTAGGCAGGGATGATTTCACGACAACTTCGCCGAGCATCTTGCTGTCTTCTTCCATCTTGATGATGCCCACATTCTCGCCAGTGCAATCCTTGCAGATTGTCTTATAGCCTACGGATGTCACCTTGATGATTCCGCCGTTGCAGGAAGTGTCGATGACAAAGCTGCCATCCTCTCCACTCACCGCACCCTTGACGAAAGCCGAATCTGTTCTATTCAATAGTACTACATTGGCAAACGCCAAAGGCTCGCCCTTCATATCCATCACCTTGCCGGTGATATTCTGCGCCATCATCTGCGTCATAGCCGAAAGGCACAGCGCTGTGGTGAAAATTACTTTTTTCTTCATATTGCCACTTTTTTGTTTGCTTCATTTTTTTTCTGCTGCAAAAGTATAATATGAATGAAAAAAGCCTTTGACACAAAAGTGTATTTCCGAGCAGAATGGCTGAAGAATTACACTTTTGTGTATAAAAAGAAAGGATAGATAGCGTTTGGTGGTAGTTCTTTTGCTAGTTTATCTGCTTCTTTTCATCACCAAATCTGCAAGCACGATGGCGGATTCCTTCTCGTCCCTTGGTGCTTCCTTTGGTTTCCATGCTACGATGAAGCGGATTTGGGCGGTTGTGACCTTGTAGCCTTTTGACTCCCATTTGGCTAATTTCTCCTTCATCTTGATGGAGAGCTGGGCTATGTCTATACTTGTTGATGGGATGTAGAAGTAATGGCCGTGGTAGGTCAATGGCATACCACTTCTCAGGGAAAGGATAGCCTTCTTGTGAGGTTTGGAGAAGCCTAAGTTTATATCCCTGTGGGAGAGTTGGAGTACTATTTCGTTGGGCTCATCGTAGCCTTGGGCATCATAGAGATGCTGGGCAGAATGAAGCGAGTCGAAGAGATTGCTATTGGTGTGGATGGCAAGCGTATGCTTGGCACGAGTTATGCCCACATAGTATTGGCGCAGTTTCTCATCGGTAGGATGCTCGGGATGGTTGACGAGCATCAGGACATGGTCAAACTCATGGCCTTTAGCCTTGTGGATGGTGCTGACTACGATGTCCGACTTCGAGATCTCACAGAAGTCCTCCACTGACGATTCAAACATAAACTCCTTCAGGTCGCTATAGTACTTGGCACGATTGGTTTGCTCAAATAACTGAAGGCTGCGGTGCAGGTAGGGCAATGCCTGGCTATTAGTATACTTTTGAAATGTCTGTTGCTTGGCAGCATTCCAAATCTCATCGGAGATGATAGGAGATTTCGTCTCCTTGAAGCCCTGGTCTATCTTCTTCAAAAAGTATCTTACCTCTGCCAGGTTCCAAAAGCGCAAGCCGTCCATTGATTGCACCAGCTTGGCCTTGATGCCATGGCTATGAAGAAGTGCGAGCATGATGACAGCCTCTTCGTTGGTCTGTGTGAGAATACTGATGGTTTCGCTCTTCTTATCGACAGATTCATCGGTTCCTTTTGACGTGTTGTTTCCAAGCAGTCGCATCACTTCCTTAAGGATAGGCTGGTACATATAAACCCTTTTCTCCTGAATCTGGTATGGGTGCTTCACGATTCTTACCTCTCCAGCTTCTTGGCTCATGGAGATGATAGGGTCCGACTTCATGCGCTGTCGAATGTTGCGGGCGAAGTCGTTGGCAGCATCCACGATACGTCGAAGACTGCGATAGTTCTCGGTCATCTCGATGAAACGGCTGTGCTCTGTCCGGGTCAATTCATAGAGATACTGAGAGTTGGAACCTCTGAACTCGTAGATGTTCTGGTCATCATCGCCTACCGCTATCACTCTCATTTCTTCGTTGGCTTTCATCAGAGCAGTGACAAGGGCATAGTCATCCTTGCCCATGTCTTGCGCCTCGTCGATGACGAGCACGGTCTTGCTGATGCGATTGGGTTCCACTTCGCCGTTGTTGATCATTTCGGCAGCTTGCTTCACCACATCTCCTGCCTCACTCAGGTTGCCAATCCTGCCCATCAGGTCGAAGCAATAAGAATGGAAGGTCTTGATCTCTACAAAATGTGCGGCATTGCCGATGAGTTGCATCAGCCGTTGCTTAAACTCTGTAGCGGCAGCACGCGAGAAAGTGAGCATCAGGAGTTGTTCGTGCTTTACGTCTTCCAACAGCAGGAGCGAGGCAAGCTTATGTACGAGCCCACGTGTCTTGCCACTGCCAGGGCCAGCAGCCACAACGATGCAGCGCGACTCATGGTCGTCGATGATTTCCTTCTGTCGCTTGGAGAGCGTTCCGAAGAGCTGCTTATACTTCGAAGGCGTTACGTTGCGCTCTATCTCTGCCTCTCGCTTGCCCTTGAAGTACTTCGTGATGAAACGTTGGTAGTCCATCTGGAAGTAATCCTGCACATATTGCAGGGCTGCGTTATAATCGCTTACCATCAGGTTGGCATATTCGCCCACGATGTGTATCTGCTGAATCTTCTGCTTGTAGAATTCATTGAGCATCCGATAGTCTTCCTGCTTGTAGCGCAGGCGCGACTCCTTGATGCGGCGAATCGCCATCGCATTGTAGAGTACCAGAAATCCTCCCTCCAGCTTCATGGCTCCTATCTTGGAGAGATAGAGCAAGGCTTCTTCCACGTCCTCCAACTGCAAGGAAGAGAAGTTGGAGAAGAGCGACTGCTTGCTGGACTTCAGATCGTTCAGAAGTTCGACGACCGAAAACAGTAGAGGCTTCGCCTTGGATTTGTCTGTTGAGCCTGAGGCTTTACCTAAAGCGTTTTCCCTGGTCTCCACCTTTTCTTCAGAAGAACTGCGAATGCTCTCTACAGTTTTCTTGTTCTCTTCAGCAAGGCTATATAGTCTTTCGATAATGAATCGGCAAACCTCTACTCGTCTTTCAAATCGCTTGATAATGGTCTCTAAGTCCTTTTCTCTTGTTACGATGAGGCTGCGAGCTCCGTCTTCCTTCTTGCGCGCATACCCCTTCACTACTAAGAAGTATAGCAGTGTGCGTATTTGCTTTTCCGTGGAAGTGCTGATGCCATCGTTTACGGCATTGTTGTTGAGTTGCTTGTATGTGATATGTAGCGATTCGTCTGGAATATGCTCCAGTATGTACCTTTCCAGTTTGGCGAATTTCTCCAGCATCTGCTGAGGCTTGCGCTGCTTGTCGCTGACGTCCTGCAGATAGGCTGAGATGTCGCGCGTGTTGGCAAGAATGCCCTCCTGGCGCATGCGGTCAACGGAAGAGATGACGTCTCGCTTGCTGAGTCCGAGGATGTCGGCGAGGTAATCGATGCGGGATTCCGCCTCGCTATCTTGTGCCTTGGCTATATGCTTTTGCGTGATGAGCGACTTGATGATGCGTATGGCATTCTGCATTTCCTCCTCAGAGAATAGAGGTGATTCGGCGAGCCGCAGTCTTGCCTCGTCCATGTTCTTGACAGTGATACCTGTGGCATAGACGTGCGGAACGTTGTTGCCACGCTCTATGTATCCGCTCTGTTCGAGAGCCGATAGGGCGGTGCGCACACGGGTCTCTATGTCGGATACCGAGTCGTCCCAACCAGCTTGTCGAGCTATCTCCAAGGCAGAACAACTGACGTTGGGACGCAGCTTGGTAAAGTCTTTGACGGCTTTCCATACCTGTTGTATCTCGCTGATGCTCAACTTTGTCTGGTTGAGCAGGATGAAGTGCTTGTCTAAGTCCTCGTCGCTATAGAGCACATAGCATTTTGCGCTGAGGTGTGGATCTCTTCCCGCGCGTCCAGCCTCCTGTATGTAGTTCTCCAGAGAGTCGGAGATGTCGTAGTGGACGACCAGCCCCACGTCGCTTTTATCGACACCCATACCGAAGGCGGAGGTGGCAACGATGACGCCAACCTTGTCGCTCATGAAGGCATCCTGATTGTGTATCTTCTCGTCGGCATCCATCTTGCCATTATAGGGTAGGGCAGGTATGCCGTCGCGTTTTAGCTTTTGGGCGAGCTCCCGGGTTCGCTTGGTGCGGGATACGTAGATGATGGTAGGGCAAGCAGCCTGTTCCAAGAGTGAGCGTAGGAGGTTGTATTTGCTGCTGTCACTATCTACGTGGATCACGGAATAGTGGAGGTTGGTACGTGAGGCTGATGAGGCGAAGAGCTGTAGGTCGCTGCCCAGCCACTGCTTGAAATAGTCGCAGATGTCTTGTACCACCTTCTGTTTTGCAGTGGCGGTGAAGCAAGATACAGGGATCAGGCTATGACCATGGTTGCGAGCCATTGCATCCTTGCCAAATTTGCGCTCCTGATATTCCTTGATAAACTTGCCGATGTATAGGTAGTCCACGCGGAAGTCTTGTCCCCATGCCGAGAAGCAGTGAGCTTCGTCTATGACAAATCTCACCACATGCCGGGCCATCAAGATACGCTCGATGGTCTTGGACCGCAACATCTCAGGAGCTATATATAATATGGAGGCATCGCCGCTCTGCACCCGCTCGATAGCCAGGGAGCGAGAGATAGGGTCCAGGAGCCCGTTGATGGTCACGGCATCGGTGAAGCCACGGTCTGCCAAGTTATCTACCTGGTCTTTCATCAACGATTGCAGCGGCGAGATGACCACGGTGAGTCCGTGTACGGATCTCCCATCCATCAAGGCAGGCAACTGGAAGGTGAGCGACTTGCCGCCACCTGTAGGGAATATCGCCAATAGCGACTTGCCATCCACTGCCGCTTGCGTGGCCTGTTCCTGTAGCGGTTCGCCATCATAGGTGCGGAAGGTGTCATAGCCAAAGAGTTGCTTCAGGTTGTAGTGAATGTCGAGCATGCGGTCGCAATACTCGCAGCCCTTGGCGCAATGGGTATGGCGGAGCATAAAGATGATATGCTCTACCTCGGGATAATGGTGGAGCACCCAGCCTGGAGTAGCCGATCGGTAGTCGTCTGTGCCTATGAGCGCCAGGGCGTATGCCAAGCCGCAAGGCGACTGGGCTGCAAGAGCAGGAATGTCGGCATGGGCGCAGATATGATGGTTGTATTCAGAAAGGATCAATTCCGAAACTCCTATGTCAGCATCATCCGTTTCGAAGGCTCCCACATACATCAGAAATCCGCTGAACTCCTCTTCATGCTGGAGCAACAAGGTGAAGATTCTCCTCTTCTTCTCAGACAATTGATGCCATGCAGCGATCTCGTCCATCAACAGTTCCTTGGCTTTCTCGCAGTCATTGACAGGATTGTTCATCTGTTCGCTCATCAGTTTGTCGTCCTTCACCAGATGATGGTAAGGACGCTTGGGGAAGAGGAGCGGGGAGAGGTAGAGGGTGTCTATCAGAATGCCGTTGAGATGGAGATAGTGGGCGTCATGGTGGATGAGGTTATGTCCGCAGATATAATCGACCCTCCCTTCTTGCAGAAACTTGTTCAGTGCCGTCTGGGATGCTTGGTGAAAGGTGGCACCATCATGGCGCAATGCTCCGATATCGTGAATCTTATGGTCTTTCAGTCCCACTTCGGTATCGACGAAGGCAATGTTCCTGCCTCTGCCATCTTGCTTCTTGATGTCAGAGTCCACGTCTGGATTGCTCTTCTTTCCAAAGAGGCGACTGAATATAGACATACTTTTTGTTTCTTTTATTGCTTTATGGATGTGTCAGAAATTGGTCCTATCTACATAGACCATGCCTTCCGCTATAATGTCACCGTCCGAATTTTTATCTTATGCTTTTTCTATTATCCATTTTTCAATGTTCCCAGTAGTGCTATCGAAGTTGATACCAACCTTGGTTATCGGCTTGCCGCTTAGTGCAAAGCGTTTGTGATAGTTCTTCAGGTTGATTTGCTGTATCGCAGACTCCGCGTTCTTGTCCAGCTTAATCTCCAACAAGAAAAGGTCGGTATGGGTGAGCAGTACGATGTCAACTCTGCCGTTGGGGGTATGAACTTCAACGTCCACCAAATAGTCTGTAAGCAGAGAAAATATGACGAAGAGCATCTGCTGGTAATGTCCCTCGTAATGAGTATGGTTACTGTAAGGCACTGTGCCCAGGAATGTCTGGAGTAAAGCTAAGGCCTCCTCCATATTCTGCTTGTCCAATGCCTGTGCGATACGCCTGGCAGTATTTGTTGTTGCAAGCGTATTCTGTGTGACGTATGATGGAATCAACGCTTTGGTCAGTCCCATTTTCACCTCCTTGTTAGGAACATCAAGTATGTAATAGTTGTAGTCTTCATTATACTCCTTGATGGTGATATATCCACTTTGGTAAAGCAGAGGCATGATGGTTGGCATGTTCTCCGTAGGAGCATCAAACTCGCTGGCATCAGCCTCCACTCGTGTTATGATGTCTGTAGGAGCTACCTGATATTTGCGCATCACATTGATGAGGTAGGTTGGAGTGCCGGAAGCAAACCAATAAGATCCGAATTTGTTTTCTGCAAAGCAGTTTAACAAGCTGTATGGATTGAAGATGTCGGGTGAGAATCTTGTGAAATGATAGCCGTCATAATTCTCTTTTAACTTGTCGATGACTTGATCTTTCGTCAAGTTTCTTCTTTGGGCAAGTTCCTCGATGTCTTCCGACATTTGCGTCAGGAGCTCTTCTTTGGTGATGCCACAGATACCTGCAAAGTCATCATTCATGGATATGTTGGTGATGTTGTTCAGCTCGCTGAAGATGCTGACTTGGGCGAATTTGGTGATGCCCGTTAGGAAGACAAAACGCAGTTTTGCTTCGCTATATTTCAGAGGACTATAGAAGTTGCGCATGATGTTGCGCAAGTTGTCCAACTGTTCTTGTTCATGAGCCACGTCCAGCATGGGTGCGTCGTATTCATCAATAAGTACGACCACTTGTTTGCCGGATTTCTCGTATGCCGTGTTGATCAGTTCTGTCAATCGGTTGTTGGAATCTATTTGCGGTTGTGTGATTCCCCATTTTTTTTCTTCTGTTTCCAAAATGAATCCGAGATATCTCTCCAACTGCTCCTTGTCCATGTGTTTGCCTCCACTCAAATCAAAGTGGAGCACAGGATATTCTGTCCAGTCCTTTTCCAACTGTTCGATGGCAAGATCTTTGAACAAGTCTTTCTTGCCTTCAAAGTAACTCTGGAGGGTGGTAAGAAGCAGGGATTTCCCAAAGCGGCGTGGACGTCCCAAGAAGAAATACGTGCCGCTGGTATGAGTCAGACGGTAAACGTACTCTGTCTTGTCTATATAGAGCTTGTTTTCCTTGCGGATTCGCTCGAAAGTCTGTATGCCTAATGGATATAACTTAAGTGCCATAATCTTCGGTGATCGTATTTCCACCGCAAATTTGCAATTATTATTTGATATATGCAAATAATCGGAGGCAATTATTTGTTGAAACCAGTTTTACAAGGTTGTTGTCACATACCAGCAGATGGTGTTTTTTGTGTTCGGCCGATGCGGTCACTTCACTTATGCAGGCGCAGATCTTTTGCGGTTTCAACAAAAATGCGTAACTTTGCAATCGACAAGATATTATCACTAACTTATGTATTATGGCGGAAACGAATAATATTTAACTTCATAGGCCAATGAAGTTAACTTCGTAGGCTGATGAATATAACTTCGTTGGCCAACGAAGCCAATAGGCTTTTTTAGGCATGATTTGGCCGCTATAAAATCTGTGGGCCAACTTGGAAGTTTTTTCTATTTTCCCCCTCTATGTCAAATAAAAAGACTACTTTTGCATTGCCGTGGCGAACTTCGGCGTCTGTGAAACCGCAGCGCACAGGTGAGCGGAGCTTCGTCGGACCCAAAAGGAGATAGAGACTGTCGGCTGCGGAGAAAGCAAAGGCGAAGATGAAAAAACTATTAGTGATGCTCCTGGCGTTGTGTCTGCCCGCATGGAGCTTTGGCCAGAATGTGGAGAGGCAGAGAAAGGCTGAGGCTGGTGATGCCTCGGAGCAGTTCTACATGGCACATTGCTATCAGTATGGTTGGGACGGAGCCCCTGAGGATGCCGCCCAATATGCTATTTGGCTCAAAAAGGCTGCTGCCAGTGGAGAACCTGGTGCTCAATACGACTTGTCGCAATTATATAAGTATGGTGCATACAGTGTGCCGCAGGACGATGCGGAGTATCTCCGTTGGGCAAAAAAGTCTGCCAACAACGGCTACACCCCCGCTTGCTACAATTTAGGACTATACTACGAGAACATAGACAGAGAAGAGGCCTTCTATTGGTATAAAATGGATATGGACTTGCACTGGCAAGAACACCATGAGGAAGACCAGTTTGCTGTCGACCGCCTCCAGGCGATGGGCATCACCTACCATCCTGCGGATCACGCCTCATCGGGTCCGGACCGTAATCATTCCTCGCGGTCGCTAACCAACGGCAAAGGCAAGAAGATTATTTCCAGCCATTAGTCTGCAATATTCAGGATAGCTTACCCTTCGCCCTGGTCGTAAGTAACGTCTGTTAGGTGTCCCTACTTAAGGCAGCCCTGCTATATAAGATAAGGTAGGGTAAGGTCGTTGTGGAAACTAAAATCAAAAAGTAATGGAAAATTTAGAAGTGATGGTGATTCTTTTCATCATCGTCGTGCTCGGTTATGCGCTATGCAAGCTGGGCTATATGGGTGACAAGTTTGATCAGAAGTTGTCCTCTATCGTGATCGACGTCACTTGTCCCGCGTTGATTCTCTCGTCGGTGATGGGGACGGAACTGCCCGACCGCTCGTTGATATTGCCCCTGTTGGGAGTCGGTTTCCTCACCTACGTCGTGCTGTTGGTCTTTGGCTTCTGGGTGCCGCGGTTTGTCTCCAAGGACCGTGATGAGCAAGGGATGATTGGTTTTGCGCTGATGTTTGCCAATGTAGGATTCATCGGCTATCCCATCGTCTCCTCCATCTTCGGCCCCAAGGCCGTCTTCTATGCCGCCCTGCTGAATATGCCCAACACCTTCTTCATCTTCACGGCCGGTGTGATGCTCGTGAAAGGCGAGTATGGGGTGAAAAATCTGAATCCCAAAGTGCTACTCTCCCCGGCTATGATTGCCGCTTTCGTCGCCGCCCTGCTGGTAGCCTTCAGTGTTCGCACCCCCGACCTCATAGCCCGTCCCGTCACGATGGTGGGCAATATCACTGTGCCTGCCGCCCTGATGGTCATCGGGTCGTCTATGGCGCGCCTGCCCCTTCGCGAGGTTGTGGGCAGTGTGAAAGTCTATGTTGCCTCTTTCCTGCGCCTCTTCGTCGTGCCTCTGTCGGTCTATTTTCTGTTCAAGGCCTGTGGCGTAAGCGACCTTGTCAATCAGATCAATACGGTGGTCATTGCCATGCCTGTCGCCTCCTTTGGCACCATGTTCTGCATGAAGTTTGGGCGCAGCGCGTCGCTGATGACGGAAATGACGTTTGTCACCACCGTCGCCTCGATCCTCACCATACCGCTGGTCACGATGCTGCTCCAATAGCTTGTTGAGGCTGCTGACTATGACGCAAGCCGATGGGGAAGGGCGTTGGTGATGACAAATCGATGGAGTGGGGCAGTACTGCGCCCCATCGTTGCCGCAGGCTTACGCCTCCTTCTCCAGCAGCTCCTCCAAAAACTCGGATGCGTCGGAGACGCACATCGGACATTCGCGCAGCACAACACCCGTGCCCACGCCCTTGAGCAACTTGCAGCGGGTGGCACCGTTGCGCTCCTGAAACTTCTCCATGATCTGCCTCATGCCCTTCACGGCCTTGGCCCGGTCTCTCACGATCAGTCCATAGACGATGCCTGCGCCCACGATAGAACCGCAGGTACCTTCTCCGTTGCCCATGCCCGCCGCGAAACAGTTGCCCGCGTGCTTGATGGTCTCTTCGTCCAGTCCCGTCAGGTCGCAGTAGGTGCAGAGTACGGACTGTGTGCAGTTGTGCGATCCGCAGCGTTTCTTCTCCGCTGCCAATTCCTTTCTACTTTCCATTGTTCTTGTTCGTCTTGATTCGGTTCGTTTTTGTAGTTGACCTGCAAGCGGCAAGCCAGCAGTTGGGATGGTTCTGCAAAGGTATGAATCCTTTTCTGAAAAACGGTCGATGTGCACAAAAAAGTCCTCAAAAGAACACCGTCGTCGCTCTTGTGTACTCTATTACGCACTACCTTTTAGATTTTTGAATTCCATGCCTACCTATATGTGTAATTATGGTTATACATGACTCCTTTGTAGTTACGGCTTCTAAGCCAGCCGAGTAGTGTGATGTCTTCCTTCAAGAAGCCCTGTTCTAACATGTTAGCAGAAAGAACGTCTATGAGTTTCATTGTATGTAGTCCGTCAGGTTTGCTGCCCCAAAATCCCTGTCCGACAATGAATTCGTCGTACTGCTCACGAAGAAGATAAATGCCATCCTCGTTCTCTTTCTCTGATATTAGCAGCTCACCGCTGGCGGCAAGCTCTGAGAGCATTTTTACATGCAGCTTCTCGAAGAATTCCTGCTCTTCCTTGCTTATATATTGTCCTTCCATCGACAAGAAAAGGTTCTCGTCGTCTGGATCGAGAACATTTTCAATCTCAATCTTTGTGTCTATCATTCTTCTGTCTTTTTAAAGAAATTGCTTTCTATTATGTATTGCAGTTTTATGTTGAACTTGTGAATTAAGAATTTTCTCCATTCCACTTTCATTGAACTCACCACATATAACTGCTTCTTTTAAGAAATAGCCAAATCGGTATTCTTTTATAATTCCTGTATCGTGGTTCGGATGTATTGACTCATCATCAACCACTAAAAGAACTTGATATTTTGTTTCATATCTATTATCCCACCCTGGTTGGTATGTATAAGTTGTCAAATATAACTTATACCAGAATTTGACCTTGTTATTTTCAAACAAGAATTTTTCTTTGCTCGTCCAGGAATAATGGTTGTCTTCTTTTATGAAATCATTTAATATCATATCTCGATCGTGTTAATGGTGTTGAGTCCTGTTAGCTGCTATAGCTTTCTTTAAGTCATCTACATCACGCACTTCACGTGTGCGGTGCACCATGGAATGACAGTTAGAGCACAATGCACATAGTTCCCCTACTGGTATCTCATGCTCTTGTGAATATGATGCCAAAGGTTTTTTGTGGTGGACTTCAAGAAAATCTTTGCCAATATCACCATAGAATTTCTCGAAGTTAAAATTACAAATATAACACGTGTAGCCAGAGGCTTCCAAGCATTGTTGCCTTGCTGCACGATTGCGATAACGACGTAAAATTTTTGTTTCAGCTATTCTTCCTTCCAATCTTGTTCGGCTGGTATATGATTTGGCCGAAGAATTACTGGCAGGGACTTCTATTGCTGTGAAGATTTTGTTTACATCATTTTCAAAATCGAATTTTTCAGCATTATTCATTGCTGCCAAGATGTACATGTTATCTGAGGACATGCCAACTAAACTGTCTTTCAAAACTTTGTAAAGGTCTGACATTTTATTTGAGCCAATCTCGTCAATTATGAGCACATATGGAAACGATGCGTTCATTGACGTTTTAGCCGTCTCGTAGTCTGGCTTGATTTTACGGATAGCAGCCTCCATACCTCTTGAAAGCTTCATGCCATCAAGCCTCCCCATTGCAGATATGACCTTCTCGGCATTTACCCCAAATCCATCATTTTGTTGAACAAAGTATATGGTATCTTTGTTCTCCTCATCAACAAACAACCTTGATGTCGGTTTTCCTCTTTTCATGGGAAGAGCTTTAACATCGCCTTTTCTGACTTTATTCCATAGATGGCTAAAAGCATCTTCTATTGTTCCAAACGTTTTTCCTTCAGTCAGTAGGTATTTAAGTATCGCATATACATGTGCGACATCACCAGACAACAACTTCTTAAGAGCAGAGGCCGTCAAGCCATCTAATGTATCAATGTCTTGTATATGCTCATTATAATAAGCATTCTTGATAGTTTTGATAGTACATCTATCGCCTTCGACAAGGATAACATTGTTTTTCTCATCGTATATAGTCAGCCAATCCCTTTCTTTTCCTTTGCTATCTATACATGCCAACCTCTTGACATCCCTCTTTTTTGTACTGTCACAGAGTCCACGAAAACGTTCAGTGATAATGTTGTCGTCAAGATAATTGCTGTTGTCATTATTGGATTTTTCCATGACTTGCTTGATAGCTTTTTCAAAATCTGCGAGATTTTTAATTCTATCAGAATCTTCGGAATAATATGAAATATGCTCGTCCAGGACATGCTTCTCTTCCTTGGATAGATGCTCTACGTCATCCCTCCCAAGAATCATCTGTGCAGCAATGTCCTGAGCAATAATGTCTAAATCCATACTAGGTTCACCTGTCAGCAACAACATGTGCTTTTCTCTAAGAAGGTCTATGTAATTTTGATATTTCATTGTCTCTGTTATTCTAAGTTATCAGTTTTCATTAAGTGAAATCGTATACAGAATTCCCTCATGGTTCTTCTTTGTATTGTAGAGTTTCATTTCTAACCCCCAATTGTACCTAAAGTCATTGTCTGTACACTCAGCATTCTCCCACCCGAAGGGTTTCCAGCCATTAGCTATTCCTGCATCAGGGCGAATACACAATTCAACGTCATCACTTTTGATAGTAAAGCACCTCTCGTGAACAATATATCCGTCGTCAGATATTGTTGCAGACAAATTACAGATGTTAGAAATTGATTCTTTCAAGAAACGATTTCGTGCGTCATTGTTATTGAAATTTTCATTCATCTTGACATCGTTTGCTGTATACGAGTTTACACTAATAGGCTCAACAAAGATGGTCAGATTATTAACGACTAAGCTACAAAATACTTTTAGTGACTTAATGAAGAACGCCAAAAGGATGCAGCCGAGAGGAGTTCTGATATATCTGTCAGAATAACTTAAAGAAACTCTTTTCCCATACAGCGATGACTTGATGCGCTCCCACTTGATATCCTCGCCATAAGCAAGTACTTTGAAAAGAGAGTCAATTGAACAGTCCACCTTAATCCTTTTCTCAAACATCAGCGTTCCATCACTATTCATGTACTTTTCCAGTAACTTATACGGATTAATCTGGGAAATAGTTAAGCCCATGTCTGAATTTGTGTAATACACATCACCGTCTCCCCATGAATGAGTGAGGGAAGTGTCAATATCTCTGCCAAAGTAAGTCTTTGTTCGTCCATCATTGAACCTTACTTGCAATAAAGGTCTCAGTGACGATGGCAAACTACCTTGACAGTAATAGAAATTATTCTGGGTTAGAGCTGCCATAATAGTCGCTCTTTCTGCTGGTGAACTTTTTGACAAGTCAATCTGATTTCTCACGGAAAATGAAGCATCAATTCCCATAAGTTTAAGTTCTCCCAGCATTTTGATGAACGGAAATTCATTCAATTGCCATGAAGAATAATCGTTATCAACAAAGAGTGTTATGAATCTGAAATTATAGTTGCGAACCAGCTGGTAGAGTTCTGTTGCAAAATCAGTCGTGACAAATGATGCATCACTCACCAATGATGAAATGAATTTTGGTGCGATTCGTGATTGATTTTCGAGTTCAAGCCATTCAAGTGCTTTCTGTCTGTTGAGGTAATTTAGATACCACTGAGAACGTCTGTCGATAAGACATTTGGTGCAAGCTCTTTCACAATCACAGTGGTGCAATGAATTATAGGCAAGTTCCAATACCTTATCCTTGTATTCACGGAATAAAGTGGAGTAGCCTGCTCCTCCCAATGCAGTGTCATAGATGAATACGGTGTGGTTACTGGTGTCATATCCAAAGTCAATTTCGCCATCGTTTACGCCAAGCAGTTCGGTTAGTTTCCTGCTTAGAATTACACCAAGAGAATACAATGTATCTGAATCTTTTATTAGAGCGTTATTTGCATCGTAGAATCTAATCTCTACAAAATCTGTTTGGTAGCGGCCTATTAGCAGCACGTGTCTTCTGATACTATTTGATCCTTGGCACGGCATTCCTGTTAACAGATGTTTATGACCCGCTAACGCATGGTTTGAGTCATCTATATATTTCTCTTGTTCCATTCTGCCACAGTAGGGACACAGCGCATAGCCGTATCCGTTTTGGCCTCTGTTGTAGAATAGGATTTCTGATTTGTTAGTCGAGCATCTAACTGACATTTTCGCGGATGATACTTTTTCTCCCCATGGTTCCATCTCTAAGAGTATGGGTTGAATAAAATTCATACCGCCAAGTCTGTTCATCTTTCGTGAAGGTTTTGAACCCCAAGCAACTGTGAATGCGGCAGGTTCTACGATTTCAGTAAATCGACTGTCAGTAGAAAGACTCATCTCCTTTATGCCGTGCATGGTATATTGCCCTCCACACTTAGGACAATCGTTCATCGCAGAACCAGAAGTGATTGTAGTGAAGCCGCAGCGAGTACAATTCTGTAATACATATCTTGCTGAATTGTCATCATACTTCGTTTTCAGAAGGATTCCGCTTGGCTCATATATCCATTCGTTCTTTACCACTTGATTTCCTGGAGCATAGGATGAAATGGCCTGGCTAAGGTGCATGGTAGGATCATTGTCGGTTTTGTCATATCCCAGTATACACTGAACTAATCCAGTTGGTATTCCTGCACTTGGTAAGAATGAATGCTCGGCAAGATACTGTAAGAGTGGTAATTCTAGGAAGTTGTCCTTTTGATGTTTCAATGCCTTAATTGCAGCATTGTGCCCGCTTTCTTTGCGCAGGGAACCAAGGGATAGGTTGTATGAATCCAATCTACTTTTATACAGGCCAAAGACTATGGCGATGTCTTTCTTTGTCGCAAACGCTGCATCACTTATTGGAACAGCAGACAATGCCGTTCCCTTGACGAGATTTGCATACGAAGAATCAATGGCATTTCTCTGGCCTCCAATGATTTTGTCAATATGTGTCAGGAAACCATCATAGTAGGTTGTTTCTTCCGTTGATTCAAAGAAATCTTTTAATTTTGATGTGACTCTAATGCCACCTTCTTCTGAAACAAAGTCAGCAAATATCAAGGCATTTAAGTGCCTTTGAATGAGCTGACGGCTCTCTAATTTCAAAAGGGGTGTCTCGGTTATGTGAGTCATGGGATATTTGGGATTATTCCAAGTGAAAGCCCCAATCGGATTGGGAGCACAGAATGTCAAAGCCAAAGCCTTTGTTTCATTTCTTCTACCTGCACGTCCTGCTCTTTGCAAATAATTTGCCGACTTGGGAGGAACATTATTCATGACGACTTCGCTTATACCTCCAATATCTACCCCCATTTCCATAGTTGTAGAACATGATAGGACATTCAGATGACCATTGTTAAACTCCAGCTCGTATTTCTCAAGATCTTTACGAGATTGTTGACCTGAGTGCTCGGCTGCTATGAAAATAGGCTTTTGCAAGTATACTCTTTCATGAATATCAGAATATGCTCCGAGTTCTTTTTGACGAACAAGGTTCTGGGAGATCCATGTATCCACTTGCTCCTGAATGAGTTCAGAAGATTTATATGGGAAATATGGATAATCGATGGTTTCCTTAATTTTATATCTGTCAAAGTTCTCTTTTCCGATATATCCATTTATACGAGGGCTGTAACCACAGAATGTCGTATCAACAATTACATTGTCCACGGGGCACAGATAGCCTTTGTCTATGAGTTGAACTCTTACCTTTGACCCAAGCAAATCAAGCATAAAACCATGGTTTTCCGTGTCTGAACAATCCAATATTTTAGACGTGATAAAAAACCACGCTTGTTCCAACAACTCATTGATGTTGGCTATCATTTCAGGATTAAAACTTTCAACGTCATTATAGTCAAGAGCAGCACATAATAGAAGTACAATCCTGTTCTGCTCGTCTTGTATGCCAGTCAAAGTTTGTTTAACAGACGGCCACTTGCTCACAGGCTGTCCCTTAATTCGAAGTGTTGAATCTTTGGGGTAGATTGCCGAAACGAACGTGTTCTGAGTAAGGAAATCTTTAAAATCACCCGAAATAGTGTAATGCCGTCCACCACGGATTAGATAATCAATGCAGATTTTTAGGTAATCCTGCCAATTTTTGTCTCCGTAACCTTTTTGTTTAAGTATAGGAGGGCATTTTGCACTTTTTAGCCCTGGGTAAACCAATCTTACGAACCCCATATTCTCTAAAGAATTGGCACGTTTTGGAATCCATCCAAACTGGTCAACCAAAAGAGCTTTAAGGTATGCTGACGTGTTGTCGTATTTTACACCACGTGCAGCATTGAGATGTTTGTAGAGTTTGCGAAAATCCGCATTGTTTTCCAGAAGCCTGCTGATGTTTTCAAATGTCTCGTCTGGAGATTCTGGGATTGTAGTGTTGTTACTCCCATTTCTTTTCTCCTCCAGCTTAGCAAGCCTGTTCTTAAGGCCTATGCCCAAATTGGACATACTCTTTAATTCATTGTATTCAGTTTCCTCTTCATCATTTAATCCTGAAGTGGCAGTAGTCACACAATCTATCCGTTTGTCTGCCAATGCATGAAAGATTGAGGAACGAATCCAAGAACGTTCAACATCTTGGTTCATACCCATTGCTGAACGAGCGGAGCCTTGGCGATTATCTGTGAAGGTAATATACTTTTTCCCGTCATACAGAACGTCAAAATCATCAGTATTACCGCTTTCTGCATTATCTAATATCAGTGTAGAGAGAACACGTCCCATTTGCGTAGCACTTGCTCTTAAATAGTGGAGTCGCCCAACGCGGTTGCCACAATGAGGGCACAAATCAGCATTGCTTTCATCGTGTCTTAACGATTTGAATACGAGTTCCTCCTCGGCATCTTCAGCTGCAATCTCAATTTTGTTCCTCTCATGATTGAACACATGCCTATCTTCTCTTGTATGTTTCCTTAGACATCGTTTTTCTGGCTTGCCAAAATAGAATGGAGTAAAGCCATCAGCTTCAGCATCGACAACGATTTCGTCTGCCATCTGTTCCGACTCTATAAGATCTTCGTCGATATTGTCATAGAAAATACTCTTGTCTATTTCTACTACATTTGTATGTGCTCTGAAGCCTTTCGATGTGCTTGTTTCTCCAGATATGATGATTCCTCCACAACTAGGGCATGTTGCCACCTCCAGCAATCGTGATTTACACGTCGGGCAGTTTGTATTTTGGTAAGTGGTTAAACTGCCAATACTTAAGCGTGTCGTTTTATGATGTCCACATTCTGGATTCACACAAGCATATATTCCATTGACTGAGCGGATGAAGAAATGTGCGCGTGATGGTAGCAAGGCAATAGAACTGCCACCATTCTTATCCAAACCTTCTATTTTGTCCCCCAATACGTCTATTAGTTCCAGCGATTTTCTCAAATCTTTGCTAATGGAGCGGTCTAACTCTTTGGTAATTTCTTTTGCAGACAGAACTGGGTCCGAATTAAGTTTCTTACGTAGCTTTTCAATGTCTGTAATCCTAATGTTTGTATTGAACTTGGCATTTATTCTGTCAATGGCTTGTTGGGCAATATTACTATCCATATTGGGGATAATACGCTTGCCCCCAATGACCATCACGCTATCAACAGGCTTACCTGTTAGCTGTGAAACAAATGTTTTAAGTTTTAATTCTGTTGCAGGGTCCTTTTCGTCACCAATAGTAGCTGAAGTAACAGCGAAGTTTACTTGCTCAATAGTTACTCCAAAGGCATCCAGCACTCTGCGAAGTTGCAACGACAATTCTGCCGCCGACGAACCTGTATATGTATGTGCTTCGTCCAGCAATATCCATTTCAACTTGCCTTGCGATTTCTCCAATATGGGCTTGTCTTCAGCTCTGACAAGCATATAGTTCAGCATGGTAGGGTTTGTAAAAAGAATCTGCGGCGGATTCTGCCTAATTTGAGGACGTGTGATTAGTTGCGGATAGTATGGATTTGTATTCTTCCCTTTTTCCTTTTCGGTCTCGCGATTATAAATAGCATACGTAACTTTTGATGGTAAAGCCTTGCACCAAGCATGAATACGCTTCTGTTGGCTCTTCATCAATGCATTCAAAGGATAAAGGAATATGGCTTGAACACTATCCTTCTCATTTCTTTGTGCAATATCATGAAGAACAGGAATCATGAAGCATTCTGTCTTACCCGAACCAGTGCCAGAAGTTACCACAATAGTTTTCCCTCCTTCAGAGAGCATTGCCTTCCAGCTCTTAGTCTGGTGTTTGTAGGGATGACGGTCAGCTGGGAATCGGTATTCCTTCTCCACATCTTTTCCACTTAATGCCTTAACAAATTCGTTGGTGAGAATGTTGAGTTTTGAACAATGTTCGCTGAATGTTTCCTTACTGCTTTCCCACGGGAAGACGGACTGAAACACAGGCTCTGACAATAGGGGCTCATCCTCTGTAAGAATTGTCCTCATATATTCTTGTTCTTTGCCTTTGCCCCGAAACCACAATGAAACCAAGGACTCAACGAGCTTTTTCTCGGCTGAGTTGTAAAAATCGGCGTAATTCATATATTTCAGTTTTGATTTATCAGTTTGACGGTTCTAAGGAATATTTCACTGTAAGTGTCCTTATAGTATTTGCGATAGAAATTAATGATCCTTGCATGTTCTTTTCCTGAAGGAGCAAACAGATTGATACAACCTTTTAAGTCACATGTGTTTTCTGCTGCACACATAGGAGCCTCTATCATCACACGATGTGAAGGCAACATCCTTTGATAAGGGTAATAATTCTTACCCAAGCTAAATTCAATTATCGGAAGATCTTCGTTTGTATCAGACAGCCCTAGTGTACGCATTTTATATCTGTTGATGTCAGTATACAATATCGGCTCTGCCTTCTTCAACTTTCCATTGAGAATGTACTTCTTGAAATCTCTTGCAACATCAGTAGATAAAGAAGTATTGAACAAGTTGTCTAGTAAGGCAATAATCTCGTTCTGTTTAATTGCTTTGTATTTCATGATTTTATCAGGCTCATAGTCCCAAAGTGCGTTAAAGCTTTTCTCCCACATGGCACGTGGAATCCAATGTAGAGCAACCACCATCTCTTGCTCAAAGCGTTCGATATCCTGTATCAAGGTTTCTTGATGATCATGCACGCACATGGCCACAATGAACTTGGCCAACAATTCAGGACTTCTCGCTATTACCTTCAACCCATTGTAGGTTGTGAATGGTAATTCCTGGTTGCTGCATATATCAAATGCCTTACAAACAAGTTGCCAGTGCTTTCCTGACATAAAATTTTCAACACTGAGATATTCATACCAAATCTTGTTAAGCTTGTGTGAACGTGCGGTACGTTCTTCGGGAGTGTAGTCACCGCCATCTCTGTTAAAGTACTTCGGAATAATTCTTCGTCTTACTTCTGGGCCTGAAAATACTACAAACTCATTGTGCGTGAATGTGTCAGGAAGGCAAAACCTGTTATTATTCTTTTCTTCTCTTATGAGACTAATGGGATAAAAGTCATCAATACCAAGTGACTCGTCTACGGGGAAAGCATAAAGTTCTCCTTCGTACAAAAAGTCCTGTGCATCATCCTCTGTGTTGTCAACAACTACTAAAGTTCCATTGTCGATGGTGGTTTCAAGAACAAATTTTCTAATAAAAACTTCTTGACCAGGTACTCTAAGCATGACCGAGCTTGTACGGTCAAAGGTGTTTGTTCCATACAAGTTAAACGTCCTCAAAATGAGATCGCTATAATCGGAGAGAGGAACAAGTCCATTTATAATGTTTGCCTTTAGATGCTTGCGACTGCTAAAGTCTTCACTCTTTGCATAGTAAGATACATCTACCTTTCTTTTTCTGCCGCCATGATTTGTTATTCTGAAATGTGACAGGTTGGCGAATGAAATTACCTTTCCTCTTGGAACAATATTGCCTTCTGCATCAGTGATAATAGTTCCTTCAAAAGGTATCGCAATGGCAACTCGCAAGTTGGGATTGTCTGCATTATTTATTCTGAAATAGCAGACAGATGGACAATGCATTGAATTTCTATTCCTGCTTATCTTCCAGCTCGTGTTACTAAGATTGGTGATTTCAATGTTCTCCAGCGACTCGATTCTTGCCTTCAAAGGTGAAGAGCAGCTAAAGTTAATCTCCGTGGAATAAATATCTTCATTGGCTGAACCAAAAGTCATGTCTCTGATAGAGTAGAATGTTTCTACAATATAATTGCCATCAGGAAATTCAACCCTAATGTCCACCAGGCCAATCGGAAGGACACAAGAGGTTCTGAGAGTCCTCCAAGGGTTTGATCCTTTATCATGGTGGCCTCTGTATGTGACCTTGCAATTGTTAATCCTATTTTTATCCTTGTCGTATACATGAACCGATGGAACTTTTGATAGAATCTTGTAATTCGACTTTTCAACCCAAGGAATGTAGTTTCCACTAAATTCGGCCGAGTGTGGTGTGAATTGGTTAGTGATTTTTACACTTTCTAAAGTCTCTTGATTGCTCAGCTCTACAGAACTTGTGAACTCTACATAATTCAGCTCGTAATCACAGATAGCTAATTTATTAGCATCTGAGGATTCCCATTCAGATGAAAAAACTACGATGTTGTTTTCAGCGTTAGCAGTCTCGCTCTTGCTGTACAAGTTGTCATCCATCATTTGGAATACTTGTGGGTGGTCAAAGTTCGGAGGGTAGCAGCCGGCTACTGTTAAGAAAAGACGTTCGTCGTTGTCACATCTCACCTTTACTTCAACAACTGGTTCTCCCTTCCACAGAATATCTTTGGCCATGCCTGTGGATATGCGTGTGTAGATAGCACTGATCGCATTTCCATCGTCATCATATACGAAGCTCTTGCGAGAATATTTACCGACAAGCACACCTGCTACAAAAATGTCAAACGTGTAGCACGTTAAGGTATTAAGTCCTGGGATCGAGTCCGATGATATGTCTTTTACAATATCCATATTTACAAGTAGATACCCAATGCCTTCTTGTGTTGTCCTCAATTTCCATGACAGTGATAGAGGCCGTGTTCGTTTCTCACTTTTTACACTTTTGTATTCTCTCCGTAGCGATTTCGTTAGTTCCGATAATGATGCATCTGTATCATCGTATGGCAACAATTCCGTATCATCCATAATGATGGCATGAGCTATCTGCATGGCAACAGCATAGATGTTTTCTCCCCTGAAAGTACATATAAAAAGTGTTTGAGAGAAGAATGAGGAA
>ULSN01003610.1_pt1 | contig 21438 bp, 19 predicted proteins | sample 1956771 | NCBI WGS metagenome assembly ULSN01 (sample SAMEA4835709, study PRJEB28245) | human gut metagenome | biome: gut microbiome; material: fecal sample | place: Denmark | collected 2008
CGGTCACAGCGTTACTGTTTACGAGCGTGCCGACCGTGCCGGCGGTCTGCTGATGTACGGTGTTCCTAATATGAAGCTGGATAAAAAGCTGGTAGAGCGTCGCGTCAAGCTGCTGGAGGAGGCAGGTGTAAGCTTTGTCTTGAACAGCGAGGTTGGCGTAAAGCTTGCTTCCAGCACATTGATGGAGGAATATGATGCCGTAGTGCTGTGTACCGGTGCGACAGTGCCGCGTGATTTGCCTGTTGCCGGACGCAAGCTGGAAGGTATTTACTTTGCTAAAGATTATCTGGAAAGCGTAACCAAGAGCCTGCTGAACAGCAATCTGGAGGACGGACTGGCTATTGATGCCAAGGATAAGGATGTTGTTATCATCGGCGGCGGTGATGCCGGCAATGATTGCATGGCAACCGTTATCCGTCAGGGCTGCCGCAGCGTGCGTCAGCTGGAAATCAATCCCTGTCTGCCGCACAGCCGCACGGCAGATAATCCCTGGCCGCAGTTCCCGCGTATTTTTAAAACGGATTACGGTCAGGAGGAGGCTATCCATAAATTTAAGCAGGACCCGCGTGAATTCTGCATTACAACCAAGGAATTCCTGGGTGATGACGGTAAGGTCAGCGGTCTGCGCTTGTGTCAAAATGAATGGAAGCAGATAAACGGACGCATGGTGCCGGCAGATATCCCCGATACAGAACATGTTGTGCCTGCACAGCTGGTGCTGCTGGCTATGGGCTTTGTGGGCAGCGAAGAGCGGCTGTTCGAGGAATTCAAGCTGGCGAAGGCACCTAACGGCAGCATAGCAGCTGATGACAGCAGCTATGCGACCAGTGTGCCCGGTGTATTTGCCGCCGGTGACGCACGTCGCGGGCAGAGCCTGGTAGTATGGGCAATTGCCGAAGGGCGTGGCGCAGCACATGCGGTTGATAATTTTTTGCGTAAGTAAGCTATAAGATTCTCCTTTCCTTTTATAAACGTGCTTGTGGTTTTATAGGCTGCAGGCACGTTTTTTTAGCAGCGGCTACAGCTAACGCATCATCGAGCGTCATGAATTTTCCTCGACGTATAAGGACGCAGATAATGAACCATCTGCGTCATGAAGCCTCCTAGACGTACAATGTAGTACGTCATCGTCGACTTCATTTAGCATCTGATACATTCTATGCGTCCTTAGGGAGTACGCCTTCGTCAATTTCATTTAGCATATGGCACATTATCTATAGCCTTGAAATAATAGCGGATACAATTAACACACTATCTTCTCTATAACAACAGAAAGTGAAATCTTCGCAAACTCAAAGCTTTTCTTCGGATTTGGTTGTTACCACGTTGCACTTTCCCTGCAAGATAAGCTATAATATAGATAAATATACCTAGCAATAGCTAAATTTACGATATAGGAGAAAACAAAATGTTTATTGACAGAGCGAGAATTTACGTAGAAGCAGGCGATGGCGGCGACGGCATGAGCAGCTTCCGCAGAGAAAAATTTGTAGAAAAGGGTGGCCCGAATGGTGGTAACGGCGGTCGCGGCGGTGATGTTGTCCTGATTGCGGACAAAAATCTCAATACCCTGATTGACTTCCGTTACAAGAGAAAGTATGTTGCTAAGCGCGGCGGCCAGGGCGGTACTAAAAACTGCACTGGTGTGCGCGCCGATACCGTTTTCGTTAAGGTGCCGATGGGTACTCTGGTACGCGATGATGCTACCGGCGCTGTTATGGCAGACCTTGTTGAGGACGGTCAGACATATGTGGCTGCTAAAGGCGGCCGTGGCGGTAAAGGCAATGCCTGCTATGTTACCAGCACCAACCGTGCTCCGACCTTTGCAGAAAAGGGCGAGCCCGGTGAAAACCGTTGGCTGAAGCTGGAGCTGAAGCTGTTAGCTGACGTTGGTCTGGTAGGTTATCCCAGCGTAGGCAAATCCAGCATTATCGCACAGGTGAGCGCTGCCCGCCCCGAAATTGCTGCCTATCATTTTACAACCCTGTCCCCGGTTTTGGGCGTGGTACGTCTGGACGAGGAGCGCAGCTTTGTGCTGGCGGATATCCCCGGTCTGATTGAAGGTGCGCATGAGGGTGTAGGCCTTGGCCATGACTTCCTGCGTCATGTGGAGCGTACTAAGGTACTGCTGCATATTGTTGACGTGGCAGGCGTTGACGGCCGTGATCCGATTGAGGACTTTGACAAAATCAATACAGAGCTGGCAGAATACAGCGAGCGTCTGGCACGCCGCAAGCAATTGGTTGTTGCCAACAAAATGGACCTGCCGGAAGCGCAGGAAAACTTTGAGCGCTTAAAGGAATACGTTGAAGCTAAAGGCTACGAAATCTGTAAGGCAAGTGCTGCTACCGGTGAAGGTCTGCGTGAGCTGATGTTTAAGGCTTACGATCTGCTGCTGCAGTATGTTCCGGAAGAGGATGAAGAAGACCTGGCACGCTTTGACGAGATTGATCCGGACAGCTATGAAATTGTTGTCGGCAACGATACCGACTGGGAGGTTCGTGGCAAGAACATTGAGCGTCTTGTTGCTATGACTAACTTTGATAATGACGAGGCACTTTACCGCTTCCAGCTGATCTGGAAACGTCTTGGTATTGACGAGGCGCTGAAGGAAAAAGGCGTACAGGAAGGACAGAGTGTGCGTATTAGGGATATGGTCTTTGACTACAAGGATTGATCCTGCGGATAACGCACCGTCTGCGTCATGAAGTCTTCTCGACGTACAAGGAGTACGCCGTCGTCGACTTCATTTAGCATCCGGCACATTCTCCACAGTCTCTTGAAAAGCAAGTGTGCGGATAACGTATCGTCTGTGTCATGAAATTTACTTACGAGGACGCAGATAACGAATCATCTGCGTCATGAAGTCTCCTCGACGTACAAGGAGTACGCCGTCGTCGACTTAATTTAGCATCCGGCATATTCTCCACAGTCTCTGATAGGAGGCAGTAAATTGTCTGTGTACTTGGCGAACGAGATGTATTGCGGATAACGCAAAAAAATATAAAAAACTAGAACTGCAGGTGAGGGGAAATGTTAAACAATGAAGCAAGCCGTGAGGCTTTAAAAAAGGCTAAGCGTATTGTCATCAAGGTTGGTACGAGTACGATTACCTATGCCAACGGCAAGCGCAATTTTAGTCAGATTGACCGCTTGGCGCGCGAAATCAGCGATTTGCAGAATCAGGGCAAGGAAATGATTCTGGTTACCAGCGGTGCTGTGGCTGTGGGCGTGGACCGTATGGGATTGCCGGGCAAGCCTAAAACTATTCCCGGCAAGCAGGCTGCTGCTGCCGTAGGCCAGGGCGTTCTGATGCACACCTATGAAAAATTCTTTGCCGATTATGGTCAGATTGTGGCGCAGGTGCTGATTACCAAAACAGAGGCCATTGACCGCCATCGTTACACAAATACACGTAATACCTTTATGGAGCTGATGCGTCAGCGTGTCATCCCTATCGTCAACGAAAATGACGTTGTGGCGCTCGACGAGCTGAAAATCGGCGATAACGATAATATGTCTGCTCTTGTTGCAGGCATTGTGGATGCTGACCTTGTTATCATTTTGTCGGATGTGGACGGCCTGTATACCGCTAATCCGCAAACGCATCCGGACGCTGTTATTGTGCCCGAAGTTGCGGAAATCACTCCGGAGATTGAGGCAAGTGCTGGCGGTGTCGGCTCTTCTCGTGGTACAGGCGGCATGGCTACCAAGATTCAGGCTGCCAAGGCTGCGACGAGCAGCGGCATTCATCTGGTGATTGCCAGCGGTACCGAAAAGAATGCCATTACTCGTGTGCTGCAGGGCGAAGAGCTGGGAACCTTGTTCGTGAGCCGTGAAAACCGTCTGCAGTTCCGCAAACGTTGGCTGGCCTTTGGTGCCAAAATCGCCGGCAGTATTGTTGTGGATGATGGTTGCGCCAAGGCTATCCGTAAGGCAGGCGGTTGCAGCATTCTGCCGGCAGGCGTGTTTGCCGTGCAGGGTGAATTTTTGCCGGGCAGTACGGTGAGCGTTATCGATAAGGATGCGCATGAGTTGGCGCGTGGTTTAGTGCATTATTCTTCTGCCGAGCTGGAGCAGATTAAGGGCTGCAATTCCGGCGAGATTGCAAATATTCTGGGACATAAAAATTTTGATGAGGTTATCCATCGCGATGACCTGGTTATTTTATAAGGCAGGGTGAGGATTATGGCAACGTATGAATTGGTGAAGGCTAAGGCGCAGGCTGCGAAGCAGGCTGCTGCAAAGCTTGCCGTTACTTCTACCGCAGTTAAGAATGCGGCACTTTTGGCGATGGCTGCTGCGCTGGAGGCACAGCAGGCTGAAATTTTGGCTGCAAATGAGCGTGATATGACTGCTGCTGCAGCCAAGGGCATGAAAAGCTCGATGCTGGACCGACTGAAGCTGACTGCCGAGCGCATCAGCGGTATGGCTGACGGCTTGCGTCAGGTAGCAGGCCTGGCTGACCCTGTGGGGAATGTTATTGACGGCAAAACTCTGCCTAACGGTCTGCATATTACTAAAATTCGCGTTCCCTTGGGCGTTATCGGTATTATTTACGAGGCACGTCCCAACGTTACGGCAGATGCCGCAGGCCTGTGCCTGAAGTCCGGCAATGCTGTTATCCTTAAGGGCGGCAGTGAGGCGATGGAGTCCAATAAAACTGTGGCTGCGATTTTGGCGCAGGCTGCGGAGGGTGCAGGTATTCCTGCGGGCTCTATTCAGTTTATTGATACCAGTGACAGACAGGCTGTGCAGGATTTGATCCATATGAACGGCCTGGTGGACGTGGTTATTCCTCGCGGCGGTGCCGGCCTGATTCAGGCGGTAGTGCGTAATGCCAGCGTGCCGGTTATCGAAACAGGTGCGGGCGTATGCCATACATATGTTGACAAGGATGCCGATGTGGAGATGGCGATGAAAATTGCTTTCAATGCCAAGGTGCAGCGTCCTTCCGTATGCAATGCGATGGAAACACTGCTGGTGCATAAGGATATTGCGGATAAATTCTTGCCGATGATGCTGATGATGTATAATTCCTCCGCCGTAGAAATACGCGGTGACGAGGCTGTACAGGAGTACAGCGGTCAGGTGCATCCGGCAACGGAAGAAGACTGGTCTACGGAATACGGTGATTTGCGTCTTTCCGTCAAGATTGTGGACAGCATTGAGGAGGCCATGGCACATATTGCCAAATACGGCACCGGTCACAGCGAATGTATTGTTACGAATAATTATCAGGCGGCACAGCTTTTCCAATATACTGTGGATGCTGCTGCTGTTTATGTCAATGCTTCTACCCGCTTTACCGACGGCAATGAATTCGGCTTCGGTGCGGAAATCGGCATCAGCACACAAAAGCTGCATGCCCGCGGACCGATGGCGCTGCCGGAGCTTACGAGTACGAAGTATCTGATTAACGGTAACGGTCAGGTGCGCAAATAAGCTCACATGTAAAGATGTTGCTGAATGGTTAGCAATGAAAAACCGCAGTCATGGTTTTAATTAATCGGGGCTGACGCAATGCCGACAGCTGAATCTTAATAAAGCATAATACTTACCGAAAACCCGCTTCAATGGCGTAAGCCGGCGAAGCGGTGTTTTGCTTTTGCAGGAAAGCTGTCGGATGCAGGTAAAATTCACATTTTTGCACCGATTTTTATTGCCTGAGGTATATGCTTTAAGTGTAAAATTTGATATAATTAATTGGATAAGATTGCTTTGTTGCTATTGCACAATTTAGGAAGCTGGAGGGAACTCTTTTGGAAGAATTGTATCGTGAAGAATCTGGAACAAGTACGCAAAGAAAAATCTTTGCAGTGATTGCCTTGCTTATGATTGCGAGCCTTTATTGGCATGAATGGACCTGGCTGCAGGAACATAGACGCTTTGATATGTTAGGCTGGGGTATGGACACCGTGCTTTTGGCTCTGTGGATTTGGCGTGTAGCCTTTGGCTATACTCTGATACTCTACAAGGATATGAAGCTTGAGGTAATCAGCCACGGCTTAGGCTTTATTAAACGCAGTTATGTTGTTGACTTGACCCGTACAGAAAGCTTTACCGATAAATATGTAAAGAGCTTTTTCCGCAAAACAGCGATTAAGCATTATATCCATCGCTATAATTCACTTGATGAAAATCCGCAGCGCTTGCTGGTGTTTACCGAAGGCAAGAAAAATAAGCTGGCGGGTTTGCTGTTTAAATCCAGTGATGAGTTTGTCCGTGTATTGCGTAAGGAAATGCCGGATAAATTTATTCAGCTTTAATTGATGATTGTTTTGGTATAGGAGGCTTTGACAGATGGAAACAATAGCTAACGTAGAACCGGTGGTTGTCTGCGCCCGCGTTATGCAAATATTTTTTGGTTCTTTTATTTATATTTATCTGATTGCCAAGCTGGTTGGCCCCGATAACAAATTGGCCTGGTTCAGAAAACGTAAAAAATATACCTTCTTTAACCGCCGTGGTATTTTCGGTGAGGATATTAACTTCGGTTATCCTGTATGCTGGCAAGGCGTGCTTGTTTTCCTGGCAATTTACGGCGTGGTTTTCGGCTTCGGCTATTGGTATATTTTCGTACACGCTTATTAAGCTAATTATTTGGTAGAGGAAGGATTTGCTTCAATGGCAGAAATTAGAGGTATTATTGTTAAAAAGCAGGGCGAGCGCGCTGAGGTAAAGGTTGATAAGGCTGAAAGCGAACTGACTGGCCTGCCTAAATATATAGATTGCTGGAACCCGGTTGGTGCCAAGGCCGGCGATGTGGTTGGTGCGGAATACCGTGACTTTGACCAACGCAAGGCTAAGCTGGTTATTTACGGACTGCCGGTGGCAGGCATTCTTGCAGGTGTTGCCTGCGGACACAGCATGGCTACATTCTTCCATATGGATGAATTGCCTTTTATTGCCGGCTGTATTGTTTTATGGCTTTTGGTAACCGTAAACTATGCACGTATTTTTAAACGTGATGCGGTACGCGAAGGCAAGCAGGCTGTTATTTTTGAAATCCAGCAGCCGAAGATTGTTATTGATATGGGTAAAAAGGAATAGGCTGAAGCATGAAGGTTATTTTGGCATCAGCCTCTCCGCGCAGACAGGCACTGCTGCAGCAAATAGGTATTACTCCGCTGGTTTGTCCTGCGGATTTTGCCGAAGGCAGCGGCACTGCCAGCCAGGCGCAGGAGGTTGCTTTGCATAATGCAGCAGGCAAATGCGCCGCTGTAGCAGCAAAAATGGGAGATGAGCTTCCCGTTATTGCTGCAGATACAATCGTAGTAATTGATAATGTTATTTTGGGCAAGCCACAGGATGCAGCAGCTGCCAAGGATATGCTGCAGCGTTTGTCCGGACGTACACATCAGGTTATGACAGGCGTTGCTGTGCGCTATAAGGGACAGCAAATGTCCGAGGTGTGCGTTACTGATGTAAGCTTTCGTCAGCTGACTGCTGAAGAAATAGATGCTTATATTGCTACAGGCGAGCCTATGGACAAGGCCGGAGCCTATGGCATTCAGGGCAGAGGTGCTGTCTTGGTGGAAAAAATCAATGGCTGCTATAACAATGTTGTAGGTCTGCCGTTGTCGTTGTTGTACTTAATGATGCAAAGACTGGGAGTATGAGGAGCTATGAAGAGTGACTAATCCTGCGGTAAGCAGGACCTGCGATTTTTGCAGTGATTTTAGTAGTATCGACAAAACAACAAACACAGAAAGTATTAAAAATCTTCCCTTAGAGGACAGACCACGGGAAAAGCTTTTTCTGCGTGGGGTGGAGGCGCTGACTGATGCAGAGCTGCTGGCAATATTGCTGCGCACAGGTACTGCTCAAAAATCAGCGTTGGAGATTGCTAAGGAGCTCACGGCTGACGGAGGTCTGTACAGGCGTCTGGCGGGAGTGAGGGACTTAAATGAGCTTATGCAAATCAAGGGTATGGGGCAGGCTAAGGCAGCAACTGTTTTGGCAGCTCTGGAAATAGGCAGACGTATTGCGTCGGCCCGCCCTTTGGATAAAATCCATTTTGGCTGTCCGCAGGATGGTGCGGCGTTTTTAATGCCACGCCTGCGTTATGCCACAAAGGAACAATTTTTAGTAATTTTGTTGAACAGTAAGAATAAAGTAATAGGCACAGAGCTGGTATCAGAAGGTTCGCTGACCAACTCGGTGGTGCATCCGCGTGAGGTATTCCTGCCGGCGATTCTGCAGCATGCAGCCTCTATCTGTGTGGCACATAATCATCCTTCGGGTGATCCGATGCCAAGCATTGAGGACAGGCAGCTGACAGCTGTTTTGCTGGCGGCAGGACAAACGCTGGGGATTCCGCTTCTGGATCATCTGATTATCGGGGACGGTGCTTATTACAGCTTTCAGGAAGATGGAGCATTAGAAGTTTAGGAGGATAGTCGGAAATGAAGTTTACTTTCCCTAATATCAGTATTTTTAACAATATGTCGGATGACATGGGTATAGATTTGGGCACTGCGAATACGTTGGTGCATTGCAAGGATAAGGGTATTATTATCCGCGAGCCGTCTGTAGTAGCTGTTGAAAAGGATACTAACGAGGTACTGGCAATCGGTGCGGAGGCCAAGAGAATGATTGGCCGTACTCCCGGTAACATTGTCGCTATCCGTCCTATGAAGGATGGCGTTATTGCCGACTATGAAATTACTCAGTCTATGCTGAAGTATTTTATTAAGCAGGCTATGGGCAACCGTACCTTTGTACGTCCGCGTATTCTGGTTGGCGTGCCTTCCGGTGTTACGGAAGTAGAAAAGCGTGCAGTTGTTGATGCTACTATTGAAGCAGGTGCGCGTGAGGCTTATCTGATTGAAGAGCCGATGGCTGCAGCAATCGGTGCCGGCCTGCCTGTACAGGAAGCAACCGGCAGCATGGTTGTAGATATCGGTGGCGGTACCTGCGAGGTTGCCGTAATTTCTTTGGGCGGCATTGTTGTCAGCAAGAGCGTACGCTGCGGCGGCGATGCTATTGACAGTGCTATTGTGCGTTATATCCGCAAAGCCTTTAATATGTTTATCGGCGAGCGTACAGCAGAAAATATTAAAATCGAAATCGGTACCGCAATGAAGGTTGACGAGCCTGCTGTTATGGAGGTTCGTGGACGTGACTTGCTCAGCGGTCTGCCTAAGAGTATTGAGGTTAATGCTAACCATGTATGCGAAGCAGTTAACGAGCCTGTAAGCATGATTGTGGATGCTGTTCGTAACACCTTGGAGCGTACACCGCCTGAACTGTCCGCTGATATTATGGACCGTGGCATTGTTATGACCGGTGGCAGCTCTATGCTGCGCAATCTGGACAGACTGATTTCTCAGGAAACCGGCATGCCGGTATTCGTATCTGATGAAGCTTTGAACTGTGTTGCTCTCGGCACCGGTATTGCTGTAGAAAATATTGATATTTACCGCAAAGGCTTTATGACCTCTAAATAAGTAGGAATGCAGCATGAATAAGAAGGTTATGTTAGTAGCTCTGTTTGTTCTGGTCCTGTTTTCCATGCTGGCGATGGCCGTAGCAGGCAGAAGCCGTTTTCCTTTGGTCAACAGAGCGGTGGCAGCAGTAGTGCTGCCGGTAGAAAGTATGCTGACCGGGTTAGGCAATGCCGGCGATGGCGTGCGTGGCTATTGGAAGGCATTGACAGAAATGCAGAGCGAAAATGCAAAGCTGAAACAAGAAAATATTGAGCTGCGTAATGCCAATATCCAGATGGCTTCGATGTATGCCGAAAACCAACAGCTGAGAGGCTTGCTGGAGTATAAGGAGCAGCATAAATCGCAGAAGGTTGTAGCAGCAAAGGTAATTGCCCACAGCTTCGGCGATTTACGTGACTGCATATATATCGCTGCCGGTAAGGACAGAGGCCTGGCGCCTGATATGGCTGTTGTAAACGGTGGCTTGGTAGGCGTGGTTGACGAGGTATATGATGATTATGCCCGTGTGCTTTTGCTTACATCTCCGCGCTGTCGTGTTGGTGCGAGGGTATTGCGTGCTGATTCACGTGCTGTCGGTGTAGCCGGCGGTGTCAGCGGCAAGGATAAGCTGCTGTTGGAGCATATTTACCGCGAAGCAAGCCTGCGTGAGGGCGATATCATTGTTACCAGCGGTTACAGCGGCACTCATCCTGCGGATATTCTTATCGGTAAGGTTACAGCTACTCATATGGATAGTGTAGGTCTGCTGCAGGAAGCAGATATTGTACCTGCTGCTGATATTGCAGATGTGGAACAGGTATTGGTTATTGTTGGCTTTACGCCGGAAGCGAAAATCGTATTACAGGGAGGACAGGCAAAATGAGGAGACTGATTTGGCCCGTCCTGTTTCTGTTCTTAATGCTGCTGCAGGGATCGATGTCTGTGTACTATACAGGCTGGCTTTCCTGTGATCTGCTGCTTTTGGCGGTATATGCTTATGCGATGCTACGCGGCGAAAAAGCGGGCGCAGTAGCCGGCGGTATCATCGGACTGCTGCAGGATGCAATGACGGTGGGTGTTTTTGGCTTCCATATTTTCAGTCGTATCTGTGTAGGTTATATAGTAGGCCTGACCAAGGAAAAGGTATTTAAGGATAATTATCTTTATCATATGAGCGCTATTGCGACGATTACTTTTATCTTGCGTTTTGTTTACTGGTGGCTGGAACTTTTGCGCACTGGCGGACGCTGGAGCATCTTTTTTGCATATTTGTGGGATTCTCTGGGCTATATTATAGGCAATGCGCTGTTGGTATGGCCTGTTGTAATTATAATGAAGATGATTTATGAATGGATCAGAAAAGAAGATATATCTTATTAAACAGGAAGCGGGAAAGGAGACAGACGTAGCCTATGGAAGATAGAAACCGGATAACCAGATTGCACACTTTGCTGGTTGTGTGTCTGGTATTATTTGCCGTGCTGCTGGGACGAATGGTTTATTTGCAGCTGTGGCGCGGTGATTACTACGCCAAGCAATCTGACGGCAACAGGCTGCGCCAGTCGCGTATTCTTGCTCCCCGTGGAATTATTTATGATAGCGAAGGCAAAGAACTGGTAAACAATTTGCCCGGTTATGCCGTTGTATTGCAAAAGCAGTCCAGCTATAAACCTGAAACACTGCAGCGCCTCAGCAATCTGCTGCAGATGCCGGTAGAAGAAATTAACGCAAAAATTAAGGCGAGCGAAAATTTTTATGAACCTATTATGCTGAAAAATAATCTTGATCAGCAGATGGTAACGAAAATAGAGGAACAGCGCCGCTATATGCCGGAGGTTATGCTTTCTGTGCAGCCTATCCGCAATTACCCTTATCATGAGCTTGCCGTACATGCTTTGGGTTACGTAGGTGAGGTAAGCTCCTATGAAATTGAGCAGGGGCTGTTTAAGAATATTACTCAGGGCAGTCTTGTCGGTAAGGCCGGACTGGAAAAGACTTATGATAAATATCTTCGCGGTGAGGATGGCGCCTTTATGGAGGAGGTTGACGTTGCCGGCAACGTTGTCAAGCATTACGATTCCGTGCAGCCTATTCCCGGCAAAAATCTGAAGCTGACGATAGATTACGAGCTGCAAAAGGAGTTGGAAGCTTTTACCGATAAGCATCTTGCTTACCTGCGCAACAGCGGTATTGCTCCCGGAGCGAGAGCAGCGGCGGTAGTAGCCATCGACCCGCGCAATGGCGCGGTAAGAGCGATGGTCAGCCGTCCTGGTTATGACCCCAATTGGTTTGTGCATGGCATTTCCTCTAAAAATTGGAACTCCATTAATAATGATCCCAATTACCCGATGAATAACAAGGTTATCACCGGTGAATATCCGCCGGGCTCAACTTTTAAGATTGTTACTGGCAGTGCTGCCTTCGAATTGAAAAAGGTTGGCCTGGACGAGCCTATTTTCGACGGTGGCTTCCATCCGATGGTTCCCACCATGGGTAACGCCGGCGGCGAGGTTTTAGGCTGGCTGACATTTATCAAAGCGTTGGCGATGAGTGATAACGTTTATTTTTACGAGCTTGGTTATCGCGTCGGTATTGATAATATTGAAAAATATGCGCATATTTTTGGCTTTGGCGAACGAACCGGCATTGACCTGGAAGGTGAAAGCAAGGGTCTTGTTGCCTCTAAAAAAGTAAAGCGTGAAATCTGGGATGAGGACTGGCGCTTAGGTGATACCTTCAATGCTGCCATCGGTCAGGGCTTCAACCTGACAACACCGATTCAGCTTTCTGTTATGCTGAGTATTGTTGCTAACGGCGGTACTAAGTATCAGCCGTATTTGGTTGACAGTATTATAAACAGTGACGGCAGTCTTTTTGAAAAGCCCAAACGCACCGAAGGCAAGCATATTGATGTATCGCAGCAGACGATTGATTATATTCGCATGGGCATGAGTGCTACTACGCAGGAGGGTGGTACGGCATCGTACTTTGCCGGCCTGCCTAAGCCTATTGCCGGTAAAACCGGTACTGCCGAAAACTCTCATGGACGTGACCATGGTTTGTTTGTAGCCTATGGACCGGTAGATGATCCTGAGCTTGTTGTAGTCTGCATTGTGGAACAGGGTGGTTTTGGCTCTGTTGCTGCAGGTCCTATTGTTTATAAAGCATTTGAAGAATTTTTCCAGGAAAGGGGTTATATGCCCCGCCCTGATAAGGCTGCCCCGAAGAAGGACACCATCCAATAATGCAGGAAGGAGTACATTGTGGATTTAAAACGTATCCTGAAAAATCTTGACTGGTGGCTGATTACTGCTGTGCTGATTCTTATGGGCTGTGGCTTGGGACTTATCGACAGTGCTACCCATTCCTTTGCTGTCAGCACCGGTAAGGCCTGGCATGTGCAACGCCAAAGTATGTTTATGCTCTTTGGCCTGGCTATTGTTACTGTATCATTGGCTTTTGATTACCGTGTTCTCAAAAATTATGCCACCAAGCTGTATATAATTAATATCATACTGCTTTTAGCGGTAATGTTTGTAGGACAAAGTCAATTAGGCGCACAGCGTTGGATTCAAATAGGCTCGATGTCCTTTCAGCCAAGTGAATTTGCTAAGGTCTTTCTCATTATCTGCTTAGCCACCTTTATGGATAAGCGTATTGAATGGCTGGAGGAATTTAAGGATTACCTGCCGGTTTTTGCTTATATTCTGGTGCCGTTTATACTTGTTATGCGTCAGCCGGACTTAGGAACATCGCTGACCTTTATCGCTATTTTGATAGGTATGATTTTTGTCAGCGGCTTTAAGTATAAATGGTTCTTCCGCATGGGATTAGCTTTTATGGCCTTGCTGCCGGCGTTTTGGATGATTCTGAAGGATTATCAGAAGAACCGTATCCGCGTTTTTCTGAATCCGGAGCTTGATCCTTTCGGCAGCGGTTATCATGTTATTCAGTCCAAAATTGCTATCGGTAGCGGCGGCTTCCTTGGCAAGGGCTGGTTGGCCGGAACGCAGAGCCAGCTGAACTTTTTGCCGGAAAACCATACGGACTTTATTTTTGCTGTTGCCGGTGAAGAGTTTGGCTTTATCGGAACGGTATTTATCATCAGCATGTATATGATTATCATCTGGCGCGGTATTGCGATTGCGCTTGATGCCGATGATACCTTCGGTATGCTTCTGGCAACCGGTGTAACGTCTATGTTTATGTTCCATGTTATGGTCAACATTGGCATGACTGCCGGTATTATGCCTGTAACCGGTGTACCGTTGCCGTTCTTGAGCTATGGCGTCAGCTCGCTGTCTACAAACCTTATGTTGGTGGCGATTTTGTTGAATATTAAGGTTAAGAAGCAGAACTTACAGTTCTGAAGATGATGATATCAACCTTTTTATAAAAAACTAGAGGGAGCGGTCGATGCTAAAGCATCATATCAGATAAATATTTACGAAAACTGTTTTTGATAAACCCTTCAATCATTAAATATAGAGGAGAAAATGAATTTGAAAAAGGATTTAACTATTGATATTTTAAGCAGCGTGCAAAAGCCTGCGCGCTACACCGGTGGCGAGTTCGCCAGCATTGTTAAGCCTGCTGACGAGGTAGAGGCAACTATTGCTCTGGCCTTCCCGGATGTATACGAAGTAGGTATGAGCTACCTTGGCTTCAAAATTTTATACCATCTGCTGAATAAGGAAGACGGAATTGCCGCAGAACGTGTTTATGCCCCCTGGATTGACCTGGAGGCGAAGATGCGTGAGCGTGAAATTGCGCTTTGCACCTTGGAAACTAAAAAGGCTCTGAGCGAATGTGATGTTGTAGGCTTTACTCTGCAATATGAGCTTTCCTATACCAATATCTTAAATATGCTTGATTTGGGTGGTGTACCGCTGCTGGCTAAGGACCGTACCGATGCAGACCCCTTTGTTATTGTAGGCGGTCCCTGCGTGTATAACCCGGAGCCTTTGGCTGATTTCTTCGATTTTGCCGTTATCGGTGAAGGCGAAGAGCTTTTGGTCGAGGTAATGCGTTGCTACAAGGAGTGGAAGCGTGAAGGAAAACCCGGCGGCAGACAAGAATTCCTGCAGCGTGTGGTAAAAATCAAGGGCGTTTATGTACCTTCCTTCTATGAAGCAGAATATAATGAGGACGGTACCTTTAAGGCAATTAAGCCGTTGCGTGAGGATATTCCTGCTGTAATCCAAAAGCGTGTTATTGAGGATATGAACAGCGTAGATTTCCCGACCTCTCCGATTGTTCCTTTCGGGGAGATTGTCCATGACCGCATTATGCTGGAGGTTTTCCGTGGCTGCAGTCGTGGCTGCCGTTTCTGCCACGCAGGTATGGTTTACCGTCCGGTGCGTGAGCGCAAACCGGAGGTGCTGATGGATCTGTCGCGTAAGCTGGTTGATAACACAGGCTATAACGAAATCAGCCTGGTATCTCTGTCCAGTGCCGATTATTCCTGCCTGGCACCGCTCGTACATAAGATGATTGGCGAGTTTAAGGATGAACGCGTCAGCGTTTCTCTGCCTTCTCTGCGTATCGACAGCTTCTGTGTTGCTATCGCTAAGGAGGTACAGGCAGTGCGCAAGAGCGGTCTGACCTTTGCTCCGGAAGCAGGCAGCCAGAAGATGCGTGACGTGATCAACAAGGGCGTTACCGAAGAGGATTTGATGAATGCTGTCGGTGCAGCGTTTGAATCCGGTTGGAACAGCGTTAAGCTGTACTTTATGATTGGTCTGCCCTATGAAACTGATGAGGATGTACTGGCGATTGCCGATTTGGCGCGTAAGGTACAGTATAAATATTTCCAGATTACCGGCAAGCGTGGCTGCAAGGTTACTGTAAGTGCTTCTTCTTTCGTACCTAAGCCTTATACTGCTTTCCAATGGTTTGCCCAAAACGATTTGGAAGAAATTCGCCGTAAGCAGTTCCTGCTGAAGGATGAAATCAAAAAATATAAGAATATCACCTTAAACTACCATGATGCCAAAACCGGTACGATTGAGGCTGTTTTTGCCCGTGGTGACCGCCGTGTAGGCAAGGCGCTGCTGCTGGCATGGCAGAAGGGCGCGCGTTTTGACGGCTGGAGCGATTGCTTCTCCTACGAGCGTTGGCTGGAGGCTATCAGCGACGCCGGTCTGGACAAAGACTTTTACGCTGCCCGTGAGCGCGGTGAGCAGGAAGCATTCCCGTGGGAGCACATTTCTCCGGGTGTAAGCCGCCGCTTCCTGTGGAACGAATGGCGCAAGGCTTATGCTCAACAGCTTACGCATGACTGCCGTCGCACAAGCTGCACCGGCTGCGGTGTTTGCCAGGCATTAGGCGTAAAAATCGTTGACTATAAAGAAGAGTATCGAAACAATGGGGAGGTACAGGCATAATGAAACTGCGTATGCAAATTACCAAGGATAAGGACATCCGCTTTATCTCCCATCTGGAATATGTGCGCACCATCGGCCGTGCAATCCGCCGTGCTAAGCTGCCTGCTGCCTATTCCGAAGGCTTTAATCCGCATTTAAAATTCAGCCTGGCTTCTGCATTGGGTGTAGGCGTTGTAAGCTATACGGAGTTCGTGGAAATCGAGCTTGCTGAGCCTATGGAGGTTGAAAAGGCTGCGTTGGCTCTTGATGCTGCTTTACCGCGCGGTATCCGCGTGCTGGCTGCCGATGCAGTTGATACGCATCACGCTGCCCTGATGAGTCAGGCGGCAGGTGCAAGCTATCGCGTAACGCTGCCCTACAGCGCGGACGTGAGCGCTGCTGTTGCAGAGTTCAATGCTGCGCCGGAGCTGCTCTTCAAAAAAGCTGCACCTAAGACTAAGGCTAAGTTCAAAGAAATCGACGTTAAGTTTTACATTCCGCAACTGACTGCGGAGCAGACCGAAACGGAAACAATCTTCAGCTTTGACTGCAAAATTACGCCGACAGGCAGCATGAAGGCCGTAGATTTGCTGAATGCGCTGAACGAGCAGTATGGACTGGCGCTGCCGGTAGAAATGGCGGATATTGAACGCCTCAGACTGTACCGCAATAATAAAAACGGCAAGCCTATTCCGATGCTGAACAGTGATGCCGTAACTTTAGGCTGATTTTAGCTTAAGGCTGTACAAATAAAAAAGAGCAAAGCTTGCTTAAAGCTTTGCTGATGACAAAACCCCGTGGCGACTGCCACGGGGTTTTTATGTACTTGGATATGCTATTTTATCTGCAGCTCCAGCTTGTAAATATATTTATCGGTATCTCCCGTCAGCCAGTAATCACACAGCGAGGTGACATAGAGCGGTGATATAGGCGTGAGCTGATGCTTATTGCAATATTCTGCCAGCATTTGCAGATATTTTTTATTATTGAACATATAAACGCCTTGGAAATAAAGCGTCAGATAATCGCCCTCAGGCTTTTGATAGCAATGCGGTGTAGCAAGCTTGTCATGTAGCGTATAAAAATAATGCTTCAGATGCTTTGTTGCAAAATCCTGCAAAATTTCCGTATCGTAAATATAACCAAAACCATTGGTTGTTAAAGTAATATCGTTTTGCAGATTGGTAAACATTTTGGCAATATGCGAGGAACGCTTTTTGAAGCATTCATTTTCTTCGGTAGCATTGCTCAGATAAAGATAATGTGCCTGCTCATGGACAAGCATAATTTTATCCAAAGTAATGTCCGCAATATGGTCAAGCTTGCCTAATTCGCTCTGCAGCTCTGTTTTCATAGCCTGCAGGCGGGCGATTTCCTGCGTAAAGAAATCAATGCGCTCATTAAATAATTCTTTGTAATTTTGGGGAGAGCGGTTGGCAAGATAATCCTTGATGCGTGCAATCGGCACATCAAGCTGGCGCAGCGTCAGAATCAGCTGCAGCAAAAAAAGCTGGCTGCGCTTGTAATAGCGGTAACCGTTTTCGTCAACAAGCTCTGGCGTAATCAATCCCAGCTTATCGTAATAAAGCAGAGTCTTGCGGGGAATTTTGCAAAGCTGCGATAATTCACCGGTTGTGAAGTAATTTTGTATGTTTTTTGACATTTTTAGCATTTCCCCCTTGACTGTCTAGCTGCTATACACAGTATTATAACATATAAAAGAGGAAATGCATATTAAGACTTAGTCTGATTTGTTGTTTGGGCTGATTTATGTATTATCTGATTTTTTGATTAGTGAATGGAGGTATATCTGTGAATAATCTGAGTAGAAAAGGGTTGTTGATGAGCGCATTGATTTGCGGTAATTTGTTCATAGGAGGAACAACGGTATTTGCAGAAGAAATTGGTGATTATCAATTAGATGAAATGGTTGTTACTGCTACTAGAACAGAAGAAAGCAATATTAAGGTTGCTTCTGTTGTCAGTGTTATTACTGCGGATGATATAAAAAAGAAGAATATTTTGACCATCACCGACGCATTAAAAGAGGTAGCTGGTATTTATGACGGCAGGCCCGGAGGCATGTCCGATACAGCAAATGGTATTCAAATGCGTGGCTTTGGCGAAGCTGATATTTTGGTATTATATGATGGCATGCCGCTTAATGATGGTTTTAATGGCAAAGCCGATTGGAGCGTAATTGCTATTGATGATGTAAAAAAGATTGAAGTATTGCAAGGAGCTGCTTCATCTCTTTATGGTGGTCATGCTGTTGGTGGTGTAATTAATATCATTGGTAAGAGCCCGGATAAAGATCACGTACATGCTTATGCTAAATATGGTTCTGATAAGACTAAAAAGCAGGGAATTAACTTAAGTAAAAAGCTTTCAGATAAGTGGTCTATGGGACTTGGGTATGAGAATAAAGAGACTGATGGTCATTATAAAAAACTGATTTATAAATATGCTTATAAGGCGAAAGATAAACCAGGTAATCCTGATAAAATTGGTACTGGTGCTATATTAAATCAACACAGCAATGGCAGAGATATGTACATTTTGGGTAACCCTGGTGGTGGCAGAAGTGAAGATGATACATATAATTTTAAGTTACAATACAAATTTAATGATGCTCAATCTTTGACTTATAGATATACGCATGACAAGTACAAGTATTTTGCTACAGATCCTGAGACATTTATTAAAGATTCTCAAGGTAATAAAATGTTTGAAGGCAGTGTACTTTTACCTAATGGCAAATATTTAGATTTCAATGAGTATGATTTTACCGATTATGATGGACGTCGTACTACGGACAGACATGCTTTGGCGTATAAAGATACCGCTAATAAGATTGATTTCAAACTTGGTGTTACAAATGTTAAAGATTTTGGCTATGCTACAGGTGATGACCTTGCTGGTCAAGGTGGAGGGTATGATACAAATTATCCTAACAAAACCTATAAGGCAGATTTCCAAAAAGTGTGGGAAGGAAGCAAAAATAATATTGTAGTTGGTTTTGACATTGAAAAGGGCTCTATGGATTATTCACAGAGTTATTTGGAACATTGGGGAGACAAAGATAGCGCCAACTATTTGTACTATACAATGGGCGGAACTAATTTAGTTGGAGCAGTATTTGTTCAAGATGCAATCAAGTTGAGCGATGTTTATTCTTTGGATTTGGGATTGCGTGTTGACTATTATCAAAAGAAAGATGGATATTATAATGAACATGGTAAAGACAATATCGAAAGACCAACAGAGAAATATACAGAATTGAGTCCTAAAGTTGCTTTCAGATATATGCCTGATGATGACACGACTTATTACGCTTCTTACGGACACTCTTTTAATCCACCAACGCTTTATCAATTATACAGAAGCAATAGTTCTTTTGAAGCTAATCCTGATTTGAAACCTGAAACTACAGATACTGTAGAAGTAGGCTTAAAGAAACAGTTTAGCCCGAAGCTTTATAGTAGTTTAAGTGTTTATCAAGCAAAATCAAAAGACTTAATTGATTATGATTATCTTGATAATGGCAAGAAGCAGTATATGAATCTCAGCAGTGTAAAACGTCAAGGAATTGAATTAATGCTTGACTATAAAATGGATGATAAGTTTAGTACATTTGCAAATTTAACATTACAAAATGCTACTGATGATACTACCGGGTCAAAGTTATATTCAATTCCAAAACAAATTCTAAAAGCTGGCTTAAAGTACAACTATGGTGATGTTAGTGCGTATATTGATGGACAGTATGTAAGTAGTCGAACTTATGATGGTCAGATTTCTGGTAAGTTATATTCAGATGATGCATTCTTTACTGCTGATGCTGGCATAAATTACAAATTTATGAAAAATGCTACACTTAGCTTTGCTGTTAATAATATTTTCGATCGCGATTACTGGCAATGGTATAAAGCAGCTGGTAGAAGCTGGATCTTAGGCGTCGACTTTGACTTCTAATTACTTGCTTAACGTTTTTCAATAGCTTAAAATAGGGATAGGGTGTTTGAATTACCCTATCCCTATTTGTTATCGAGGTGATTGCCTATGTTATATAACCTTAAACGTTTAACCGGTTACGCTCTTGGCTTTGTATTGTTTTATGCGCCGGTAGCGCTCTTTCAGCGCTGCCTGTTCTATTTGTTTTACGGCAGCTGGCAGCCGCAGAGTATTCACGGACTTTGTTTTCGTATACCGATAGAGCATATTTTAGACGGAATCATCTGGCGGCTGACACCGATAAGCATGCTGAGTACATTGCTGCTATTGGCAGCGGCGTTCTTCCTGGGGCCTGTTTTTTGCGGCAGGCTGTGCCCGGCAGGCGCTTTTACCGAATATCTGTCGAAGCTGGTGCCGTCCAAATTTCAAATAAGCTGGCGCCGTTATACAGAAATTGCGCCTATCCGTTACGGTATGCTGACAGGCTTTTGCCTGGTGCCCTTTTTCGGCGGCATTCTGGCTTGCTCATATTGCAACTTCTTTTTGTTTGATTTATTGGCTAACTATTATACACGAGGTTATTTTATTTCACTGACATCCAGTCTACTGCTGACAGCAATTATGTGGGTACTTGTCTTTGGTATCTTTACTAAGGGTGGTCGCGGCTTCTGCAATTTTTTGTGCCCGGTAGGTGCGGCGCAGGGACTGATGCATGCCATAGGCTGCAGGCTGCCGTTTGTACTGCGGATGCGTGTTGATAAAAGCCAATGCATAGGGTGCGGTTTGTGCGAAAAGAAGTGCCCGATGGAATCCGCTGAGCTTGCTGAAGGCAAAGCGCAGATTAATCAGCATAACTGTATCTGCTGCGGCGTATGTCAGCATGCTTGCCCGGTGCAGGCTATCAGCTACGGGAGGAAACGCGTATGAAAAATAAGCTGATAAATTTTATTGCGGCAATGGGAATTCCTGTCAGCGGCATTACTACGCAAGGAGCAGGCTGCACAGGGATTTGCGGCAGCTGCAGCTTGAATTGCGCGCCGGGAATAGTTGCTTTACTGCTTTTGGCAGGCAAGGCAATTTACAAACGTTATCATGGCGGGGTGGTGCAGCATGAATAATAAATTGTTGAAGCGTGTACTGGCCTTTGTCTTGATGGCGGTAGTAATGGTAGGTCTGGTGTTTTTCCGCAGTGAAAATAATTACGACAAGCACTATTTTCGTGCTAAGCTGGCGCGGGGGCAGGAGGTGCATTGCAAGATAGACCTTGGCAAGGAGGGCGAGCTGAAATATCTGCTGCAGCCTAATGTCTATACATTATATTTACGCCTGCTGCCGGAGGATAAGCAAGCGCAGCTGCGCTGCGAGGGCGAAGGCCTGCAGATGCTGCTGTCGCGCAGCAGCAAGAAAGGCTTGTGGCGCAAGCTTGCACCTGATGAAATGATTAGGCAGTACAAGGGACAGTTAGGAGTGAGTGCGGAGCTGTATTTTTCGCCGGAGCAGTTGAAGCAGCGCCATGTGCAGCAGGGAAAAATCAATTTTTATGATGCGAAAGGCTTATACGGAACTGTCGTCGTTGACGTAATCAATTCGCGGGTGAAGTAAGATTAATATGGTTTTCAAGCTGTGGGCAGAAGTTCTGCCTGCAGCTTTTTGCTGTGCGCCCAGCATGGGCGCACTCTAATGGGTGA
>ULSN01035868.1_pt1 | contig 21211 bp, 19 predicted proteins | sample 1956771 | NCBI WGS metagenome assembly ULSN01 (sample SAMEA4835709, study PRJEB28245) | human gut metagenome | biome: gut microbiome; material: fecal sample | place: Denmark | collected 2008
AAGATTAATGTAGAGATAAAGTCATTAAACAGCAAGAATCTTGACCTCTCTACACGTATCGCCCCTCTCTACAGAGAGAAGGAGATGGAGATTCGTCAGTATATAGCTAAGAGCCTGGAAAGAGGCAAGATTGACTTCTCCATCTGGATTGAGAAGGATGCAGCTACAGATGCTACCCCCATCAACAGTGCGCTTGTTCAGAATTATTATCAGCAGATCAAGAAAATATCTGCTGAAACAGGTATTCCTGAGCCTACCGATTGGTACAGCACCTTGTTGCGTCTTCCTGATGTAACAACCAAAACTGATGTGGAAGAATTAACCGACGAGGAGTGGGCTGTGGCAAAAAATGCAATTTGCGAGGCTATCGGCCATCTGAGCGACTTCCGCAAGCAGGAAGGAGCTGCCCTGCAGAAGAAATTCACCGAGAAAGTGGATAATATCCAGGCTCTCCTTGCCAGCATTGAACCATACGAGAAGGCACGTGTGGAGAAGATCCGCCAGAACATCGTAAACGGTCTGCAGCAGATTCCGAATGTGGATTATGACAAGAACCGTCTGGAGCAGGAGCTCATCTACTACATCGAGAAGCTCGACATCAGCGAGGAGAAGCAGCGCCTTGCCAACCACCTGAAGTATTTCCGCGAGACCATGAATGAGGAAGGTCATGGTGTGGGCAAGAAGCTCGGATTCATCGCCCAGGAAATGGGTCGCGAAATCAACACCACCGGTTCAAAGAGCAATCAGGCTGAAATGCAGAACATCGTGGTGAAGATGAAGGATGAGCTGGAACAGATTAAGGAACAGGTGCTGAATGCTCTTTAATTTAATGTGGAAAATAGATTTGCTTTACTAATCATAAAGTTCAATGTTCAAAATTCAAAGTTCAAAGTAAAATGAAGAACGGATTATTGATTTTCAGCGCCCCATCGGGCAGCGGCAAGAGTACCATCGTCAACTGGTTGATGAAAGAGCACCCAGAGTTGAAGTTGGCTTTCTCTATCAGTTGTACCTCTCGTGCCCCTCGCGGCACAGAGCAGAATGGAGTAGAGTATTTCTTCCTGTCTCCAGAGGAATTCAAGTCCAAGATTGAGGCTGATGAGTTCCTGGAGTATGAGGAAGTTTACCAGGATAGATTCTACGGCACCTTGAAGTCGCAGGTAGAAAACCAGCTTGCCAAGGGCGAGTCTGTGATTTTCGACGTAGATGTAAAGGGTGGCGTCAATATCAAGAAGTTCTATGGCGAACGTGCCCTGAGCATCTTCGTGCAACCTCCTTCGGTAGAGGAACTGCGCCGCCGTCTGGTAGGCCGCAACACAGATGCCCCTGAGGTAATCGAGCAGCGCCTTGCCAAGGCTAGCTACGAGTTGACCTTCGCTCCTCAGTTCGACCACGTAGTCGTAAACGATGACTTGGAAAAAGCCCAGCAGGAGGTTTATCAGCTAGTAAAAGACTTTTTGAGCGAATAATAGAAATGAAAAAGGTAGGAATCTTCGGAGGCAGCTTCAACCCCATCCATACCGGCCACATCACATTGGCGAAAAGCCTCTGCGAGAAGGCGGGACTGGACGAAGTGTGGTTCATGGTCTCCCCCATGAACCCATTCAAGAAAGCTGCTACCGACCTGCTTGATGACCACCTGCGCCTGGAGATGGTAGAAAAGGCCCTGGAGAATGAACCCCAGCTGAAGGCATGCGACTATGAGTTTCGCCTGCCCAAGCCTTCCTATACCTGGCACACTCTGCAGGCCATCAGCAAGGATTATCCAGAATGTGAGTTTACATTATTAATAGGCGGCGACAACTGGGCAGCATTCGACAAGTGGTATCATCACGACGATATCCTTGCCCACTACCCTATCGTGGTCTATCCCCGCCAAGGCTCCTGCATAGGCGAAGTGCCTGCCGGCGTGACCATCGTAGAAACCCCGCTGCTCAACATCAGCAGCACGGAGATACGCGAATGCATCAAGACCGGAAAAAGCATCGAAGGTATGGTTCCCGAATGCATCGAGAACCTCGCCATCAAAAACTATCAGGCGCTCTAAGTCTAAAAGAGTGCCAAAACATCAATTCTCTAAAAATAGCAAACATCATCAATAGAAAGCTATGAGTTGGAAAGAAATCATCAAGAACTGTCTTAGTCTGGCATCAGCCCCAATCAGGCGCAATGCCAACTTCTTTGTGTCCATATACATCCTGGGCATGGTTAGTTCACTCATCACGATTCCAAAGAACGGAACGCTCTACGAGAACATGTTCCTGGAGCTGTTCCTGGACCTCTACATCGTGAGCGCCATCCTCGCCGTCTTCCCGAAGAAGGTGCGCAGGGGACTGCGTGCCATATTATACATTATATTATATGTCACGGCTGCCGCTGATACCTACTGCTTCGTGAATTTCGGTTCCACACTCAATCCTTCTATGCTGATGCTGGTGGGAGAAACCAACAGTTCCGAGGCAAGCAGCTTCCTCTCTGCCCTCATCTCTGTCGAAGTGCTCTTCAGCAGCGTAGGCTGGATTCTGCTCCTGGCGCTCCTGCAGATACTCATCGTCATCTTCCGGAAACGGCTCATCAAGTTCTACGTCTTCCTCGTTACCGTACTCGAATTGGCATCACTCAAGAAACGACTGATGGCTATTCCGCGAATGACAGCAGCCATGCCAGCCACCTTCGGTATCCTCTGCCTGGCGATCCTCATCACTTCCATCTGCACCTCCTGGCACAACAAGGAGGCTTACCATAAGCTGATGTCGGGAAGAACCATCGGAGAGGTGGAGCACACCCTTACAGAGAAAGATCATGCCGTACTCTATCTGCCAATCTACCGACTCCAATTCAGCATCTATGCCAACCAGCTGGCAGCGCATCAGATTACCCAACTGATTCATGCAGCCCACGAGGTGAAGGTAGATAGCAGCAGCTTCCGCTCGCCAAACATCGTGCTGATCATCGGCGAAAGCTACGGTCGCCATCATTCACAGCAATATGGCTACTTCATGAAAACCACCCCAAACCAATCGGCGCTGGAGAAATCGAAGAAACTCACCAAGTTTACAGATGTCGTGACCTGCTGGAACCTCACAAGCTTCGTATTCAAGCACATGCTCTCTACCTATGTGGTAGGCGACAAGGGAGAATGGTGCGACTATCCGCTCTTCCCGGAGGTCTTCCGCAAGGCCGGCTACAACGTAACCTTCATCACCAACGAATTCCTGCCTCAGGCTAAGGAGGCGGTATATGACTTCAGCGGCGGCTTCTTCCTGAACAATCCGGAACTGAGCAAGCTGCAGTTCGACCACAGAAACACCCAGTTGCATGCACTGGACGATGGACTGCTGAAAGATTATGATGACAGTCTGAAACAATTCAAGACCGACCATAATCTTACCATTTTCCATCTGATGGGGCAGCACGTGAACTACAAGCTGCGCTATCGCCAGAATCAGGCTAAGTTCTGGGCAAGCAGCTACGAAGACAAACGCCCAGAACTGACCGATGCCCAACGCAAGGTATTGAGCCATTACGACAACGCCACCCTCTACAACGACTCCATCGTGGCAGAGATCGTAAAGCGATTCCAGAAGGAAGATGCCGTCATCATCTATGTGCCCGACCATGGAGAGGAATGCTACGAGGAAAACCGTGGCTTCATCTGCCGCAACCACTCTGCTAACATCGACTGGAAGCTGGCACACTATGAGTTTGAGATTCCGTTCTGGATCTACTGCTCGAAGAAATACATCCAGAAACACCGCGCCATCTACCGGCAGATACGTGCCGCCAAAGACAAGCGGATGATGACGGATGCCCTGCCGCACCTGCTGCTGTATCTTGCCGGCATAGAAACTCCAACCTACAAGGAGGAGAACAATATCCTGAGTCCGAAATACAACGAGATGCGCCCTCGCATCCTGAAGAACTCTGCCGACTACGACAAGCTGCGGGATGAATATCTCAAGACGCAGGCTAAGCAGGAAGAAAAGAAGCAAGACAAGAAAAAAGATAAGAAACAAGGTAAGAAACAAACAAAGAAAGGAGCCAGGAAATGAATCAGAACATACTTTCCAGAAGTGCATGCAATGCATTGAGAGGACTTGCCATCATCGGCATCTTCCTACATAACTATTGCCATTGGCTAGGTCCGATCGTCAAAGAGAATGAATATCAATTCTTCCAACACAACGCCGACTGGCTGCTGCAGGTGATGGCGAATCCCGACATCAACCTGCCTATCCATCTGTTGTCGTTCTTCGGTCATTACGGAGTGCCCGTATTCCTCTTCCTGAGTGCGTACGGACTGGTGATGAAGTATGAAGCCAAGCCTCATCTTTCTGCCGACCAGCAGGCTCAGATGTACAATATCTCGGGCAGGAAGCAATCCTGGAGCATCAGCTGGCGCGAACCTCTGCGCTTCATCCGCTATCATTATCTGAAGCTCTTCAAGATGATGATTGTGGGTTTCATCGCTTTCACGATGATAGACTACATCACTCCGGGGCCACGCCATTACGAGGTGCTGGGCATCGTATCGATGCTGGGTATGTTTAACAATGTATTGCCAAACCCCGACAACATCATCTGGCCAGGACCTTACTGGTTCTTCGGTCTGATGCTGCAGCTTTACATCGTATATCGTCTGCTGCTCTACCGCCGTCATTGGGGATGGACAGCAGGATTGATGCTTCTCTGCATCGGCATCCAGCTGCTGCTGGGCTTTGACAATCCCGAGAGCGAGGCGATGAACCGCTACCGCTATAATTTCATGGGCGGTATGCTGCCATTCGGTCTGGGCATTCTCTACGCCCGCTATGGCGAGAAGATTCTGATGACCTTCCATTCGCCTGTAACCAACATCTTCGGCTGCGTATTCTGCATCTCTCTGATCTATAGTCTGAGTCTCAATATGATAGGATGGACCTTCGTACCATTCTTCATCTGTCTGCTCTGTGTTCTTGTAGCCGATTTGCTGCAGGAGGTAAGTTGGTTGTCGGGCATCTACAAGGTTCTGGAATGGATGGGCGTCATCTCAGCCGCCCTCTTCGTCACCCATCCCATCACCCGCAAGATATTCATCCCTATCAGCCGTCATGGCGATATCTATGCCGGGCTGCTACTCTACATCATTGCCAGCATCGGCATCGCCTGGCTCTTTACCCAGCTGATGAAGAAGATACCAAACCCGAAGAGCTAAGTGTTAGAGAGCCTACCCCCGTTCCAGGCGATTCCATCGCCTGTCCCCCCTTACAAAGTCAAAATAAAAAAGATATATCAGATGAAGTGGAAGATAAAAGACATAGAACTGGCGAATATCAGCAGATATCGCGGTGAATTGATGGGAGCAGCCATGCTCTTCATCATTCTCTTTCATGTAGCACTGCCTAGAGAGAACGCTTTCTTCGGATTGCGCCGCATGGGCAATGTAGGAGTAGATATGTTTCTGTTTCTCAGTGGCATCGGTCTGTGGTTTTCCTGGATGAAGAATCCTTCTGCCAAGCATTTCTTCATCCGCCGATACCTGCGTATCTACCCAGCGTGGCTTATCATCGCCTGTCTCTACTACATCCCCCGATTCCAGGGAGGAGACCTCGAGACGTGGATCAACCTGATAGGCGAGATTACCATCAACTGGAATTTCTGGCGATACGACGAGCTTACCTTCTGGTACATCCCAGCCACCATGATGCTCTATCTCTTCGCCCCAGCTTATATGGAACTCATCAAGCGCCACCCCATCTACAAATGGCTGCCGGTGGTGATGATCATGTGGTGCATTCTGGTGCAATACGTCACACCAATTCATCAGGCAGTAGGCCATCTGGAAATCTTCTGGAGCCGAGTACCAATCTTCTTCATCGGCATCAACATGGGCGAGATGGTGCGCCAGAAGCAGACGCTTGATGGTGCCAGCATCTGGATGATATGGCTGATGTTCCTGATGACGCTGCTCGCAAGCATCTTCCTGGAACAGGAGAAGCATGGTATGTTCCCACTCTTCCTGGAGCGCATGCTCTACATCCCGCTCACCATCACGAGCATCCTGCTCCTGAACCGCATCTTCCGCCGTACCCCAGGATGGTTTAACCGCAGCTTCATGCTGGTAGGAGCACTGAGCCTGGAATGCTATCTCATCCACATCCACTTTGTGCTCCATTATATCGAGCCTCATCACTTGGGATACTGGCCTACCTTCATCCTCTGCATCGCCATCACCCTGCCACTCTCCTGGATATTGAGCAAGATTGCAGAATGGATTTCCAAGGAATTATCTCAGATTATTAAATAAAAAGAATCATCTTAGATTAAATAAAAGAAGTTTTTATGAACGAGAATGAAATAAAAGACAGCAAAGGCTTCGCTGCCTTGATGCGCCTGATCCGCCCGAAGCAGTGGATCAAGAATATGTTTATCTTCGTGCCCCTCTTCTTTGGTGGTGCCCTGTTTCATACAGATGCCCTGCAGGCGGGTCTGATTGCTTTCTTTGCCTACAGCTTTGCCGCATCGAGCATCTATTGCTTCAACGACATCCATGATGTGGAGGCAGACCGCCGCCATTCGGTGAAATGTCACCGCCCTATCGCATCAGGAGCCGTAAGCATCAGGCAGGCTTACGCTTTGATGTTTCTGATGCTTATCCTCTCAATGGGGGTATGCAGTCTGCTCGATTCGTGGGAGACGATGGGAATCATCGCCTTCTATTGGGTCATGAACCTCTGCTATTGCGCCAAGCTCAAGCAGTATGCCATCATCGATGTGTGCATCGTGGCATTCGGATTTGTGCTCCGCTTGCTGGCGGGTGGCGTCGCTACGCACATCATACTCAGTAAATGGATAGTACTGATGACCTTCCTCATCACCCTCTTCATGAGTTTTGCCAAGCGCCGCGATGACGTGCTACGAATGGAAAAGACGGGCGAGGCGCCACGCAAGAATACGAGCCGATACAACCTCACCTTCATCAATCAGGCTATCACCATTACGGCATCAGTTACCCTGGTTTGCTACATCATGTACACGGTGAGCCCTGAAGTAATAGAGAATTTCCATACCGAATACCTCTATCTTACCAGCGTATTTGTATTGGTAGGTTTGCTGAGATACATCCAGATTGCAGTGGTTGACCAGAAAAGTGGCGACCCTACGAAGATTATTCTGCGAGACCGAATCACCCAGTTTATCGTTCTCGCCTGGTTACTCTCCTTCCTTATTCTTATCTATATCGTATAAGAAAGAGTAAATCTAAAAGAAAAAGAAGAAATGAAGAAGAAAATATATTGCTTTGATTTCGATGGAACACTCACTACGAGTGATACTTTGCTCGAATTCATCAAGTATGCCAAAGGCAGAGGCCGCTTTCTGATGGTTTTTCTGATGTACAGTCCACTGCTGGTATTGATGAAACTGCACCTGTATCCCAACTGGAAGGCGAAGCAACAGATCTTCGCCCACCTCTTTGCCGGCATGCGCATCGAAAAATTTGATGCACTCTGCCGTGGGTTTGCAGAAGAAAACCAGCATCTGCTCCGCCCGAAAGGCATCACCCTGATGCACGAAGCACTGGTGGCAGGAGCCCAGGTTTTCATCGTAAGCGCCAGCATTGACAACTGGGTTCGCCCTTTCTTTGATATCCGCAACCTGAAAGGTGTTCAGGTACTCGGCACCCAGATAGAAGTAGAAGACGGCAAGCTGACGGGCCGATTCAAGTCAAACAATTGCTACGGTAAGGAGAAGGTGCACCGCATCGCAGAGGCACTAAAATCTTTCGAACGTTCAGAATACGAGATAGAAGCCTTTGGAGATAGCCGTGGAGACAAAGAGATGCTTGCCTTCGCCGACAAGGGACACTTCAAACCATTCCGAGAATAATAAATTTCCATTTTACAGAAAATAACATGAAAAGAAATACAGACCTCGACTTGATACGAGCCATCCTCATCATTCTCATGATATTGATTCATATTGTGAACTTCGGCAATGCATATCCACATCTGAAGACAGGCATTCTCTCGTTTATGATGCCTACCTTTCTCATCATCACGGGTTATCTTGTCAATATCGAGAAAAGTCCCAAGCAAATGGGAATATACCTGATGTGTCTCGCCCTACCCTACGTTATCATGGTATCCGGTTTCTCTGTACTTTCCTATTTCATGCCCGTAAGAGATGGCATCACGGAATTATCCTTCTCACAGATTTGCGAGAAGATATTTGTCACATCCATTGGTCCTTATTGGTTTATCCAGACGATGATTATCTGTGGCATTCTTTATTATATCAGTTTCAAGGGGGCTACTTGGGAAAGCCTCAAACAAGGAAAAACGACGATGAGTACCACTACAAGCCTCTTCATCTTCGCCACCCTACTCTTGCTGGCATCCAAGACACCCGCTCTTTCGCCCAGTGCCGCAGCCTATTATTTCATCGGTACAGCAATTCGCCAATGCCATATAGAGTTTGGCAAGATATTCCATCCTTCCCCTGCAGCCTTACTGCTCTGGCTCAGCTTGCTGGGCTTAGAGGAATGGTACGACTGGGGATGCCTGGCTGTAATCTTCTCCTGCTGGTGCTGCATTTCGTCATTGATGTGGATACATAGCCTCATCACTCGCATTCAAGGCAAAATCTACATTCAAAAGATAGACAACACCTTATTATATATAGGGCGCAACACGCTGCCTATCTATCTCTTCCATCCCATCTTTACGATGGCTGCGAAGTTCTATCATCCCCTCTTCAGCTGGGATCCGAGCGAAATCTCGTTTGCTGCCGTCACCATCATCCTTGCCATTACAGGCAGCCTGCTCATTGCCAAGATGATGGAGAAGACCAAACTGGCTTATCTCTTTGGAAAAGGGAAACTATTAAGATAAATCCAGGCAGATTAATATTTTGTAGAAAGAATATTTGCTAGAAACAGGAAAAAAGCGTATTTTTGCACGCCGTAAAAGATAAAACAATGAATATCAAGAACAAGATTAATAATATGGATGATGCCAGACGGGAGAAGCTGGGCGAAGTCATCAGATTCGGAATCGTAGGCGGACTGGCTACGGTGCTGCAATATGTCATCTATCTGGCTATGATGCCGGTGTTGAGCCATTTCATTCCACAAATGGGTGATCACAGTCTGGCTACCACAGCCAACACCATCGCCTACATCGTGAGCTTCATCTTCAATTTCATCGCCAGCACCCGATACACCTTCAAGGTGAAGGCAAACGCCAAGCGAGGTGCCGGCTTCACCCTCTCCCATGTGGTAAACTATACGATGCAAACCGTCTGCCTCAACCTCTTCGTTGGTCTGGGGCTCGCCAAACAGTGGGCGATGATTCCTACCCTCTGTATCTGTATCCCCGTTAATTTCCTATTAGTAAGATTCTTCCTGAAGAAATAAAAGAATCTCCGCCCCCCCGAAAGAGAAAGACAAAGAGATGATTCCTCTCAAAATTTGAAAGAAATAGATAGACATGAAAAAGATATTCGATATTTTCGCAATCAAGAAAGAAGAAAGATGGCTCGCCCTGGGCATTTTTCTGGCACTTGCCGTTCTGAATGGTGTAGTGATAGCCCGCTATACCAGTCATTTCACCCTCATCACGGATGATTATTACAAGAATTTCATCCGCCACTTCTGCGTATCGGGCTTCGACCCGCTTACCTACTGGGTATTGAGCGACTGGAACGCAGCATACAATGTATATCGCCATCCGCTGCTCGCCTTCTATATGTATATTCCTTACCTCATCAATGTGGGTCTGATGAAACTCACAGGCTACAACTGTGCCCTTTTCATCGCGGTAGTCATCCAGATATTCTGCGGATTCTATGCCACCCTCTTCCTGAAGAGAATCTTCCGGGAGGTGATGGATCTCGACAAGACGGCATCTCATATCCTTACCCTGCTGTTCTTCTCCTTCGGATATGTGATGGTTACCTGCATCGTGCCCGACCATTTCGTCATCTCCATGATGCTGCTCATCCTGGCACTCTACGTATCCGGTCTCAGAATGAAACATCATCATCCGCTCAAGATATGGCAGAGCGTGGTATATTTCATCCTTACAGCCGGTACATCGCTCAATAATGGATTGAAAATCTTCTTCTCAGCATTCTTCGTGAATGGAAAGGGGTTCTTCCGCCCGAAATATCTTCTCCTGGCAGTCATCCTGCCAGCAGCCCTGCTGTGGGGATTCTGCAGATGGGAATACCGCATCTTCGTATGGCCTAACGAGATGGCACGCAAGGAACTGAAAGCCAAGAAAGCGGCTGAGAAGAAAGCCAGACAGGAACGTATGGCACAGATCAAGCATACCCGTGATTCGCTGTCAAACGACTCTATCAAAAGAGGCTTGAAGATTATCTCTGCTCAGGAGATAGCCCAGGAAGCCAAGAACGACAGCATTCGGAAGGCAAAGGAACTGGCTAAGAAAGAAGCCAAAAAGAAAAGGGGGCCTAAGCAAGGTGCCCCTATCATGAAAGGTGAATTCATGAACTGGACGGATGCTACAAGCTCCCGCACACAGTCGATCATCGAAAATCTGATGGGCGAATCTATCCAGCTGCATCAGGATTATGTGCTGGAGGATGAATTGCGTCATCGCCCGATGTTCGTGAAATACCGATATGCCATCAATTATGTGGTAGAGGCAGTCATCATGCTGTTGTTTGTAGCCGGCATCTGGGCGGGCAGAAAGAGCAAGTATCTCTGGCTGGTGATGTCGTATTTCGGTCTTGACATGATGCTGCATATCGGACTCGGCTTCGGTCTCAACGAGGTATATATCATGACCGGTCACTGGATATACGCCATTCCGATAGCCATCGGTTTCCTGCTGAAGCCAAAACGACTGCTGCAAACCCGACAGCGCTACAACAGCTGTTTAAAGGGCGTATTGCTCGTTCTGGGACTGGCGCTACTGATATACAACGGTATTCTGATTATCGGATATTTCTGCTAAGTTAAAGATTAAGCACGCTTATTCTCATCTAAGTCTGAGAGTAAGCGTGCTTTTTATTTTAAGACAGAGATTAAGCGTGTTTATCTCTTCCTATCATTTTGCGACATCTGCGAGCCATCGCCTTGAAGATGCTGGAGAAATTACCATATCTCAGATTCAGAAAGAGTTCTTCCAGAGAGCGTGACATCTTGATGAACGGGTGCCCCCAGGCATTGATCTTGTACACTCGCTCCTTGAAATCTACGTTTTCCACTACATATTTAGGATGTTTCAGCGGGAACTCCAGTTCATGGCGCTTCATGGTGAAGATTCTGCGATAAGCCTTCGGAGTCGTCTTCATGCTGCCCGAGAAATGGGTGGAGTCATCTGAGAGACCCAGATTATTGATCAGATTCCTGCATGGCATGATGGCAAGGCTGGAATTCAGCAGCATCGAAGCCCAGAAGATGCTTTCATAAAACTCCTTTCCACTATGGGCGTGATCCCTGCACATCGGGATAAAGTCCTTACGGAGCCCACGCTGGCGAACCACCGATTCCAACTGTCGCATCGCCTGCTTATCGCGCAGAAAGGCATAGTCGCCCTCCCATTTGTCCACCACACGGCGCCACGATGCCCATCCCCAGATAGAGAAGACAGAAGTAAAGAAATAGCTGTCCTCGCAGTCGGGTGTCACCTCATCTTCATTGAATCCGGCAATCATGGCAATACGCTCATCGTGCTCGTAGCGGTCGAGCATTTCCTTGCAAAAAGGGAAGAAAGATTGCGAAGGCACATCGTCATCTTCCAGCACGATACACTTATCCACAATCGAGAAAGCCCATTTCTGGGAGAGATATTCCGAAGGATCACATCCCTGGTTCTTGGTCTGATAAGATCTGTGCACCTCGCACTCCCAATCAATATTCTCATCTGATGCTATTTGCCGGCATGCCTCGATACCCGGCACATCCCGCTCCCCTCTTGCTCCATCCTGATAGAGGAACAACTGGGCAGGACGAGCCTTCTTCACCTCGTCAAACACTTTCTGGAAATTGTCGGGACGATTGAAGAAAAGCATCAATACGGCGACATCAATCTTAGCTGGCTGTTTCATATCTATGATATTCGTTAACTATACACAATTGTCGGAATCTGTCATCATCCGTTTTTTGGGAGACAAAGATAACCCAAAAAGCAGACAATGCCAAATAAACCGCCACAAAAATCCAGCCGGAATGAAATATTTCCTCATTTTTCTTCCCACAATCAATTTTTTACACTAACTTTGCAGCCAAATAAGAATAAAACGATGAAGAATATTTTTAAAATCAAAAAAGAAGAAAGGATTCTTGCACTTGTTTCAATGCTGGTATTCGCCAGCTTGAATGCCGTGCTGATCCATTCCTATCCTGCAAGCTTTTTCAAGGCTGGCAAACTGGGATTTTGGAGTATTTTCTACAAGCATTTCACGGTATCCGGTTTCGATGCCTACTCGTATATCTTTCTTTCCAACGAAAAGATATACTTTGAACTGTCACGCCATCCGCTCTTTGGCGCCCTGCTCTATCCTGGAGCCTGTCTCAACGACTGGCTGATGGGCTGGACTCATCACAACTGTGCCACCTTCATCATGGCAGTGATGCTCGTTATCAGCGCCACTTTCTCTGCCGTATTCTTCTTTCGCATCTGCCGGGAGCTCATCCAGCTATGCCGGTTGGATGCCTACATTCTCACGGCATTCTTTTTCTCCTTTGCCTCCATCATGCTCACCACGATGGTACCCGATCATTTCTGCTTTTCCATGCTCTGTCTGCTGGTCAGCATCTATATGGTGGGAACCTGTATGGCACAGGGCAAACAGCTCAAGGCATGGCAGGCTAGTCTGCTGTTCCTTACCACGGCAGGAGTATCGCTGAGCAATGGCGTAAAGACCGGCATCATGTCGCTTTTCAGTAATGGCAGAAAGGTGTTCTCACCCCGATTCTTTACCATCGCCTTCATCCTCCCACTCCTCATCATGGGCGGCAGCTTTTACTATCAGAACGAATACATCGTCAAGCCTCAGCAGGAAAAAGGCAAGGAGATAGAAAGAAAGCTGATGCCGAAAAGACCCGATATTGCCCAGAAGAATGCCGTTCACGATGCGTGGATGGATGCTCATCGAGGCAAATCGGTATCCGATATGCCATTCCTGAAATGGACCGATGTTTCTACCCCACGAATGGAATCCATCGTAGAAAACCTCTTTGGAGAAGGCATCCAGCTGCATCAGAAGGAACTGCTCAAAGACCTGAGCGTATCGCGCCCAACCTTTATCCGATACGATTGGGCCATCAGCTACCTCTTCGAAGCATTCGTTTTCCTGCTCTTTGCAGCCGGTGTTTTCTACAGCAGACACTCCCGTCTGATGTGGATGTGCCTGAGCTGTGCGGCATTCGATGCCTTCCTGCACCTGGTGCTCGGTTTCGGACTCAACGAGGTATATATCATGGCAGCCCACTGGATGTTCGTCATCCCATTCACCATAGGTTATGCATTCAGAAAGGCTCAACCCAAACTGGCTAATGCGATGAGAGGAGTCACTCTCTTCCTCGCCATCTACTTCTGGGCATACAATGCCACATTAATCATCACGCATTTCTTATAATCCGGGGAGAGATCCCATACGGGTCTTCCCGATAAAAATATAAAGAATATGGACTTTTACAAAGAAATCAAAGAATATAGCCAGCAGAATCTGCGGGCATGCCAACTCAAGCAGCTGGCTATTCTGGAAGAAATAGACAAAATCTGCAAACGCCACAAGATAGAATACTGGCTGGATGGCGGCACCCTGCTCGGAGCCGTGCGCCATGGCGGTTTCATACCTTGGGATGACGATATCGATATCGGTATGTCGCTGGAAGATGAAAAACGATTCGAGGAGATTGCTCCAAAGGAACTGCCCGACTGGCTCTATCTGCAGACCCCAAAATCGGATCCGGGAAGCAAGGAGCCGATCACGAAGATCCGCGACTGCAACTCTCTCTATATCGAACAGGGCGACGATTTCTGCCAGCCTTATGTAAAGGGAATCTTTGTGGATATCTTCCCTTTTGTGGATTATCCAGACATTCCCCGTTCGTGGATCAAGACCTTGACAAAGGGTATCTCCAAGAGTTATTCTATCCTGAACCACCGACACACTTACTCTCTGCGTTCCTTTGCTGAGTTCTTCTATTTCGGAGGCAAGTATTGTCTGTGCAGTACATTATGGAAGGTAGTAGGCTTGTTCGGAAAGAAAACCCGTTATTCTGATGTTCCTTTCCTGAATGGCCGAGGCATCTCATTCGACAAGAAGGCAGTCAAGCCATTGGGTACCATCAAGTTTGAGGGCAAGGAATTCCCTGCGCCATGCAATCCTGATTCCTACCTCACCGACCTCTATGGCGATTATATGAAGATTCCACCAGTAGAAAAGCGCGAGTTCCACTCGATATTCATCCTGCCAGAACTGCGCAGAAAATCATAATAAGAACGCAAGAAGTTATAAAAAAGGTGTATCATAAACCACAATATCGGTTATATGATACACCTTTTTTTGACTACTGCAGATTTCTCACAACGAATCTCGCAGAAACATCTGGCGGCTTCAATCATTTTACTGCAAAACCTGGATGGTATGAGCCAGACCATCCTTTAATAATGTAATCGGCTTCCAGCCCAGAGCTTCCAACTTATCCGTAGCAAAAACAGCCTTGGTGATAGGGGTGGTATTGCCATGACTGGCATCATCGGGAATATCAAAAACCACCTTTCTGCCAGCCAGATCAGCAACTGTTTCTGCCAAGGTTCTGATGCTTACATTCGACTCCTCATTGGCTATATTATATGCCTCGCCGTTCCCGCCCTTCAGCAGGATACAAAGCAGCGCCATCGCACAATCCACCACATAAGTCCACGAACGGAACGCCTCTCCCTTACTCTTCAGTACGATATCCTCGCCACGCAATACATTGCGGATAAACTGGGCATAAACACGATTATCGTTCTCTGTAAAGAACGGACCGTAGATATGACTCGGACGGGCGATGGACACCTCGATGCCATACTGATGGGCATAGCAGATACAAAGCGTCTCAGAAGCACGCTTTGCCGAAGGATAACACGCCCTCACCGTAGTAGGATCGATATACCCGCTATAGCTTTCTTCAAAGACACGACCGTCTCCCTCGCCATATACTTCACCGGAAGATACATAGACCAGCTTCTTCAACCCGTGCTGCAGTCCAAAGCGCAGCAGATTATCCACGCCGAAGATATTAGACTTCATCACTCCCACAGGATCCTCGCTATAGAGCTGGGGACAGGCACCGCCGGCAGCATCCACGATATAATCGAAAGAGATATCCACCGACAAGGGAGCCGTAACATCAAAAGGAAGAAAATGATAATGTCCGGAATCAAGATACGCCGAAAAACGCCTGTTAGCCCGCTCTTCGTTACGACCCGCAGCATAAACCTGATAATCCAGTCCCTCATGCTGCATCAGCATATCTACCAGACAGCCACCAATCAATCCAGTAGCGCCCAGCACCAGGATATTCTTGCCCGAAAGCTGCTGCCATGGCAGCTCAAACGCAGCCAAAGCCGCCTTTACATCTTCATTATATAGATTTGCCTGTTTCATCCTACTATCTATTATCTATTCCTTTCTATTATCTTTTTCAGTCGATTATCTATTTCAACCTATATCAGTTTCTTTCTATGATCTATTTCAGCCACTCATCCTTGGTGGTATGCTTCAATGCCTTAAACAGCTCCACATCCTCCGTTTGGGTAAGCTTCAATCCGTTTTTCTCTGATCCCATCACCAGGTGCTGGTTATCCACTCCCAACTCAGCCATCAGCGTACAGGATGCCACCGTGCCGTCAATACCCTTGGCATCAGCCTCGGCATGCGCCTTCAGCAAAGTGCCGAGAGGATAGGTATGAGGAGTCTGGGTGCGGACCAGTCGCTCGCGTGGGATGTCGATATTCTTCACGCAGTCATCCTCCTTCTGCATGATAGCCTCCTTGCAGATCATACCCGTAATGGCATAACCATACTTTCTGCACTTCTCGATATTCTCGGTAATGATGCGCTCTGCCACCAGCGGACGCACACCATCGTGTACCAATATGATATCATCCTCTGCACATCCGGCATCGCGCAAGCCCCACAAACCGTTGCGGATGGAGTGCTGATTGCTGTCACCGCCCTCGAAGATCCACTTCAGCTTGGTGATGTTAAACTGGTTGGCATAAGCCTGCAGCACCACTTCCCATCCCTTGAGACACACCACGCAGATGGCGTCTATCTGAGGATGGCTCTGGAAAGCCTGCATGGTATAGATGATAACAGGAATGTTATCAATCGTCATAAATTGCTTTGGGATATCCTGTCCCATACGGTTACCAACACCGCCTGCAGTTAATAATGCAATATTCATAAAGTCCGTATTTTAAGATTGTCTATTATATTGAATGTTATTATATGAGAAGATCAACGGATAGCAGAAGGCACGTATCTTTGCCATCAATCCCCGCTGATGCTTGCTGTAGTATATCCTGTCACCATGCTTCAGACAGAGGAAGCAGAGGCAGAAGAGTGCCAGCAGATTGTGATGCAGCATGTAATAGCTCATGCGATGTGCCAGCGCAAACTTCGGCTCCCGAGTATGCTCATATATATAGGTATAGAGCATCTGCCAGTTGGACTGCTGCTGCAATCTGCGATAATTGGCGATACCATAGAGGTAAGGCTGATAGGTAGGGCGGGCATCCACCTTCTTGCCTGCCTGCTTCAGTTCCTCATGACAGGCAGAAGCCAGATTCGTGCGATGCCAGTTCAGCGGTTCATCTACCATCACGATACCGCCATGCAACTGGGCGCAGATGGCAAGACTCCAATCGTACATGATGTTCGGAAGCCAGTATTCACTGGTCTGGATAAACTCCCTGCGGAGCAGCATGGTATGTCCGGCAAATCCACAGAAGAGCAGCGCCTCCAGGCTGTACTGAGGATTCACAAGATGCGTATGCTCCCTGTCGGCACCACGCAGATGGGTAGAAAAACAGATGTCATGATTGCCGATGGCAGCCACCTGCTTCTCTATCTTGGTAGGGAACCAGACATCATCCTGATCGCTGAAAGCCACAAAATCGCCCGTTGCCTTCATCGCAGCCGACTTGAAGTTCTGATTGAATCCCAGATTGCTGGCATTGCGCGAGAAATGTATGATAGGATACTTCTCGGCATAGGCTGTGCAAATCGCCACCGTATCATCCGTAGAACCATCATCCTGGATGATGATCTCCTTCAGGGGATAGGTCTGCGAGAGTATGGAATCCAACTGCTCCCGGATATATTCGGCACCATTGTAGGTGCCCATGATGATTGAAACTGTCTTATCTGTATTCATCCTTCATTCTGATTAATTCTGCAAATTTCAACTTTTTCTGCTTATCGCTGATTTTTCAGCTTGATTCATCTGAACCCGTCAAGGTTACTTCTTTCCCATTTTCTTCTTCACGAAAGCCATACATTCCTTCAGGATAGCGGCACCGGCAATACGCATCACCAGATAGTACAGCACCACAGCCATCAGAATGCGGCAGAGCAGGAGCAGCCACAGATTGTGGATAGACTGCGTGGCGAAATAGGTAGCCGTCATCACCGCCAGGGCTGCCAGCGCAAACGGCAGGATATCCTTCAGGAACATCCATACCCGATAGCCTATCAGGCGACGGGAGAAATACTGCCATACGAACAGCCAGATGATGTTCAGCAGCACGTAGGCGATGACCATCGTGCGGATGCCCCAATGCCATATCAGAATCATCGTCAGAATCTGAACCACACCCAGGGCAAAGGTCACCCCAAAATAAGTACCCGACTTACCGTTGCTCACCACCAGACTCGACATGAGCTGGCTCATCGGAATGATGGCACCACTCACGCAGAGAATCTGCAGCAGGAAGGCACTCGCCAGCCATTTTTCGGTGATAGCCAGGACGATGAACTCCCTAGCCACCATTCCAAATCCCAGCATCAGCGGGAAGGTGATGAATGCCGTGAAGCGGATCAGCTTGCGCAAGGCTTCCAACTGGCGTCCAGGCTGCTCACGAAGATCTACCAGCACAGGCTGGGCCACCGAATCCACCATTCCCTGTATCACGCTGTAAGCCTTGAAGTTCCACTGCGAAGCCTGGTTGTAATTACCCGTATCATGCGCCGTGAAGTAATGACCCAGCAGGATATTCAGCACATTGTTGTTGATATGCGTGGTGATGGTGGAAGCCAGCAGTTTGCAGCTGAACTTGAACATCCTGCGGATAGGTTCGAAATCGAACCGCAGACTCGGGCGCCACGGAGAATAATGCCAGAACAGCGCCGTATTCACGATGCTGTAAACGATGGTCTGGGTAGCCAAAGCCCAATAAGACATGTCGCAAAACGCCATGATCACTCCTACCACACTCGAAAAGAGCGTGGCGATGATGCCCGACTGCGCCCGCTGCTTCACCATCATGTGCTTGAAGAGATAAGCCGACTGAGCCGTACAGAGGCTGGAGAATAACAGCGACAGGAATGCATACCGGCAAAGAGGAACCAGTGCCGGAGTATGATAATAACCCGCTATCAGAGGGGCACAGAGAAAAAGTACCAGGTATAGAAAACCGCCTACAGAGATATTAAACCAGAACACGGAGTTATAGTCATTATCTGTAGGTTCCTTGATATTCGTGATAGCCGTGATGAAGCCCGAATTCTGCAAGGCATTGGCTATCAGAGAAAAAACAGTAATCATGGCGATCATACCATAATCGCTTGGCGACAACAGTCTGCCCAGGACGATGCCGAATACCAAACCGATAACCTGCATCGCCCCATTGTTCATGGCTCCCCAGAAGAGGCCTTTTGCTGTTTTTTCCTTTAATGTTTCTGCCATTTGAATCTATTTTTTCTTGCTAAAATCATGAGAACTAGCGCTTGAAGAGACTTCTCACCACAAACCAGGTATGCACCAGAACCGTGGTGACAATGCCATAGTTGCTGCGCATCACCTCGAAACGCTCCTTGAGCGAAGCCTTGTGGTTCTGCACCGACATGCCGCCATCCAGATAGTTGGTGATGACTGCATGCACATTGCGCAACGGAAGATGGCGCTGCTGAGCCGCCTTCATGATGCGGATGCACCAATCTACATCTGCCGAAAGGCGATAGTGAAGATCATAATGGATTTGGCGGGCGATATCCGTGCGGGCATAAAACGACTGATGACAGACGAGCATACCCCACTTGAACGAGCGCCAGTTCAGGTTCTCGGGAGGCGAAAGACGGCGATGGCGCAGGAATCTTCCTTCGTCATTCACGATATCGGTATCTCCATACAGCACGCCCGGCAGGTTCTCGCCCTCACCTACGCATCCCTCCACATACTCCAGGGTATCGTCAGAAGGAAACACATCTCCCGCATTCAGAAACACGAGATAGTCGCCTGTGGCACGGTCGATGCCCTTGTTCATGGCGTCATAGAGTCCCTTGTCGGGTTCCGAATAGACCACGATTTCGTGGGCATTCTCTCCAGCCTTTGCCCTGTTCTGGTATGCCCGTACCATAGCCAAGGTCTTGTCCTTCGAAACACCATCTATGATCAGATGCTCGATGTTGCAGTAAGTCTGCTTATTGACACTATCCAACGTACGCTGCAACACCCTCTCAGCATTGTAGGTACAGGTTACGACGGTAAACTTAATCATATCCGGTAGTTTTTAAAGGCCATCGCCTGATTATACACCTCAACATATTTCAGCGCCACCGCATGCTGCGAATAGTTATGCATCACCTTCTGCAGGCACGCCTTCTTCAGATTCTCACGGTCGGCTTCTTCCAGCACCCAGTGGATGCCAGCCGCCAGATCCTTGGCATCGCGGTAGTTTGCCACATATCCGTTCTTCTGATGATCGATCATCTCCGGTATGCCGCCCACCTTGAATCCTACGCTCGGCACGCCGCAAGCCATCGCCTCCATGATGGTATTCGGCAGATTCTCCGACAGGGAAGGAAGCACGAAGACATCGGCAGCATTGTAAATATCCGCGATGCGCTTGTCATCACTCACATAACCGAGCGAAACGATCGGGAACGAAAGCTTGCCTTCGAACTCCTCACTGTGTCCACCCAGTATTGCCACGCAGGTGTTCTCCCTCATCTCGGGATGCTGCTCAGCCATCAGCCGGCACGCCTCTATCAGATAATCCATGCCCTTATAAGGATTGGTGGCTCTCTGGGCGATGAAGAGGATGATGCGCTTGTCCTTCGGCAGCTGCGTGCGCAGACGGGATTCCAGCTTGTCCTGCGGACAATAGACATGGGTATCTATCGGATTGGGAATCGTCTCGATGCGATGACCCGCCAGGAGTCCGCTCAACCGGGCTTCCGCTGCCAGCCATCTGCTGCAGGTAACAAAGGAAAGAGCCCCACTGTTATACACCTTCTGCTTCTTCTTCCATATCTTAGCCGACAGATCGTTCTTTCCCCCGTTTCCCGGCAGATACTTGCAGTTGCCGCAGCCATTGTTGTAATGATGGCAACCCAGGGTAAGATGACAGATGGATGAAGCCGGCCAGATGTCGTGCATGGTCCATACCACCGGTTTTCCGCTGCTGATGATCTTCCGGATGGTCTTCAGCGAAAGCATACCCTGGTTGACCCAGTGCAGATGGATGATGTCAGCCTCCTTGAACTCCGGCAGGGAAGTGATGTCGTATCCCGCATTGGCGATATCGAGTGCAAAGAGATTCTTCCTGGAAAAATGAAGGCGGCAGAAGATGCACCAGCGCTCCCACAGGAAATTCCACTGCATCCTGAGCGAGCGTGGCAGCCCTACCACGGTAATATCATCGGTCACCTTGTCGCGCACCAGCATCTTAGCCTTAACACCATTGTTGTTAAGGGCATCCATCAGGCGGTTGGCAGCCACGGCAGCTCCACCCGCCTTCTCACTTGTATTTACTATGAGTACTCTCATGATTATCCTTTTAATTCTGCTTGCAAAGATAATGTAAAAATTTGAGTTAGCGAAGAAAAAGAAAGACTTTTCTGAGATAAAGAGAATGTTTTTTATGAAATGATGAGAATGGATATAATAAAACATGCCACAACTCTCAACGAGCTGTGGCATGCACTATGTTTAACTTAAAAATTCTAATCAAAATAGTCTCACGACCTTCTCAATTATCTGTTA
>ULSN01040439.1_pt1 | contig 21013 bp, 19 predicted proteins | sample 1956771 | NCBI WGS metagenome assembly ULSN01 (sample SAMEA4835709, study PRJEB28245) | human gut metagenome | biome: gut microbiome; material: fecal sample | place: Denmark | collected 2008
CCATGTAACGGTCGTAAGCCGCCAATGTATTAGTGGCGGATTGTTTCATTTCTGGACTGGCGTTCGGATTCTCTAAAACGCCTCTAGCCCACTCTACGCGCTTGTCCCATGTTGGGCCTTTGCTCGAAGAACCGCCGCCAGCAGCGCTTCTGCTTCTACCACCGCCAGAACCGCCGCCATAGCCGCCTCTGCCGCCTCTGCTACCTCCGCCGCCACCGCCGTAGCCATACGAAGGCGCTTTGCCAGCAATGTAACCCATATTCTGCAAATCTTTCTGAGAGTAACGAGTATCGCCTGTTTCGAGGAAATTCTTGGCTTCCTGTTCAGAATAGCCACGGTTTTTCATTAGCATCTTAACAGACTGGTCGTATTTATACTGCTCCAAGAAGTCGCTCTGGTTGCGTTTGAACTGACCAGACAAGCCTTCCGCTAAAGCCGGATTCAACTGACGCATCCTTGCGTATGTCAATGCAGAAGCATCAATCTGACCGCTTTGCACTTGCTGTTTGTAAAGGTCATACAAGGCATTGAATTGCTGTGCGTTGTTTTGCTCGACCTTGTTTGCAATGTCCGGTTCGATAATCTTCATTACCTGCTCAATCTGGTATGGTGTTCTGCCGTTTTTTAACATTTCCGAACGGGCAATAGCCGAAAGACTTTCTTTGCTAAGAGGAATGTTGCTCAGATTCGCATTAGCAATCTGACCTTTCGCTGCAAGAGCTGTAGCGGTAATGGTGCGCTTATCTTCTTCGGGATTGTCAGTGCCGCTGTATTTTTGCACAACATAGTCCTGCTTCTCTGCTTTTAAATCTCGTGGGGCCTCAACCACAGGAGCCGCAACGCCTTGTCCGTTAGCGGATGCGTCTGAGGAAGGGGTTGTCTGTGGCTGAGGCTGAGAAAAATTTGCAGACGGCACCTGCTGACCGTTAACAGTTAAATTCTGCGGCTGATACTGCTGCGGAATACTGCCTGTTGCGCTAATGGCTGCGCTTTGTGGCTGAGCAAAATCCATAGAACTGATTGTGCCGCCTTGAGGCGCTGCTACGATGCCTTGACCAAAATTCAATCCATTTGCGCCAGCTCCGATATTGCCAGCGTTTTCGTAACCAGTGCCTTGCTGCTGATGAAAACGTCCTGCGCCGCCGGGCAAGGCTAACTGCTGGTCTCCGAGGGTTACGTTGCCGCCAAAAGCTCCTGCTGTGTCTTGTCCTTGTTCTGCGCCTTGTCCTTCCATCAACGCTTTCGTTGCGGCATTTATGGCTTCGGTACTTTCATCAATACCCTTCTGAGTGCCTCTGCGATTATAGTTCTGCCCCCAGATTGCTCCCAATAAACCGCCAAGGTTATAAAAAATATCATTGCTGCTTGAGCCTGTCGAAAACCCTGTGCTCGGGTTAACCCTAACTCCGTAGTTGGGGTTCATTTTCATTCCGTATGCGCCATAACTCATTCCGTATCACGCTCCTTACCATTCGTTTGTTGCGCCCTTGGCGATAAAGCCGTTAGCGCAATACGTGTTAACGCCCGTCAGCTTCATGTCGTAAACTTTTCTGTTGCCGTTGAAAACAACGCCTTTAACTTTACCGACGTTCTTTAAATTGTCACCGATGCGCAGCATTGCAACATCGCGCCATGTACCATCAGCTTTCATCAAAGGCTGAGTCAGTGTTGTGATTACGTCGTGCATGTCGCCGCCCTCATCTTGGCAAATAACCATATAAACTTCGCTATCCAGCGGCTCCATAATCTCGACAACTTCTTCGACCTGTTTCTTATCACGAACATGGTCGTATGCCAAAACTTTGTCACCGGAAACGATTTCTCTGATAGCCTTAGTCCCTTTGGTTGTTTCAACTGGGGTTTCACCAACAAAACAAGCGATGGCAGAAGCACCAAGATTGAGAGCACCGCCAAGGAAGCTGCCCCAACCGCTACCGCCACTCTGGGTGGTTGTGCTGGTTGTTGTACCTGTGCCCTTCATGGAGTTCAATGCACCCAGCGTGCCGCCACTGTTCAAGCCGAGGGATGCGTTCCACAGGTTCAGAGCTGGCTGCTGAGCCGCCTGTTGAGCCGCAGCAGAAGTAGTAATGTTCTGGCCAGCCAAGGTAGCCTGTTGGCCATACAAGCCGTTTAATGTGCCAATGTTATTTTGGTACTGCTGAGCCATAGCATCGGCAGCGTTCTTGGAAATGTCGTTCATGGCGGTGTTTGTTACGCTACTGTTAAGGATGCCTCTGGAGCCAAGGCTGTTAAGAGTGCTGCCCATAGTGTTGTTTACACCGCTTCGGATAGCGTTCTCCATATTCTGCTGATATGCAGACGGCAAAATGCCTTGCGTCAGATTTGCAATACCCTGTTGTGCCGCAGAGGTCTGCTGGTTGGCGTTGTTTAATAGCTGGTTGTAGTCAACTTGGATTGTACCCAAGCTATCTTGCAGCAAGCCTCTCGCTACACCGTTCAACCACAGCGCGTTAGGCGCAATGGCTTCGGAATAATCGGCTGCTGCTTTTTGCAATCGAATCTCCTGCTCTGTTGGTTTGTAGGATTGCACAGTTGTTGAACTGCCGCCTTTTTTACCCATTAAGCACACCCTCTTTCCGTAATTTCTCTTTCATTTTTTCGATTAGCGGGCTGGTTGCTTTGGTGTTGAAATAATGAGTTACCCAATAAACTGGCTCGCCTGTCTTTTCGTCGTTGTGTTTGTGAGTGATGATAACCAATCTGCCGATGCTGTCTTGGCACCAATAACGGAAGCGGCCGTCAACATCTTCCTTTTCAATTGTTTCCCAGCCAAAGCCACGGATGTACGGTTCGATGTGTCTGGTGCAAACGCTGGCAACACACTCAAAACCAGCCGTACAGCTTACGAGTTCGGCGTAATCTCGCCAGAATTTAGCATCACCGCACACTTGGTAAATAATCATCATCTTGCCTTCAAAGTCGGGCTTCATGCTTGCAAAGCCTCTTTCCGGCATATATAAAAGGCGATAGCCCGGTAATAAATCAAAGCTATCGCCTGTTTTGGCTTCGTAAATTTCAATCCATTCTTTAAGGCTTTTAGCCTTCATATTACATTACCGCCTTTCTGTTCTAATCACTCGTCGATGCCATATAAGCAGAAGTTGTTTATTCTGTGCGGCGATGTGCTGGTCACAACAACTTGCATGGCCCGCAAAGAATTGTAAAAATGTTTTATCCTACGCTTGGTCGTCAAGCTGTAGTCAAAACCACGGTCAGCAACCTGCACATGAATCTTGCCGTCCTCATCGCCTTCTCTGCCCTCGACAAAAATGTCAAAGTATCTGGTGATGATGCGGTTGGGAGTGATATACATTTTCGAGATAATTTTGCTGTGTATCGGCTCACCGTTGTCTGTGGTGTACTCGTCATTCATGCGGCAGACACCCTTATCGGTAGCCAGCATGATGCCGTTATCTGTCTGTGCAACGTCGTGAATATCATCATGGAATGTGTATTTATACGCTGCGCCAGTATCATACTGATATATATAAAAGGTCTTTTCATCCTTAGCGTTGGGGCGTATCCAGAGCTGCTTCATGGTCAGCATGTTCCAGATTCTTGGCTTGTAGCACTCTTTTTGCAGCAATCTGTTTATCTTATACGCAACCTCGGTTGTATCGAAGTTGCCGTAAGTTGTTGTTGTCTGCAAACTGCGAATGCCCAAATCTGTGGCAAACACAATGGTATTGCCCAGCAAAGCGAATGATTCTCTGTCGTCCTGTGCGTGAGTGTCGCTCAGAATCTGCTGGCTCTGCAAATCCGGTACAGTGCCGCTTATCTGATAACCCAAATCATTCGTCTTGAATACAATCAAGTCACCGGAGAGAGGCAGCGTAGTGATAATATCGCCGCCGTCAAGCTCGCCTATGCCATACCACTGGGCTTGGCTCACCATGTTGGTGTCCTCTTTCCATGCCTCGTCGGAGGTGCAATCGCCAGTGCTGCTGTAATGAAAGTTATCGTCACCACGTTTGGATGTGCCCAATCTGCTGTCACGCACCCACAGATTGTCGCAAAGGAAGCTGCCTTCAACAGTAGTCAAGTTGTTCTCGTAATCATAGTATTGCAACTTGTCGCCACTGCCTATGGTGACTTTGGCTCCGAACCGCTGGCAAACAGGACGTTCTTCGCCTGTCAGCTTGCCAATCTGCTTTGGTGCCTCTTTGACGTAACTGTAATAAGCATTAGCCGTTCCCTTTGCTGGCGCTTTGCCAAACAGCAGGAAGCCGTCTGTGCTTTGGTCATACCAGATTTTATCCACTGGTTCGCCAATGTCGATAAGAGGCTCGGAATAGCCGCACCTTGTACGCAAAACGCCCTGCTCGAACATATAGTTTTCAAGCAGGACGGCTTCGTTTTCACCTATCATGTTGTCTGGCACAGAAGCGTTCATGCCGCCCACCAAACTGCTTAGGCAACACGATACGCTCTGCGGTTCTCTTTCTATCGGCATAATCTCACCTACATTGTAATCTTCTCAATATCAGCCTTGTTCTGCGCCGCTTCAACCTGCTCTTTCGCTTTGCGATACGCAGTATGCAAAGCGTTACTACGCACAGCAACAGCGGCGATAATCATCTTCAAATCGTTAGCTGTCACCGGTGTATCAGCATTATCTGCCGTAGTCCACTCTATTGTAGCTCCTTCGCCTTGCAACTCCAGCGCAATGATAGCCGCGTTGATGCGGTCACGGGCTTTGTCATCATAGTCAAAGCTATGCCCATTGTAGGCAATGGGTTCTACTTCTGCCGTGTCACGTTGGCGCTTTAACATCAAGATTTTGCGTTGTTTTATGTTTTCCAACGGTTCTTCCTCATGTGTAACAGTTACACCTAATTCTGTTAAAGATTCGTCACCGATTGACAATGGGATGAATACACCCTCTTTGCCCAATGCCTCGGATAATGCGTACAACGTAGTGTAAGCGTTATCCTTGTATGTGTATGTAGTCATCTTATCACCTCTAATTAAAAATCAGCTCAACGGCATATTTCTTGCCGACGTTGCCCGCAACAAAAAACCTTGATAAATCTGTCGGCACCTTGTCGTGGCTAACATAAAAGCCGGGGATATGGCTTGCGTATGGCACGTCGAGAGTGATTGTTCCTGTCCTGCCTGTATCAATCTCGGTCATGTTGACAGTGACGTTATATGAGCCGCTTGTGATTCCGTCAATATTAAATGCAAGGTCAAGATAACCGCTATAATAACACAACACAACAAGCGTTACAGCCTTGCCGTCATACGTCAGCTCGCCCTCAATCTCGCCATAGTTAGCATAATATCGGCTGTAACCATACTGATAACCGCTACTGCCCATTGTCATTGCCAGTGCGGCGTTTTTAGCCGCGGCTCGCATAAATAACCTATTAAGTCCCATGCTGTCACCTCTACGATAATTTGGATGCTTGTACAATGCAGGTGGTCGAGTTATCAGTACGGTTCAACAACACGTTAAGCAACAATCCTGCGCTCGTTATAGCCACGTCTGAGGCATCGCCGATATATTTGACAACACCTGTCACGCTGATAGACAGCGCATAATCGGCATTAGCGATGATATATGCCGTAAACACCATTGATTGACCGTTGCTGAGCTTCTCGGCAATGCTGTTGAGGTCAAGAGTAAAATTGCCTGTCGCTGTGTATACCGCTGCCGATGTTGTCGGCGCTGCGGATGTGCCACTCGTCGCAGATGATGTGTAACGTTCTAACGTAATGTTAGCGTTGTTTAAGTTCTGCTCTGCTGTCCATGTATTTGCGCCGGATGTTTTGGCATAACCATCTAAAGATTGATGTTGCGTCAAATAATTAGAATCATTTTCAAACGCCGATACTTTTGTTGGCACTGTCGGAATGGTAGGCTTATCTTTAAGGTCGTTGTAGCTTCCAGATGTTGCAACCGCAGCAACATCGTTTTTACCCAACTTATCAGCAATCATCCCTTTGATAATGCTGTAAACATGAGTAAGTCCGTTAAGGTCTATCAATTTTGCCATATCAAATATCACCTCCGTAGGCAATTAAAACAAAACCACCTGTACCACCTGTGCCACCTGCACCGCCGACAGTTATAGCATAGCTTTGACCTGCATTGACAGCTACATACTGTGAGTCATAACCGCCAGAGCCGCTATATTGTCCACCTCTGCCGTATGTACCAGCCGTCATATCAAATGACATCAAAAAGCCATTGGTTATACTGTTGCCGCTTGATGCTAGGCCGTTAGGCTCACCGCCCATGCCTTTGCCCCAGCGCCAGCCGCCTCGACCACCTGTTGCGGTTAAGCCAAACGCCGATGAATCACCGCCATTACCGCCTAATACCAAACCACCTTTACCGCCACCGCCGCCGCATACGGCAACACGGATGCGTGTTATACCAGTTGGGACAGTAAAGCTATGACTGCCAGCCTCAGTCCAATAGTTTTCGGTGTACGGCACAGCAACGCCGCTACCGCTCTCGTGCTTTGTGGCTATAGCGTATGTCACGCCGCCTATGCTGACACGTCCTGCCGTAGCGTTTGCGTCGGTGATAGGCTTTAAAGCAACATAGTTTGTTGCATTATCCACTTTAACTTTCAGCGAGCGGTCTCCAGCCTCAGCAGCAGTAGAGTATATATTGCAAGCGGTAACAGTGCTGCCTTTTTTGATATACAGTTTCTTTGTCAAAATACTCATATCGCACCTACTCTAACCATATGCCACCGCCGGGGATGTTTAATGTTTTGGTTACATTCAAGGTTTCAACGGTGATTTCGTTGTTGCCGGGAAGTGTGCCAACACCTGCTAAATTCAGCGCATTGTCAATCTCAGTATTAGTAGCAACTTCTACATCAACAGTGCTTCCTGCGCCTTGTTCACCTTTTTCACCTTTTTCACCTTGCTCGCCCTTAGCTCCCTGTGGAATCGTAAAGTTCAGCACCGCCGCCGATGTAGTGCCGCTGTTGGTAACTTTCGCTGCTGTTCCTGCTGCACCTGTAGTGACAGTGCCGACTTTAATCGTAGCTGCTGTACCCGCAGCACCTGTTGCACCTTGTTTTCCCTGTGGCCCTTGGATGCCTTGCAGACCTTGCTCGCCCTGTTGTCCTTGGTCGCCTTTATCACCTTTAGGAATTACGAAGTTTAAAATAACTTCTGATGATGTGCCGCTATTGGTAACAGACACAGCAGAACCCGCATTGCCTGTGCTGACAGTGCCAACCTTGATTGTGGCTGCTGTTCCTGCCGCACCTGTCGCACCAGTCGCGCCACGTAAACCTTGCGGGCCTCTCTCACCTGTATCACCTTTAGCACCAGCATCACCTTTATCACCCTTCGGGCCTTTCAGTGCGGCAAGCTGCTCCGATGTAAAATCCGCATAGGTGAAAGCGTCACCCTTGTCACCTTTAGCTCCCTGTGGGCCTGTTGCACCTCTTTCACCCGTTGCACCTTTCTCGCCTTGGATGCCACGTAAACCTTGCGGGCCTGTGTCACCCTTGTCACCTTTTGGGCCTTGGATGTTACCGCAGTCAATCCACGCACTGCCGCTCCATGCGTATAGGCTTGTCCCTACCATATAAGCGTCACCCTCGTTGCCTTTAGGGTGTGCCGCTTGCAAAGCTGCCAAGCTGTCATATCTGCCTTTAATGGTTACGCCTGTACCCTGTTCTCCTTTATCACCCTTCGGGCCTTGCGGGCCTGTCGCTCCCTGTGGGCCTCTCTCACCTTGCGGGCCTGTTGCTCCTGTTGCACCTTGCAAGCCACGCAGACCACGTTCACCTTGTGGGCCTTGCAAACCTGTATCACCTTTAGGGCCTTGCTCACCTTGCGGGCCTTGTAAGCCACGTTCGCCTTGCGGGCCTTTCAGTGCGGCAAGCTGTGTTGCGGTAAAGTCGGTGTACTTAAAAGCATCGCCTTTCTCACCTTTATCACCTTTAGCACCGGGCAGACCTTGTAAGCCTTGCTCGCCACGCTCACCTTTAGCACCTGTTGCGCCTGTATCGCCTTTGATACCTTGCTCGCCCTTTTCGCCACGTTCGCCTTTTACGCTTACCGGAGCAGGATTGGCAAGGCCAGCTTTATTAGTCCATGTCATTACGCCGTCAGCATCCACGGACGGAATAAAGACGTTGACGTTCTCGCTATACTCCTTAGCCTTATCAGCGTACCCTTTGGCGGCTTGCTCACTTGTAGCGGCGTTCTGTGCGCTCTCAACAGCCTTGTCAATCTCAATTCCTACGTTTGCCGCCTTGTCTGCGTATTCTTTCGCTTTGTCTGCATAGTCCTTTACGCTCGCCAACGTATCGACAAGGAAAGTGTTTGTCAGTCTTGTTTCTGAGCCTGTTGGGTTTTCTTCAAACTCGTTGCTACTGACCCGCACCGCCTTATCACTCGTGGTTGCGATAACATCTCCTGCCGTTTCCTTGCCTACTACTGTAAGCTGAAACTGTCCAGATGTTCTCGCACATTCGTAGGGAACGATACACTTCCCGTCTACGATAGCGACTTCATAGGTTTTGTTGTCCCTCGCAAACAGTGCCCATTTGTCGATGCCGTCCCAATCATCAGAAAAGGTAAACAGCAACTGCACGAAGTTCTTGCTACCTTCTGTTACGTATGCGTCTGATGTTCGTGTCAAACGCATACCGTCAATTTCAAATTCTATCTGCATTGTTTCACCTCGCTTATGTAGATGTAATGTTTACTATATTCTGCGCACCAATTTCGTATTTAACGCCCTTGGTAACGGTAATATTGTTATATGTAAACGTGTAGGCTATTTCCGTTTCAATAGTTATCGTAGCAGACAAGGTAATATAACCATCTGCATCCGTTGTTTTGCTCTCGCCATCAACAGTAATAACCGTACTTGTCAGTGCGCTGCCGTTATACTGAATAAGCACTTTCGTTGTTAATGTCGGCGCTTCAACAGAATACATATTGCTTGCAGAATCTATAACAATGAAGTTAGCATAGCCGCGGGATACAATCGTTTCTCCTGCTACGTCAAATACTACATTTGGAATGCTGATTGTAATGCCTCCGGTGCTTGTGTAACTTGAATTATAATTATTCGTGTCTGTCCAACTACCGTACACTTTGCAATTTACTTTGGTAGCATTGTTCAATTTGGCACTTACCGAAAAATCAGCATTCCATTCTGACTTATCAGCGTTTTTGTTAGGGCCGTAATGATACGCCGTTGATGTTACGCCAGTACCGGAGAGTTCCACATAAAGGTTTGACCAACCAACGCCCTTATCTGGATAGCCCTCATTGTCATACCTATTCCATGGTCTGTTGTGAGCTGTTCCGCATACCGTCATGCTGCCAGCGGATTTTGGTACAACAATTGTGAACTCCATAAACGTCTGTGTTCTCTGGCTAGTGTCTTGATAATTGCTAATATACTGGTTTAAAACAACTGTGCCTGTTGTGCCTGTACCTAGTGAAGAATAACAATTTACAGAAAAACCCTCGGTGCTAACGTTTGTCGGCTTACAAGTGATATAAATGTTGTTCTGCGAATAGTCGGCGTTGTTTACCATAAGACTTGTTGGTGTCATTAGTACCAGCGGAACACTTTCCCACGGTGCTTTAAATTTGATTATAGAGCCATCATAAGCTGTGCCGATAAGCATGCGTTTTACTTGCCCATAGATAACGCCGCTTGCGTCAACATAGTTTATGCCCTCTTGATTAAACAACGTATAAGAGCCGTTGCTATTGCTCAATCGTAAGCCTTCTTCGCTTAGTTTCACGTTGCCGCCTGTAATCGTCAAAGCTCCCGTCAAGTCGATGTTGGCTGCCGCAAAGTGCTTGCCTGTAATCGTGTTCGCCGCTATCTTGTCACCAATAACACTTCCTGCCTGTATAGCGTCAGAAGTTACGCTGTCAGCAGCAAGTTTCTCGGCAGTGATAGCACCTGCTTCAATCTTTTCAGCAGTCACCGCTCCTGCTTCGATTTTAGTCGATGTGATAGCGTTAGCCTGTATTTTGGCGGATGATACGGAGTTAGCCTTTAAATGCTCCAGTGCGATACTGTCAGCGGCTATCATACCGCCTACGATAACATTGTTGTCAAATACTGTATCGCCTGTGATATGCACTTTTCTGCCGTCGATTACAATGCCTTCGGTAGATACGTTGATAGCATTGATAACGCCGTCCTTTTTAACGCAAAGTAGAATATCGTCTTGCAGTTGATTGATGGATGAGTAATTGCAGTCGGCGGGTTTTTTGTTCAGCTCCGTGACTACGCTAGTAATGCTGTTGGCGTTCTGTACAATCGCTGAACCTTGGCTGTTAATCTGCGAACTTTGCTTATCAACCTTGGTTACGATGCTGGTAATGTTATTGGCGTTGGCTTGAATAGATGCCTTGTTGCCTTTTACGTCCTCTACGATAGCAGTAATGCTCTTGGCGTTCTGCTCGATAGCTGACGCATTGCCTTTAACGTCCATAGCTATTGTAGATATGCTGTTTGCGTTCTGCTGAATAGCCGTGCCGTGGGTTTTTAGCGTGCCCTCAGCATCATCTACACGCTTAACCACGCTTGTGATAGAATCAGCGTTCTGCTGGATAGAAGATGTGTTAGTGCTGATTGTACCCTCGTTAACAGTTACTCTTTTGGCTAGTGCCGTAATATCAGAAGCGGTCTGCACAATAGCAGTACCCTGTGTGGTTACTGTGCCTTCTATGCCTTCTACTTTCTCATTCAAGCCGTTTACTTTTGTCATAACACTTGAAATGCTGTCAGTGTTTTGGTGTATACCGTTGGCGTTAGCATCAATCAGCTTGTTAGCCTCATTGATAGCCGTAGTGTTATCAGTAATCAGCTTTTTGAGTGCATCGTTGATACTAGGCTGATTATTCGCCTTGTCGATAGCATCCTGCGTGAACTTATCAAACTTGGTATAGTCGATAGTCGGTACTTGGCCTATGTCAATGCCAGCTTTGCAGTCTGCTTCGCTCGTGTCGCTCCACTCGCCGTCCCCTAACGGGTCTACAAAACAATACTTGACAGTGATATGTCCTATGAAAAAGAAGTAGATATACTCACTGTTGACTGTGTAGAAATCATCTTCAACGGTTTCTGTGCTGTCAACAGTCTTGATGTGGATTTTGTATCCTGTCGAACCTAGCGGCAAGCCTTGCATTTTAATACGCACACCGTCAATCGTACTTGTTAACTGCGGTGCGGTCGGCTTCTGCGGCAGTGCTTTGCTAAACTCATGGACGGCAGGTTCGCTGTACTCACCGAAGATATTACGGATATACAGATACGCCGTGCCGCTTCTGACACCGGGATTAGCTCTGCTCCACGTTTCTCGCGTGCTGTCCAATCTCTTGTCATTCCAGACACCGGGGTTCTGGTCTAAGCGCAATTCAAAGAAATCTATATATTCGTTAGGCTCGAAAAGCCACTTCCATAACGGGCCTTTCTCGTCCCACGTCAGCACGAATTGTGTCGGCGGGTTAGGAATATATTGGCTGCCTTGGATTTTGATGCTAGCTTGCGGAGCTGTGTCAAAGTCGGCTGTGTTGCCCTTTGTATTTACGGCTACTACCTTGATATAATACGTCAGGCCTGTTGTAGCGCCGCTGTAAACAAACTGTGTGCCGCTGCTCTCTCCTGCCTTCTCCCATGCCTTGTCCGTGGCGGTTCTGAACCACACTTCGGCTTTAGCATAGTTGGTTACAGTAGTCTTTACCCATGACACCTGTATAGAGTTGATACGAACTCCGTCATTGATTGAATGTAGCTCTAATAACTGCACACTGCTGACGTGTCCAGGTTTTTCGCCTGTTTCGGATGTGCTGTCGTCGATTTTTTTATTCGTCAGCAAGCCAGATTTAACGAGATAGTTCTTCAACGCAGCCACAAATACTTTGCCGTCACCGCTGACGTTGTTTGGGATATTGGTCAATATTTGCTTTATCTGCGCCTCATCAAGCGCGTTGTTGTTTTCTTTATCAGCCATATCCTTCACCGCCTAAACTATGCTCTCGCACTGTACGCTGATTCTATAATGTCCATCAAAGAGCTGTTCAAACTCTGGTCTTGAGATACATTCAGTCGCTGCTGATTCATAAGCAGAATCACAGTCAAAGTTACAATGACGTTGTTTGTCACTGTATCGTCATAAGGCATTTCTTCGTTCTCAGCACCCGTAATATTGGGTGCTTTATAAAAATACTTCATGGTGTAATCTTTGGCGCTGGTATCGAGAAACTTAATTGTTTTACCAGTAATCTTGATGGGCAAAATGCCGCACGTCTTAATATAATCATTTGGCAACGTATCGCCGTTTCTGATTACAACGTCCTTGATGGCAATGGGATTGCCGGAACCAACAAAGTAAAGTCCGATGTAGTTTATGGCTTGGTTGATGTAGCTGACAATCTCGTCATCGTCGAAATCGCCAACGCCTTCTTTATCGTTAATGCGATTGCGAATATCTTGAATAATTGCTTTAACTAACATGCTTCCTCCTTCTATACCATAAACGGCATACGAATCTTCGCGTGAGAATAGCGACGCATCGGCACAATGCTCTGAATCGCTTCCTCAATGCCGCTCAGCATTTCTTCGTTGCTATTGCTTAAAGCAGCAAAGGCAAAATTGCGCACCAAAGATTCAAAAACAATCGGCAAATCAATTTCGTCATTAGCACTCTCGACTTCTTCAAGTCGTTTGCGATAATGCACAGTAAAATCTGGTACGCCGCTGTAAATCTTGCTCCCGACGATTTTGTACTCATCAAACTTCGGAGTTTCGGTAGACGGTACTACTGCAAGCGGTCTGCCACACTGCAAGTCATTCATGCCCACCAGTGTTACAAAATCATACGGCAGAGTTGCGCCTTTCTGCATCTGCTCCGAGGTAAGGTGATACTCTTTGACCTTTTCCAGAAAATCACTGTTACGTAAAGCATAAGATGCGTTTAAGTATTCAATAACATCATTTATAGCATTGATAATCTGATAATCACTATATTTAATCTCGTCAAAATCCATAGCCTTTAAACGGATTTTGCGGATTAGTTTAGAAACCTCGATTGCCATGTTGCTTCACCTCAAAAATATTTCTTAGGAATCAACGGAGCATACTCGCGATGCACCTCAAAAAACTTCTGTACATACTTTGTGTACTCGCCGTTATCTCCGGCAGCTAAAGCTCTTTTAGCGGTAACAAGCCACGGGTCATAATTCCACATTTCGGGTGGAATATAACCCATAACCCTGACCTCAAAACCGTCCTTGCCTACCGCTCTGCCGCCGCCTTCGCGTTCGGTCATGCGGGCTACCTCGGCGGCAACGCTATGGTCAAATTTGTTGACGACGTGAATTTTCTTCTCACCGTCGATATATACTTTCTGGTCTACTAACATTGTTTCGCCCTCCGTGTTTTAGTTGGAGCTGGTGACAGGAATCGAACCCGCAACCTAGTGCTTACAAGGCACTTGCACTACCAGTTGTGCTACACCAGCATATTAAATAACCGCCCCGAAACCGAGGCGGTTAAAGTGGTCGAAATCGACTAGGTTAGATTAGCGCTTGATACCGATGATTGCAGCGGAAGCTTTCGGGGCTGCGCATTTGAGGCCCAGCCAAGATTCCAGCATACGCTCATCATAAGAGCCTTTCTTCGGAATGGGTACGTCGTGGGTGTGTTCAAACCACTTAATACCCCAATAGCCCATATCCATGCAGTAGATTCGGCTATCCGGCAGCATACGATGCGCTTCGGCAGTCAGTACGCCGTAGTCAGTTTGGATAACGTCGGCAACAAGATTCAGCTTGTTCTTCTTCGCCATATCGCGGTAAGAAGTAGCCTGTGCGATTACCAACTGGCTGAAAGCGCGTTTCTTAGCGGGGGACATGAACGCATGAGTAGGATTGCCGCCGCGGTTGTACGCCATTTCCATTACCGCATTGAGGTCATCCAGAGTATAGTCGACAGTGCCGCCTAAATCCAGTACGTTGTTTTTGATGATTTTAGCGGAAGTGCCAGCAGCACTCGGTTTGACCTGTTCAGCGGCAATGTTCTCAACAGCACCTTTTTGGGTGTTGAAGATAGTGAATTTGGTTTTCGGAGTAGCAGCATCGGTGCGGATGTAATAAATGGTCTTAGCAGACAGACCAGTCGGCATGGTTTTGGCGGTGAAATATACAAAGTCACCAGTTTCCAAGCCATGCGGTTTGGTGGTAGTGATAGAGCCGTCGGTAGTGCCAACAGTTACATCCAGCTCTTGAGTAGCCATGAAGAACGGAACGCCGCCAGTTTTAGCCGGAGTAGTCTTATTCTGTTCCGCGTTGGTGGTTTCGTTGTTTACGAGAGCGTACTCAATATCAGCAGCATGTTTGCGGGAGCACTGTTCCAACAGGCGAGCCAGCTCATCCTCGGGGCGGTAAACTTTAGCAACTTTGCGCTGTGCCTCAGTTACATAGTAGCTGTTTACAAAGCGCTGGCAGTTGTTTTCCAAACCTTCCAGATGGCCGATTTCTTTGGAGGAATAATCCTCCTTCTCCAAGTGGGCGTTCTCGCCGGGCGGCTGCAAGCCTTCGGTTAACCAGCTAAATTTCAGAGTGGTTGCATCTTCCTCGGAGCCGAAGCGGTTGAGGAACAGAGTGACCTCGGGGTCGATGTTGGTAATTACGCTGCTCATGTCCTCAGCATGGCCAATCGCATCAGAGGTATGGGATTGGGAAGTGCTGTAGGAAAGAGAACGTGTTACGTCGTTAATTGCCATTAATTTTTCACCTCATTAAAAAATTTTATTTAACAAAACCGCATAGCCTCGGGGGTAGCTTATTGGTTTCTGTTACGGATAAATTCAGCCAGCCATGCTCGGCGGCCTCTTACATCAGATTTCGCCAGAGCGCCGTAGTCTGGCACATATACACTGTTAATATCTCTGCCGTCGCCAGCGCGTTCGACGGTTGGCGGGCGGTTGACGGTTCTCGGAGTTGTGCCTAAGCCGTTCTTCTGCATATAGAACATTTTGCGTGTATCTTCATAATAGTTGCGAAGAATCTCTGTCTGAGCTTCATTGATTGTGCCATTCTGCAAGGCTTGTAATACAGGTACAACCACCTGTGCTTGCTTATAGGTCAAATCATTCACGCGAGTTAACAACATACGGTCAATAGCATCGAAGTTCGGTTCCTTTGCGCGCTGCTCTGCTGTGAACTGGTTGATGCCAGCATAGACAGCTTCCTGTCTCTGGCGCTGTGCCTGTTCGTCTGCATAGCGGTTCTGCATCTTAGCCATAAGGTCTTGACGATGCCATTCCTTAGCCAATTTGTAGTTGATGAGCTTCGGGTCGTCATCGTCCATGAGGTCGAGGTTTTCAATATCTTCTTTACTCAGACCCGCATCCTGTTGGGCGCGCACATCAGCTTCTTTGTCGAGACCTGTCAAAAACTCTCTCATCTGCTCTTGACGAGTTTCCGGATTCATCTGCGCTTCAATCTCAGCACGACGCGCTGCTTCCTGTTGGGCAATAGCTCTTTGCTGTGCATTGTGAGCTTGAACAGCTTGGCTGATTTTCCAGTCAGCATATTGACGTTGGTATTCCTGCGGAACACGTTTCTCATCAACATAGCCTGTTGCGATTGCGTTGGAAAATTCATCAAGAGTATAAGCGGGAAGCTGCTGGTTGAACTGCTGGCCAATCTGCTGCGGAGCATCTGTCAGCTTCGGCTGATTGGCATCAGCGCCAAACATGTTAGGTTCTTGGGCAGCTCCTTCATTTTTTGGCGGTTCAGTCAGCGGACTGGGCTTCAAATGTGTTTTTCCGTCCTCACCTTTGACCAAAACATAGCCTTGAGTGCCTTCTGAGTTCTTTGCAGCGGCGATAATTTGCTGATTGCCGCTCTCGCGCGTTTGCAGCCCTTCTGAGCGATTTTCGGTGCTTACGCTAGTGTTTGTATTCACTGGTGTGCTTGGAACACTCTGAGAGGATTCTACGCTGTCAACATTTGGTTGACTTGTAGAAATTGTGTTTGTTTGTGGTGTAGAAGCAGAAAAATCGCTTCCAGCACCGCCAAATTCGTCAGCCATTGGTTTTACCTCCTAAAAAATCAGCCTTGTGTCTGTAATTGAACCAAGGCTTTCTCTTTCTGCTTGCCAGTGGCCGCTGCGTGTTGCAACATTTCAACCAAACGACAGACTGCTCTGTAGTCGCTTCGGTGTCTTTCAATGTCTCCGTAGCTTAACGCCGCTTCAAGCATTTTTTCATCCGCTTCTTTTTTTAAGCGGAACGCATATTTATACACCGCCTCAGCATCTTCTCCGTCGACGATGAAGTCGCGGAGAAGGTCGATGCGAGATTCGGCAGCTTTAATAACTTTAGAGTTATTGCGCTTAATCATTATTGAGCACCTCATGTTCTGCGATTGCACGCTCGGTTGTAGTAATGCCAAGTTTATCTTTAAGATACTGACGCTGTACGTCGGGCGGCAAATCTGTAAGATTGATATTGAGACGCGGAATGGAGTATTTTGCGATAGACAGTTGCAAGCTGTTCTGCAATGCTTCGGCTTGCGCTTGTGCCTGTGCCTGTGCTTGAGCCTGTGCCTGTGCCTGTGCTTCTTCGCTCTCGGGGTCGAGCAGATATTGGGAAACATCTCGCAAGCCCAACGCTTCCAGAAGTTTGCACACAAGGTTGTACCAGCTCTTTGCGTTCGCAATACCGAAGTTTGCGAGCTGCGGATAAATCTGGTTGAGCACCAGCATCAGATACTGAATCTGTGCTTCTCTTGTGCCAGCGCCTTGTCCGACGTTGACAATCAAATCATAATCTACATCCAAATCCTCTTTCTTGATAGAAAGCGTCTTGTTGGTCAATCGAATCATCTGCTCATCTTCCAGATACTTTTGGTTCAACAGGATGATGAACTTGTAAATCGGAATAAAAAATTTCTCTGCAATGCTTCGTGCCACCATTTTGTTGCGCTTTTCAGCCATGCCAAGGATAGCAGTAATGCCAGTTGCAGTATTGTTCAAAGAGTTGCTGTCAAGACCTTGGTTATATCTTGTGCTACCACTCTGACTTTCAATCTCGGTCTGAGCATAGTTGATTACGTCCATAGAGACACTGGACAATGGCAGTGACGGCGGAATAAAGACAGCTTCTGTCGGGGCTTTCTGCGTCGGAACAATTTCCTCGCCACTGAACAGTGCGTCTAGGTCTACCATACGTTCATCGACAAAAACGCGCGGGGCGTTATTCTTCGCCACATTGGTGATAATCTGACGCATAACAGCGGTCTTTAAGTCCTGCTGCTGTTCCAGCATATCAGTGAAAGAATCGCGGTTAAACACAGCGTTCGGGTCGTAGACCGCACTGCAAACAAAGAACGGCGGGAAACCGTAATCATTCTCTACAATGCGGATTGGCTGGTCGCCTACAGCATGAACGATGATATTCTCGTAGATGCCGTCGTTGTTCCAGTCTACCTGCATGTAAGCCTCGTAAAGCTCAACCTCTTTGGATGCCAAGTCGTTGTCTGTCGGACGTTTAGCCCTGTCGGCTCTGTCTCTGTCATTGACATAATCCAGAGTAGTCGGTTCGGTATTGCCCGAGGTGTATTCCTTGAGTGCTTTGTCGATGTTCTGATAAATACCGTCTTTTTCGCGCTGCTTCAAATAACTGCCACGCACAACCTTGCGGTGCGCTACAAACTTACAATCCTGCAAATCTGGAGCATCCGGAGTGTAGCGCAGCTCTGATGTAGGAACATACTCTACAACAGGATGATTGCTCTTGACTTTCACAAGGTCATAAGTGACTTTGGTAAGGTCTGGCGCACCTTCAATATCCTCGAATTTCATATTCTCGATATTGCCGCCGCCAACACCTTCCATAAGGCCCAGAATCTGCGTCATGTCGTTCAAATCCAACATGAACTGCATCTGCTTGCGTTCTTCTTCGCGTTTCCACCATACCTTTGCAATACAGAAGTTCTGGCTCAAAGCGAAGTTCAGCTCAGTCTGGCAGAAATGATACCAGTCATTCTTCTTCTCAAGCTGGTAACGCACAAGCTCCTGCACCTTGGAAGCAACCTCATCATCATCGACATTCACGCCTTTGACGGAAAGCGGTGCGTCTGTGCCGCAGAACGCTTCCATAAGACCTGTCAGAATCCACTGGCAAGAGGTCTTAACGTCTTTGGAAACCCAGTTGCTAGTTTCCGAAAGTCTCGGGAAACGCTTCTTGTAGTATTCCTCGTCAGCTTCGTAAATATCTCTGCGATGCAGAATTTTCGGTTCGATAATCTGCTTGTACTGCGCATCCGCAATATCACGGCAGCTCTCGAACGCTCGCATGATTTTATCTTTCTGCGATTTTGTCAAAGTATCGAGCGATAAGGTTTTATCCTTTGCCTCGCTCTGCGCTTTGAGCATTTCCAACGGGGACGGCGGTTGCTCTGTTCCCGGCTGGATTACGCCAGTCTGCGGCTGCTCCGGCAAAGTGCCACCCGTCATCATGTCGACCGCCCCTTGGTTTAAACCGAATTGAGGGTTGGTCGCTTGCCATGCGCTTCGGTGGACTTCGCTGTTTGCAGCAGCAGCCAGCTTATCGTTTAAGTCTGGCATGAATTATCACCGCCTTAACCAAAAAACTCTGTCAGCACGCAGTCGCCGCCAATAACATAAAAGTTTTGACGTGCGGTCGGCAGCACTGGCAAAGTATAGGTTGTGCCAGCCTTGATAAGCAAGCCTTCGCCAGCCTTGACGCTCTTGTCACCAAGATAAATATCAGTTTCGCCAGCACTGATTGCAATGCCGATGCGACCGCCGCGAATGTTGGTGAAAACCTCGGTACTTGCAGCGGGAATTGCGCTACTGGCGCTCAGCTTAGTAGTTTTGAGTTCCTTTACTGAATACAAAAGCATATGTTATTCCTCCGTTACCAGTCGTATCTCTTTTGTCCTTCATCGTAACCGCTTTAAAGATAATCAAGGAAGGAGCCTCTTGTTGCGCCATATTTGTTACGCGGGGTTTCTGGTTCTGGATGCGCTCTTTTCCAAGATTCTACATCAGCGCCATCATCGAAAAATTTGACAACTCCGGTATGGCCGCTTTGCTGAGGCTGATAGCTACCTTGCGGAGCCTCTGAATAATCCATTGGCGGTTCAGTGTAACCGGGGCCATAACCACTATAAGACGGTTGTGCCTCTCTTGCAGGAGCGTATTCACGTCTAGTAGAAGGATACTCAGAAGGCATAGACGGAGACATGGTTGGACGCGCCTTGCGATACAGGTTATCTTCGCCTTGTCTGCGAGAAGCCGCCTGTTTGCGTTGAGCAGCTTCTTTGTCAGCCCATCGTTTGTTGGAGGCAGCGATGTCAAGGCCACGGCCGTCATCGTTATAAATATCCGCTTCCAAATTACGCGCATAGTTTTCCATGCTCTGCGCAAGGTCATCGCGGCCTCGCGCCCGAGCTTCGGCAGCACGCCTGTAGTAATAAATAATGTCGTCTTGTACACTCATTGTTGAGCACTCTCCTTTTACAATCTGCCGTATTTTCTTACCTGTCCCAGCTTCTTTGCCCGCTGGTACAGGTTTTTTCTTGCGAAAGACACAGGATAAGCAAAGGTCAGACACAGCGCGTCAGCCATATCTGGCGAACGTCCCGTCTTATCTTTGATGCTTTCCTTGCTTTCAAGTTTGATTCTGTTCATGCCGTCAAAGGTATACTCGGGCATTGACAGCTCGGTGCGCAGATTCGGGTCATACGGCAATGAACCGCCCTGTTCGAGCCACTGTCGACAGCCATCCCACATTTCGGCACGTTTATTCATATAGCGTGTGTCCTCGATAGCCTTGCCGCCAAAAGGAACTTCTACAACTCCCTTGTAGCCAATCTGACGCAAGCGGTCGATAACACCCTCGCCACGGCCAGCATCGACGAACACCGTATCTGGCCCCCAATCGTCAATCTCTCTGGCGATGATTCCGGCAAAGGTCATGTTGTCGACTTCTTTGCAGACAATCGGCTCGAAAGCCATCAGACCTTGGCGTTTGAAGATTACGCAGCTATCGTCGCCAAAACGTGCAACGTCGACACCCATAACCTTGGGCATATCCTTGTAATCTTCTTCCTGCAGGTCTCTTTCCATGGCCGCGTTGATAGAATCCAGCGAGATAAGGCGGTTATAAGCGTTCGCAGCAAAGTCACAGTACAGCTCCTGCCGTATCTCTGTCTTTGTCATCTCACGCTTCATGTCCTCAAGTTCTTCCGGAGGAATAATACCTGTTTCATCTACCGTGTACAGGCAGGAGAACCAGTTGTTGTTCTTCTGCGCCTGTAAGTAAATGTCGTAGAACTGATTCTGCCCTTTGGGAGTACCAATAAAAACAGCCCAGCCGTGCCGGTCTGATAAGGCTGGTCGGATGACCTCGCCCCACAGCTCTTTACGTATCTGGGCGTATTCGTCTATTACTACACCGTCCCAGTACGTACCACGAAGGCCGTCTGGTCGGTCAGCACCAATGATATAAATTCTCGCTCCACGGGCATCCTTATGGTAGCTCGGGAACTCTACATACAGCTCACTCTCGTTGACCTTTCTGTCGGGAATCCCCGCAGTATACCGCTTCAAGTAGTCCCATGCAATCATCTTCGCCTGTTTCAAGAACGGCGCAAGATATGCATAGTTCGGAGAAGGGTATTTCGTCATCGTCAGAGCCTTCTTGATGAGGTGGTTGACACTGCCCACGCTCTTTCCGAAACGGCGGTGCGCTACAATTACCGCAAACCTGTACTGCTCAAGATTGGGATGCAGAACATCCCTCCAGAACGGTCTGGGAGTGTACGGAATTGTAATGACCTTGGCATCAGCAGCAACCGTCATCAGAGGTGCTTTCTACCGTCTCGGGTGCCGGGGGCAATACCCCCTCTTTCTCCACAGGTGACGCTTTAGTGTCAATCACATCACCAGCGTTCTCAGCCCAGCCAAATACCAATGGCTGACCATCGCCGCTTGTAAGCTGAC
>ULSN01044778.1_pt1 | contig 20856 bp, 18 predicted proteins | sample 1956771 | NCBI WGS metagenome assembly ULSN01 (sample SAMEA4835709, study PRJEB28245) | human gut metagenome | biome: gut microbiome; material: fecal sample | place: Denmark | collected 2008
TACCGGGCGTAAAAAATCTCTTTTTTTATATATCTTTGCAAATAGTGGCCAAACGAATAGAAAACGAATATGACTGAATTGAAAAAGTACAAGATTCTCTTTGTGTGTCTGGGGAATATATGCCGTTCTCCGGCGGCTCAAGGTGTGATGGAAAGTATTCTTGCCGAGCGCGGTATGTCGGACTGGGTGGAGGTGGACTCTGCCGGAATTTCATCTTATCATTCTGGCGATCTTCCCGATCAGCGTATGCGGGTGCACGCCCGTCGTCGTGGTTATGAGCTTACCCACCTCAGCCGTCAGGTGAAGCCTTACGATTTCGAGCAATTTGATGTCGTTATCGGAATGGACGACAGCAACATCAGCAAGCTCCGACAATTGGCAAGAACGCCGGAAGAGGAGCAGAAGGTGAGACGAATTGCCGAATTTTTCCGCCAATATAAGACGTGGGACCATATTCCCGACCCGTATTATACGGGTGCCGAGGGATTTGAAACTGTGCTCGACCTCCTGCAGGATGCCTGTCACACAATTGCAGACAGATTGGAAAAAGAACATTCAGTCTGAGATGAATCAGAAACCAACCGAAACCATTTTAAAACTGTTATGAAGAAACTATTTTATACGGCATGTATGATGCTCCTCTCCCTGATGATAAGTGTCAATGCCGTTGCCGGCGAAAAAAGTCCGGTAAAAATGACTTGGGAGCTTAATGGGAACAATGCTGCCAAAAACCAGTATTACTGCACTTTCACCCTGACAAATACAAGCGGTGAAAATTTAGGCAGTGACTGGGCCATATATTTTAATCAATTTCCGCGTGAAATCAATTTTGGCGAAAAATCGCCCATCACTCTTTCGGAGGTGGAAGTGGGCTACTACAAGCTGACTCCGAAACCGGGATTCAAATTGGGCAAAGGAAAAACCGTCAAGTTGAAATATGAAGTGAAAGGCTCCATGAAGGCTATCAGCTATTCGCCCGACGGCGGACACTTTGCCTTCAATTCCGACAAGGTGGCCCGTGAATTGAAGATTGAAAAGAAGCCTATCGTTACGGGTACGTTCAATCCGATTGCCGGTTATCCGACTGCTGCACGCATGTATGCGCTCAATGAAACTGTGAATCCTGCGGGGGTTGAGGAGGAGTTTGACGCCTTTTCCATTATTCCTGCCATGAAGCAGGTCAGCGTGATGGAGGGGACGGCAAGCGTTACCCAACCGGTCAAGGTGGTTGCCGACGGCAGCCTGTCGCGTGAGAAGGCCTATGCCGAAGAAATGTTGCAGCACCGCAGTCTGTCGGGGGAAGGCGGAACAACGCTTGAACTTTCGCTCATGAGCCGTGCGGATGCGAAAAATGCAGTGGCTGAAAGCAACGAAGAATATTACGAACTGACTATCAATGGCAATAAAGTGACGGTGAAGGGAGTAACCGACGATGCTGTGCTGAACGGCGTGAAATCCTATCTGAAAATTCTTGACCGTAATTTGGGTAAGGCAACCGTCCCCAACGTAGCCGTTTGCGATTGGCCTGACCTGCACTATCGCGGCATGATGCTCGACATTGTGCGCAACTTTTCGAAGCCTGCCGACATCAAGAGGCTTATCAATCAGTTGGCATTCTTTAATCTGAATATGCTGCACTTCCATATAACAGACGATGAGGGCTGGCGTCTGGAAATTCCCGGCTTGCCCGAACTGACGGAAGTGGGAGCCCGCCGCGGCATGACCTCGACGGAGGACGAATACATGTGCCAGTTCTATGCCGGAAATGGTAATCCTGACGACTATACGACCACTTCCAACGGCTATGTTTCCCGCGAGGAATTCATCGACCTGCTGCGCTATGCTGAATCCCGTGGCATGAAGGTGGTTCCCGAAATTGAAACCCCGGGCCATGCTCGAGCTGCCATCGTTTCGATGAAGGCCCGCTACAACCGATTGAAGGACAAGAATCCGGAAGAAGCCGAACGCTATCGCTTGTGGGACCCGGCTGACGAGTCTTACTACACTTCTGCACAGGGCTATCACGACAATACGTTGAACGTGGCGGAAGAAGGTGTCTATCGTTTTCTTGAAAAGGTGGTCGACGAACTGATTCTGATGTATGAAGAAGCCGGTGTCGAACTGCCGTTCATTCATGTGGGCGGTGACGAAGTGGCCAAGGACCCGTGGGCAAAATCACCTTCCATGCAGAAATTCATGCAGGAACACGGCTTGAAGACAACCCACGATGCGGAAGAATACTTCATTACCCGCATTGCCGACATGATAGCATCGAAGGGCTACCAGATTGGCGGTTGGCAGGAAGCTGCCATGAAGCACAGCGAGGCTACCGACCGTCAGCTTCGTCCGAAGTTCGCAGGGGTATATTGCTGGAACACGGTGCCGGAATGGAAAGGCGACACCATCCCTTATGCCAATGCCAACAACGGCTACAATGTGATTCTCTGTAATGTGGGCAATTTCTATTTGGATATGTGCTACAATGCCCATCCGATGGAACCGGGCTTGACATGGGGCGGATATGTGGACGAATACCGCTCGTGGGATGCACGTCCGTTCGACATCTACAAGTCTACGTTTGAAACGATTACCGGCAAGCCGCTCGATTTGGAACACATTGCCGACGGCAAGGCGCAGCTCAACGAAGAGTCTCGCAAGCGCATTAAGGGTGTTCAGGGACAGTTGTTCTCCGAAACTATCCGCAATTTCGACATGGTGGAATATTATGTGTTCCCGAAAATTTTCGGTCTGATGGAACGCGGCTGGAACACCGATTTGCTTCCGGGACAGTCGAAAGCCAAATACAACCGTACATTGGGAGCTACCTGTCTGCCTTATCTGGAACGCGAAGGATTCAATTTCCGCCTCGGTATGCCGGGCATCAGGGAAGAGAACGGAAAGTTGCTGATGAACTGCGCATATCCTGAAGCTGAAATCCGTTACACGACAGACGGCAGCGAACCGACTGAAAAGTCCGCTTTGTGGACAGCTCCGGTGAAGGCTAAGGGTAAGGTGGTGAAAGCTAAGATGTTCTACCTCGGAAAGCAGAGCCAGACTACTGAATTACACCGTTAAACAATTATAGATATGAAACTTAAATCGATTCTTACAGCTATGGCACTATGTTTGTCGGGCTCAATGTTGGCGGCCGACATTGTTTTGCCCGAACCGCAGAAAAAAGGCGGAATGCCGTTGATGGAAGCCATTGCAAAACGCAAGTCCGACCGTCAGTTTGACGCCTCGAAAGAGTTGACTGCACAGCAGTTGAGCAACATGCTTTGGGTGGCATGGGGATTCAACCGTGAAGGAAAACGTACCGTCCCGACGGCAATGGACCGTCAGGAAGTGAGTGTATATCTGATTACAAAAGATGCCGCTTATCTGTATGATGCCGCATCCAATACGCTGAAGCAGGTGAATAGCGGCGATTTCCGCAAGGATGCTGCCGCGCAGTCTTTTGCCCAGACAGCACTATATAATGTCGCCCTTGTTGTCGACAAGTCGAAGCAGTCGGGCGAAGTATGGCAGGGTGTTTCTATCGGAGCCGTATCGCAGAACATTTATCTGTGGTGTGCTTCCGAAGGACTGCACACGGTGGTGCGCGGAAGTTTCGACCGCGAGGCGCTTGCCCGTGATTTGAAGCTCTCGGAGAATCAGACGGTCCACTTGGTTCAGACTGTAGGATTTTAAGGTGACTTTTTAGTAGGAAAAGAATGTTTGCCGCTGCTGACAATTCATTTGTCGGCGGCGGTTTTTCTTTTGAATTTGTCGAATAGTCGTTGGATTTCTTCCAACCAGGAATAATTCCCGTGGAAAACCGAACAAATTCGTGGATAAATTGTAAATTTGTAGAAAGCTAAGTCTTGCAATTGTCTGTGAAATGAATGAAACGATAGAAAATAATAATCAGGTGCAGGAGCCGTCTACCGATGGAAAAAAGAAACCGAAGGGAAAGCGCGTGTGGAGAATTCTGAAACGTACTCTGAAGGTGACTGTATGGCTGGTGGTTACCGTCATACTGCTGGTCGCCGCGGCTTTGGGCTGTGTCGTGTGGCTGCTTACGCCTGAGAGGCTGACTCCCATTGTGGAGAATATTGCCAACGAAAACCTTCGGGGAGAGGTGAAATTGGGCCGTGTAGAACTGACGGTGTGGAAAACTTTTCCTCAGGCTTCTCTCGACATACAGGGCGTCGAAGTGACTACTGCCGGATTTGCCAAGGCGCATAATCTGCCGGCGGATGCTGACTCTCTGCTGTCAGTGGGGCGGATGCGTCTGGAGCTGAATCTGGCAAGGGTGCCGCTGATGGAGTTCGACATTACGGAACTGAGTATTGACTCCGTGCGTGCCTATGCCGTGTCGGTCAACGACAGCACTGCCAACTTCCTGCAACTCCTGCCACCGTCGACGGCTACGGAAGATACCGTGTCGTCCGGTTTGGGCATATTGCCGAAAGTCATAGTGCGGAAATTCAGCGTGACCCGCAACCGCGGTATCCGCTATGCCGATGTCGCTTCCAATATGGACGTTACGCTGCACACCGATTCGTTGGAACTGGGCTACGACGAACCTCGCAAAGGGTATAATCTTGTCTTTACCGGTGCGGTGGATGCCCGCCTGCCTGAATTTGACCTGTCGCAGACCATACCGTATGCTTTCCGTGGGCATATCGGGTGGCATACCGACAATCCCTATAATCTCACGCTGTCCGATTTCAAGGCAAATGTGGCAAGCATGCCGGTTGCTACGGATTTGGAGGTCAATCTTGGCGATACGATTGTGGTCAACAGCCTGAAGGTGGCAATGGGGCCGCTCCGCTATACGGACGTGGCGGAATACGTGCCGGCTTCCTATATGAAAGGTTTTGAAAATCTGACGACGGACTTTTCCGTAACTGCCGCATTGAAACTTGTAAAACCTTTCCGGGTGGGTGTCGACGCCGAACCTTCGTTTGAAGCCGAGGTGCAGATTCCGGAATGCTATATTCAGCCGGGCAAGTCGCGCGACTATCGTATCCAGCGTTTTGCTCTGGATGCTAATTTGGCCTACGATGCCGATGCTCCCGGAAAAAGCCGGCTTCAGTTGGGACGGTGCCTGTTGCAGGGATTTGGCATTTCGCTGGATGTGTCCGGAAATGCTTCCGACTTGAAAGGCAATTCGCTTGTCGACACGAAAGTGACGGGTGAAGTGGATTTCGGCAAACTGGTGAAACTGATACCCAAGAAGCTGCCGGTGCGCATTGCCGGACGGATGAAGATGAACACGTCGCTACGCTTCCATTTGAGTGACTTGAATGTCAATTCTTTCCATAAAATACAGGCCAACGGCAATGTGGATTTACGGAACATGTTCTACCTTTCGCCGATGGACTCGATGGCCGTTTTTGCCCGAACCGGAAATATCCGATTCGGAACCAACAGCCAGTTTAAGACGGCCGACAATGAATTGAAAAACATTTTGATGGCGTCCGTATCGCTCGATTCTCTGTATGCAGGCATGCCGGGGCTCCGTCTGAGCATGACGAAGGCAAGTATCGGTGCCGGCAGTCTGGGCAAGGCTTCCGACTTGCTCGACACCACGAGCATTACGCCTATCGGAGCACGGATTAAAATCGGACGGCTCAATCTGTTGAGCAAGGCCGATTCGTCGCAAATCCGTGTGGTAGATTTCGAGAGCAACGGTTCTATCAAGCGTTATAGGGACAACGGAAAACTTCCGTTGTTGGATTTTGGCATCAACTTTAAGCGCATCCGCTACAGTGACCGCATGACAAGTCTGGTGCTTCGCGAGGGTAAAATCGGGTTGCTTGCCAACCTCAAGCCGGTCCGTCGGAATTTGCGTTTGCAGGCCCGTATCGATTCCATGTGTCACGTCTATCCGGAACTGTCGCGCGACTCCGTAGTGGCTATTTACCGGTCGCAACAGCGCCGGTTACGTAAGGACAAGGCTATGGAGCTGAGCGAAGACGAATTTGTCGACCTGTCGCTCGACAACGAGTTCAAGCGCATCTTCCGCCGCTGGAACATGCGCGGGGAAATCTCGGCAAAACGCTGCATGCTCTTTACGCCCTATTTCCCCTTGAGGAATGTGTTGAAAAATGTGGACATGACATTCAATATGGACAGTTTCAATATCAACAATCTGTCGTATAATGTTGGCCGGTCCGACATGACGCTGAGCGGTTCCGTTTCGAATATCCGCCAGACGCTGATGGGAAGCAAGCGCAAGCCGCTGACATTTGCATTCACCATCCTGTTGGATACGCTCGATGTCAACCAGTTGCTGTCCGTAGCTTATAAAGGTTCGGCATTCGCCGCCGATACGCTGCAGAGTGCCGCATTCAATATTTCGTCCGTTGACGACGAGAACCGTTTGGAGGATATGGTGGAATCGTCGTCGCAATCTGTCGACACCACTGTGCACCACGCCATCATCATTCCGAAAAACATTGCCATGGAACTGAAGGTGCGCAACAAGTATGCACGCTACAGCGATTTGGACCTGTATGACCTGCGCTCCGACCTGTTGGTCAATAAAGGGGTGTTGAGCTTGCGTAATCTGGCCGGCAAGACAACCGACGGCTCGATGAATCTGGATATGGTCTATGCCACGGCTTCGCGCAAGGACATTGGCTTCGGCATGTTCATGAACCTGCGGGATATCAATGTAGGCCGTTTCCTTCACATGATGCCTGACCTTGACACCATCATGCCTGTGCTGAAGGAAGTGGACGGTGTCATCAATTCCCGGTTGGCGATAACCACAAAGGTGGATTCGCTGATGAATGTGATGCTGCCGACAACCAATGCCGCCTTGCAGATTGACGGAAAAGATCTTGTGCTGCTCGATTCCGAAACATTCCGCACGCTGTCGAAACTGCTCCTGTTCAAGAACAAGGAACGTAACATGATTGACAGTCTGTCGGTGGAAGTGGCTGCCTACGATTCGAAAATCGATGTGTATCCGTTCATCCTCAATATGGACCGCTATAAGCTCGGCATTATGGGTACGAACGACTTCGACATGAATGTCAATTACCATATTTCGATACTCAAATCGCCCATCCCGTTCAAGTTTGGAGTAAACATCACGGGAAATGTCGACGACTTGAAGTTTAAACTCGGAAAGGCCAAGCTGAAGGAAAACGAGGTGGCACGAACCACGGCCATTACTGATTCTACCCGCCTGAACCTTTATCGGCAGATGGGTGAGGTGTTCCGTCGGGGTGCCGAAGCGGCTCTCCGCAACAGCGACATGAGCATGTACGACGAAAAACAGAAACGTAACTTGCGTAGAAAGCAGGGAAATCTGGAGGATGAGAAACTGACCCATACCGACAGCTTGAACCTGATTCAGGAAGGTGTGATTGCCCTGCCCGACAGTGTACCTGCAACTGTTCAGCCGGAGAATATGCAGACTGCTGAACCCAAGGAGAAAAAAGAAAACGAAAAACCCAGAAGGCAAAGAGCTTCGATGCGCAAGCAGGAAGCCATTAAGCCTGAATAACATAACTGAAAATGATGACAAAAGAAGAATCCGCTTACCGGAAATACCTGGAACGGACAGGCTCGAAACCTGCTCCGATTGCTGCCGCTCTGATTGATATGGACGGCGTACTCTACGACTCAATGCCCCATCACGAAAAAGCCTGGGAGCTTGTCGCCGCTGAACAGGGCTGGAACTTCAAGCCCAATGAATTTTATCTTTATGAAGGCATGACGGGCGACGGCATTATCCGCCTGATGATGAAACGCGAAAAGGGGCGCACGGATGTGACGGCTGAGGAATCGAAGGCCATTTATGCCGCGAAAGCCGATTATTTTATGAAAATGGGCTCCGTGAAGCAGGTCGACGGGACGGCGGACATGCTGAACATATTGCGGGATGCCGGAATACAGCGCGTGCTGGTTACCGGGTCCGGGCAGCATTCGCTTCTCGACAAACTGAATGCCGACTATCCGGGCATCTTCTCCAATGAACTCCGTGTGACGGCTTTCGATGTGAAAAAAGGCAAGCCCGATCCGGAGCCGTATCTGATGGGATTGCAGAAAGCCCACCAGCAGGCCGCCAATACGATTGTGATCGAGAATGCTCCGTTGGGCGTGCGTGCCGGTCATGGTTCCGGCTGTTTTACCGTAGGTGTCACGACGGGGCCGATTCCTGCGCCGGTCATGTATGAAAACGGTGCGGACATTGTCTATCCGACGATGCGCGACTTCGCCGCAGCCTTGCCTGAATTGATAGAATTGCGTAAACGGTTGTCGGAAAAGGAGGGATAGACGATGGAACATCAGGATTTGCTGTTTACCAACCGGGTGTCGGAAGCCTTGACAAAATTGCTTGACGGCATGCAGGCCAACCGTGTGTTTGTGTTGACTGATGAAAATACGCGTCGGGAGGTGTTGCCTGCGCTTGCTGACAACGCTTATATAAAGAATGCGGCCGTGATAGAAATCCTTGCCGGCGACATGAACAAGAATCTCGAATCGCTCAGCCATGTATGGCAGGAGTTGCAGACGGGAGGCGCTACCCGCTGTTCCGTACTGGTGAATCTGGGGGGGGGCGTGGTTACTGACCTCGGAGGTTTTGCCGCCGCCACGTTCAAGCGCGGTATGCGTTTTATCAATGTGCCAACTACGCTGCTCAGTGCCGTCGACGCAGCCGTTGGCGGAAAGACGGGCATAAATTTCAACGGGCTGAAAAACGAGCTCGGCGTTTTCCGTGAGGCGCAGGCGGTTGTCATTTCCACCTGCTTTTTCCGTACGTTGCCGGAACATGAAATAAAGTCGGGCTATGCCGAAATGCTGAAGCATGGATTGCTGAGCGGCGAGAAAGCCTACAAAAAACTGCTTGCCTACGATTTTGAGTGCAGCGACGGCGACGAACTTTTGTCATTGTTGCAGGAATCGGTGGAAGTGAAACGCCGTATCGTGGAGCAGGACCCGTTTGAAAAGGGACTGCGTCGGGCGTTGAATCTGGGACACACGGCAGGGCATGCGTTTGAAAGTTTCTCCATGCGCCATGGCCGTCCTGTGTCGCACGGCTATGCCGTAGCCTGGGGACTGGTGGTGGAGGCCGTTCTGTCGAAACTTGTCAAGGGCATGGACAGCGAGATTCTCTATGGCCTTGCCGATTATGTATATCGTCATTACGGGGTGTTTCCGATAACTTGCGACGATTACGACGAACTGCTGGAACTGATGCGCCACGACAAGAAAAGCGAATCGGGCGAATACAACTTTACGCTGATTCGCCGTGTAGGGGAGGTGGAAGTCGACTGCCATTTGCCGGAATCGGAGATACGTACGGCACTTGATATCTATCGGGATTTGATGCACATATAGCAGTTGCCGTCGCGGGGCGGGTTATTGTCCGGCACCGACGGTTATCTTTACGTCATAACTGAGGAGCGTGTATGCCACTTTATAGGGTGTAGCGCTCCTTTTCGGTTTTTTACCGAGGTGGTAGTAGAAATTATGTTGGCGGTCGAACGAGCGTACTGATATCTGGCGCGTGGCTGCTGCCGGAATGTCGCAGTTTATGTCATGGAATTCTTCATGAATCATGGTCCCGTCGGGCATGCTGTAAGTGAACTTGACGCAAAGGCGCGAGATGTGGAAGGGCGTTTCGTTGGTGACGAAAAATGTTTCGTTGGCATCATTCAGGGTTTTGCTGTAGCCAGAAAATGTGATGCGGTCGGCATAGCGGAGTGTGTCGGCAGGGCCGGTCTGTTGCAGTTCTTCGACGACGGAAAGCGGTGTCAATTGTGGGCGCAGGGTGTTGACCTTGCGTCTGGCTGACAGTGGAAATATGGCAGCGACGATAAGAATCAGGGGCAGAATGTGTTTCATTGTCAGAAGTATATGGTTTCGTTTTCGGCGTTGTCTGTCTCTATTTTTCGCAAGCCGGGTTGCGGCTTCTCCTTGTCGAAATGCGGATAGATTCCGAGGCCCTGCAGTGTGGCGTTGGGGATGACTCTTGCCAGATTTACTCTCAGCCTGAAGGTTAGTTCCGGATTGCTGAACAGCACTGCCTTGCCCTTCGCCGTGATTACGGCCTTGCTTTCGACAAGCGTGTGCGACAGGCCTTCTTCCAGATCGCGGTAAATGTAGCAATAGAGTTCCGAAGGCGCTGCTGCACGCACCATATAGCCTACAATCGTTCCCCGGTCGACGGTTTTGTCGGCCGATTCGATGGCCACAATCCGATAGTATGCCGGAGAATGGAACGCAGAGGCGTTTTCCGTGTGCTTTTCAATTCCTACAATCATGCCCCTTTCGGGATATGCCCAAAGCCCTGTCAGGCTGTCGGCTGACTGCTGGACATGTTGCGCCGGCTTCCAGTCATAGCCTCTCAGCGGTTTCACTGAGTCGGGAAATTCCATTGCTGCCAAGCAGAGCGGCAAGAGGAATGTCAGTATGACTAAAAGCCGGCGCATATTATGTGATTGTCGTTAGCTACATGTTGAAACGGTATTGCAGACCAAAACTGAATATTTCCTTAAACTGCCAGTATTTCCACTTGTCGTTGTAGTTGGCCGAGTCGTCGAAACGAAGGTGGGCATAAATCTGCGTGGAAATGTATTTGTTTACCGAGAAATTCATTGTCGTTTCCAGGTCGCTTTGCAGATAGGAATAGTCGGAGAAGACGAACCAGCGGGAGGACAGCGAAATGCCCGGAACGATGGTCCATGTCAGCTTGCACTCGCTGCTCGAACCTATCTCATGTCCCAGTCTTTTACCGTTTGAGATACCGTAGACCGACGGGTCGACACGTGAGTCCTTGCAAATCTTCATGTTGTAGGAAAGCGGTGACAATGATGCGTCGAACTGGCATGTTCCACGGCTGTTCGACGTGGAATACGTCATACCGATACCGGTATTCAGTTCACCTGGGGTGAGGAGAGAGGCTGTCAGATTATAGGTGTTGGTTTCGTAGTTGTTCAACAACTGTGTCTTGAACTGGAGGTTCATACTGTAGTAGAACTTTTTCGTAGCCTTGATACCGAATTTTGTGTTGAATTGCAGGAGGTCTTCATTGATGGCATAGTCGCGCAATTCGTCGTCGGGCGCGGAATTCAAGCCCAGTTTGTACTGGAATGTCATTTCGAACAGCTTGTTCGGGTTCAGCGTCTGGTTCAGTTTCAGGTCATAGTAGATGTTGCCGATGGCGTTGAGGTTCTTGGTTCCGCCCTGATACCAGTTCTCCGACAAGTAGGATTGCGAGAATTGCAGCATGGAGCTGAAACTGTGAATCCAGTTCTTTTTCTTGATGTCGTTTTCCGGTGCTTCGTGCGGCAACGAAATCTTACGTTCGTGAATGACCAGCTTGTTTTTCTTTACGTCGGCAGTCACCTTGTATTCTTTCGGAGGTTCCGGAAGCATGGATATGTTGAAGGGAACGAGCCATGGCGACTGACAGATGATGCGGTTGATGTGCAGGCGTTCAAACCAGATTTGCCAGCCGAGGTTGTCGTTCCATTCCGGCGTGAAGTCCAGTTCCGTCGGTTTATAGCCGTTGGTCCATTCAGGCAGGGTGATGGGTCTGTCGGGAATGTCGCTATAGGCATAGAACACAATCGGCAGAAACAGCAGGCTTTCCACCGATGGCTTGAAGCTTTTTTGAGCCAACGAATCGGCAAGTGCCAACAGCTGGACGGAATTGTCGACGGCCGTTGGTATGGTGTCTGTGACTTTTTTTCGTGAATTCAACAGTTTCGAGGTCTTCACTCTTGTCGTTTTGGTCGCTTTCGTCGTTTTCGTTTTAAGCGAATCGGCAGAAGCCGACTCGTTTTGAGCGGTTGACGTTTTCACATTCTGTAGGGTAGGATTGGCTGTAACATTGTCCGTAGCCTTCACTTGAACAGCTTGCTGTGGAGTGCTTGCCGAGGTTCCAATGGAATCCGTCATTTGATTTGCTGATAAAGATAACGTTGCGAATAATGCAGCAAAGAGCGACAACGCGTATTTCTTTTTCATACACTTATAATTATGTTTTATAGTTTGTATTATCGTGGGTCTGACTTATATGTCCGATTCTGTTGTTTCTGAGTTTCGGGCGACAATTTCTTTTGCAGCGTCAAAATCCTTTCTGAACACAAAAATGCGCACCTTGCTTGCCGAACAGTCGGGCAACGGCAACAGCGATGACATATTTTCATTGGCGATAACACATTCAATGCCGTTTGTGTTCAATACGCCTTTGATTATGTAGGCTGTTACGGCATCGGGATATGCGTCAAATGTCACAAGGTCTTCTGGATTTTCCATATTGTCAAATTTTTTATAAATAACCGGAGGCGAGTCCTGATACTAGTGAAAACGTGGTATTCACGCCTGACTTTGCCGAAGGGCCGCCTGTCATCTACAAAGATACAATGTTTTGTTGGATTATCCCAACAATATCAGTAGTTTGGCCGTACTTATTTTTGAATGCCGGTATCCTTTATTTTATGCCCAGCCGGTTGAGGGCAGCCTGATAGCGGCGGGCGTTGGCCATGTGCTCGGCAGGAGATGCCGTAAAATTGTGGAAACCTGAAAAATCTTCTTTTGCGCACATGAAAATATAGTCGTGTTGCGGAGCATTGAGCACTGCGTCCAGCGTCGTTTTTTCCGGCAGGCGGATAGGGCCGGGAGGCAGTCCGAGATTGCGGTAAGTGTTGTAGGGGGAATTGATTTCCAAATGTTTGTGCATGACGCGCTGCAACTGAAAATCGCCTACAGCGAATTTTACGGTCGGGTCCGACTGTAGCATGATGCCTTTTTCCAACCGGTTAAGATAAAGGCGCGCCACTTTTCCTTTTTCGGTCGGTTGCGCTGTCTCTTCTTCTACGATGGAAGCAAGTGTTGACACTTCAGTAGGTGTCAGCCCCAGTTCTTTCGCTTTTTTCCGTCGGCCGTCATTCCAAAATTCCTTGTAGGCGGCATGGATTTTTTTCAGAACCTGCTCCGGGGTAGCCGTCCAGTAGAATTCGTAAGTGTCGGGGATAAGCATGGCGGGAATTGTTTCTTTCGTCATGCCGTATTCCTTACAGGTTTCGGCAGAAGTGAGGCATCTCAGCATGTCGTCTTTCGAAAAGCAGAAGGCACTGCCGGCACGTTCGGCGAAATCATCCAGCGTGCGGAGGTTGTTGAATGTGAATTTGAACGGCTGCTGCTCTTTGTAGGCCAGTTTCTTCCACAGACGGATGGGCGATGTTCCGGCCGGAATATAGTAGCGTCCGACGCTGTTTTCGATATGTTTTCCGCCCGTGCCGTTCAGCTGTATCACTTTCCGGGCTATTTTCTCTCCGAAATAATTCTGGAGCGAGTCTTTGAGCGCGGCTTCCGTCGTGTTGGGATAGATGTAGAACACTGTGTCTTCGGTTGTTTTGGAAGAGAACAGGGGTAAAACCACGATTGCACCCACAATGAGTATTGTGAGTGCAATGGCGGTTATGACGAGTTTTTTCTTTGTCGTCCTTTTTCTTGGAATATCAACTTTTTCGTTTTCCATCAGGGTGATAGTGTTAATTATATCCGTAGCTTAATGTGGTATAGTAGCGTGACTGTCCGCCAAATGACGTCTGCAGTTCGTAGGACAGCGTGATGAAATGCTCACCGAAACGGTCGAACCATGCCGTTTGCAGCATGTTGCCGACCTGATACGAATTGGCAGGCGGCCCGTACAGCTGGCTCAACTTGCGTTGCAGTTTGTTGTAGCGCGACAGGTTGAAACGGCTTGACGAGTCGGAGAAGCTGATGCTTGTCAGTCGTCCTGTCCAGTCGTAGTAGGCAATGGCATCCTCCCATCTGTATCCCAACTCCTTCACATCGCGCAGGTATATTTCCCTGTCGCTGTATCCGTCAATGTCATATCCGCTGCTCCAAAGCAGGTTGATGCTGTTGTTGAGTGAAAGTCCGAATGACAGCCCAAGGAAGGTGTTGAGAATCGGAGCTTTGCTATAGGGTACGAATGTCAGCGGACGATGCGGGCGTGGAACCGGTTTCCAGCACGGACGGTTGGGACGGTAAGGCGGCGGTGCAGGTGAAAATGTCGGATGTCCGGGATGTGGCGGACGGTCGATGTGTGGTCTGCCATCGGGACGGTGACCGCCAGTGGGCCGGTTGATGATTCCACCCGGACCTCCGCCGTTGGGCTTGTGTCCGTTGTTCGGCCGGTTGGGCGTGCCGCCGGGATTGCCGCTGTTTGGCCTGTGTCCGTTGTTAGGGCGGTTGGGTAATCCTCCGGGATTACCGCCGGGTCTGCCTCCGTTGGGACGGTTGCCTGACGGCTTGTCGGGTTTCGAAGGCTTGTTGGGCTTCTCCGTTTTTCCCGGCCTGTCGTTTTTTGAGGCTTTTCCGCCTCGGTATCCGTTGTATTGTGGCACGCTCGATTGAGCTGCATGGATTTCAGCTGTCGGAATAATCAAAGCTATGGCAACAATTGCCCCCAATAGGATTCTGACTGTCGTTTTCATAATGATTACATCTGTATCGTTTCTTTAATCAATAGACCGACAGTTTGCCGGTTGGTTTAATGCTGTTTACGGAATTGACAAAATTTGTGACAAAATGAGATACCTGCATTCAAATGTTAAATATAATTCTTAAATTTGTAGTGGTGAAATTTTTTGAAAATATTAACTCTTAATCTATCTGGTTTGAATGCTAATATGAAAAACCTTTCCTATGTTCTGCTGATGGTTGTGGGTTGCTTGCTGTGGTGCTGTTCGCCTGCGGAGACACCGATTGAGCAATCGTTGCGGCGCTTGGACGACAGTATTGCCAACCGAAAGGGCATCCAGGTACGTAAAGAACAGCAGTTGCAGCAGTTTCGGGCGTTGGTCGAGGAGGCGAAGCAGCCTCGCGAACGCTATGAGGCCTTGTCGGCGCTTTATGACGCATACCGAAATTATAATGTCGATTCAACTCTCCACTACGCATTGATGAAAAAAGTGGTGGCGCTATCCGTCGAAGATTCGTCGCTGGTTCAGGATGCTACGCTCGACATTGTCAGCATCAGCGCCATTAACGGATTCTATGTGGAAGCGCTTCAGGAATTGGAGAAGTTGGATACGGCCCGGTTGTCGCCTGAAATTTATCAGAAATACCTGCAGACGCGTGTGACGCTTTACGACTCCATGGTAAATACCTATCGAGAGCAGGGAATATGGGACAATTACAGCCAAATGCTGGTGGCGTACAGGAAAAAACTGCTGCCTTTGCTGAACGCCGACAGTCCTGATTTCCTGATTATGCTGATTTCGCTGGAAAGGGAAACGGGCGGAGTGAAGAAAGAAAGCATTGTGGCTGCCGAAAACCGGCTGGCTGCCGACGAGAGCCTTTCGATGCACCAAAAGGCGGTGCTCCACTATGTGTTGTCGCATGCCTATGAAGAGCATAACGACCAGGAACAGGCGTTGTACCACCTGATTCAGTCGGCTATCTACGATATCAGCACTCCCGTACGCGAGCACAAGTCGCTGTATGAACTGGCTGACAAACTTTTCGAGAAAGGGGATATTGAACGTGCCTATCGTTATATCGATACCTCCATTGAAGATTTGTCGAACACGAAGGCCCGGGTGCAGATGCAGTCGCTCGAAGATTTGATTCCCGGTATCATATCGGCTTACAACACGAAAAAGGAAAGCGACCGTTTCAATCTGACCTTGCTTTTGCTGGCGGTCAGTGTGGTGGCGGTCTTGCTGATAGTGCTGTTGCTTTTGTTGTCGCGTGCCAAGAAGAAGGTGCAGCAGTCCAATCAGCGGACAAAGGAAATGAACGTCGCCCTTAATGAAACCAACAGCGAACTGAGCGAGCTAAACCGGCGTATTGCCGAATCCGACAATGTAAAGGAAATCTATATAGGTCAATACATCGAAATGTGCTCATCCTATATCGACCGGATGGAGAAATACCGTGCGAATCTGTTGAACGTGTCGCGGACAAAGGGGGCAAAGGAACTTACCGAGGCTTTGAAATCGTCGTCGTTCATCAGCAGCGAACTGAGCGATTTCTATTTGAAATTCGATGTGTCGTTTCTGCATATCTATCCGAATTTCGTCGAGGAATTCAACAGTCTTCTTCGCGAAGAATGCCGATTTGACATTACTCCCGGAAAACCGTTGAACACCGAACTTCGGGTGTTTGCCTTGATTCGGTTGGGCATTACCGACAGCAATAAGATAGCCGAGTTCCTCCGCCGTTCCGTTTCCACCATCTACAATTATCGGGTGAAAATGCGCAACGCTGCAAGATTCGATCGGGAGGATTTTGAAAAGCAGGTGATGAAAATAGGTAAGAATGATTTCAAAACCGACTACTAATATTTGCTGGCCTGCGTTTGTTAATTTATTGATATGTAATATTATAATGTTTTAATTTTACTACTATTTTTATCAAAGACGATTGCAGGTATCATTATAGTTCTTAATTTTGAACTGTAATAAGGAAGTACGGCATAACAGGAACGACAAGTTCATTGATTCAGAAAAAAATTAATACTTTATTTAAAGGAATTGTACTTCCTTATTTATATATCACCGTTGACTTGAAGAAAACATCAAATATAAACATTAAAATTTTTTACTATGAAACGAATCTTGTTATCAGCGTTTGTTGCTTGTTCCGCAATGTTCGCTTTCGCGGCAGAAACGGTTCAGTCGCCTGACGGGAACCTTTCGGTGACGTTCGACTTGAACAATGACGGAACTCCGACTTATTCCATGAACTTTAAGGGTAAGGAAGTGATGAAGCCGAGTAAATTGGGCTTGGAACTGAAAAAGGGCACTTCTTTGATGGACGGTTTCAAACTGGAAAAAACTACCCGCTCCACATTCGACGAAACTTGGGAGCCGGTATGGGGTGAAACGAAGACTATCCGCAACCACTACAATGAAATGGCTGTACGCCTTTCCCAGCAGGCTGACGGCAAAACCCGCTATATGATTATCCGTTTCCGTGTTTACGACGACGGTATGGGTTTGCGCTATGAATGGCCCGAACAGAAGGATTTCACGTATTTTGTCATTAAGGAAGAACATACGCAGTTTGCCATGACCGGCGACCACACAGCCTATTGGATTCCAGGCGACTACGACACGCAGGAATACGACTACGCTATCACCCGTCTGTCGGAAATCCGCGGAAAAATGAACGATATGCTGAATCCGGGCAACGCTTCAACGACGGTATTCTCTCCGACCGGCGTGCAGACTTCGCTCCAAATCAAGACCGACGACGGTATCTATCTGAATATTCACGAAGCGGCTTGTGTCAACTATTCAACCATGCACCTCAACCTTGACGATAAAAACCTCGTGTTTGAATCGTGGCTTACTCCCGATGCACGCGGCGACAAGGGCTACATGATGGCTCCGTGTCACACTCCGTGGCGTACGGTGATGGTGACTGACAACGCTTGCGACGTTTTGGCATCCAAACTGATTCTCAATCTGAACGAACCTTGCAAGATTGAGGATACTTCCTGGATTCATCCGACAAAATACATGGGTGTATGGTGGGAAATGATTACCGGTAAGGGCACTTGGTCGTATACGGATTTCCATGCCGTGAATCTCGACAGCATCGACTATAAGAGTGCGAAACCCAACCTTACTCACAGCGCCAACAATGAAAACGTGAAGCGTTATATCGATTTTGCTTCCGAACACGGTTTCGACGAACTGCTCGTTGAAGGCTGGAACATCGGTTGGGAAGACTGGATTGGCAATGAAAAGGACTATGTGTTCGACTTCGTTACTCCGAACCCGGATTTCGATATAGACATGCTCAACAAGTATGCGCATGAAAAAGGTATCAAGCTGATGATGCACCATGAAACTTCCGGTTCGCTCCGCAACTACGAACGCCACATGGAGGCTGCCTACGACCTGATGAACAAATACGGCTACGATGCAGTGAAGAGCGGCTATGTAGGCAATATCCTTCCACGAGGCGAACATCACTACGGACAGTGGGCCAACAACCACTATCTCTATGCCATCGAGCAGGCAGCGAAACACAAAATCATGGTGAACGCTCACGAAGCTACTCGTCCGACGGGCTTGTGCCGCACATACCCTAACCTGGTAGGAAACGAAAGTGCCCGCGGTACAGAGTATCAGGCATTCGGCGGAACAATGCCTCACCATGTTACTATTCTTCCGTTCACCCGTTTGCAGGGCGGTCCGATGGACTACACTCCGGGTATCTTTTGCATGGATCTTTCCAAGTTTGCTCCGAGCAACCAGTCAAAGGTGAATGCAACGCTTTGCAACCAACTGGCTCTTTATGTGACGATGTACTCACCGCTTCAGATGGCGGCCGACCTTCCGGAAAACTATGCTCGCTATATGGATGCTTTCCAGTTTATCAAGGATGTGGCCGTAGATTGGGACGACAGTAAGTATCTTGCAGCCGAACCGGGCGAATATATTGTTGCCGCCCGTAAGGAAAAAGGTTCTGAAAACTGGTTTGTTGGCGGTGTTACCAATGAGGATGCACGCACAATGCCGTTGGCATTCGACTTCCTCAACAAGGATCAGAAGTACGTGGCTACGGTCTATGCCGATGCCAAGGATGCCGACTACGCTACGAACCCCGAGAAATATGTGATTACGAAGGGTATCGTTACATCCAAGGATAAAGTGAAAATCTTTATGGCACGTGGCGGCGGTTTTGCTGTCAGCCTGATTCCGGCAACCGATGCCGACAAGGGCTTGAAGAAATTGAAACTCAAATAAGAAAAGTATATTTTAAGGTGTTTATCAAGGCTGCTACATCCCGACCGACGGATGTGGCAGCTTTTCTGTTGTAAAAAAGAAAGAATTTCTTTTAGTTTCCAAAAACATGTTTTATCTTTACAAAATCCAATTTAAAGACAGAAGGTACTATGAAACAATATTATTTTGTAAACAGCCAGGGACAGCAGATGGGCCCTGTGCCGATGGAAGAATTGAAAAATCAGAATATACAGCGCAATACTCCAGTGTGGTGCGAAGGGATGACCGATTGGACCGAAGCCGGACAAGTGCCGGAACTGGGATTCCTGTTTGCATCAGGTCCGACTTACGGTTACGGACAGGGCGGCTTTTCGCAGGGCAGTTATGGAAATGTGCCTCCGCAGAATCCGGTCTATAACGCTCCGATGCAGAAGCCTGACAATTATTTGGTTTGGGCTATTCTTTGTACAGCGCTTTGCTGTATTCCGCTCGGTATCGTTGCCATCGTATATGCCGCCAGGGTTGACTCCCTATGGTCGGAGGGAAGATATGAAGAGGCTGTCAACTCATCGAACAAGGCAAAAAAGTTCACTATCATCGGTGCCATTATTTCGGTAGTGTTGGGCATTCTCTATTTCATATTCGCGATAGCGTTGGGAATTTTTAGTGCCAGTGAAGAATTATACTATTATTAATGGCAGCTGTTGACAACAGAAAAAAACGAAGAATTTATCTTTTTGTCATAGTGGCGGCGGTTTCAATCGTCGCCATTTATTCTTATTGTGTCGACACGTTGCAGTCGGTATTGGCTCCCAAATGCTTTTTCCTGATGCTGACGGGCTGGAAATGTCCGGGGTGCGGTACGCAGAGAGCTTTGCATGAACTTGTCCATCTGAATATCGGCGGTGTGTGGCACACGAATCCCATACTGTTTCTGGCAATACCCTATATGCTGCTGCTTGTCTATCTGACTTACTTCGGAGGCGAGCGGCGCTATCCGCGGTTGAACGAAGCGGTCTACAGCTCGCGCGGAGTAATGACGGTGTTTTATATCATTGTGGCCTATTGGGTGTTGAGAAATGTGTTCGGTTTCTAACAAGAACCAAAACTTTTCGCAAAATAATTGCGGCATTTGGAAAAATAGTTGTAAATTGTGACGTAAATTTTAGGGTAATGAAGTATTATTATTTTATTAACAGTTTCAATAATCGGAAAGGTCCGTTTCGCATAGACGAACTGCATAATTACAATATCCATCCCGATACGCTGGTATGGTGTGAAGGCATGCCCAACTGGATGCCTGCCGGACAGGTTCCCGAATTGGCTTTTCTGTTTTCCGACAAAGGTCAAAGTTATTCGCAATCCTACACTTCGCAAGCTCCCCGGCCGTTTGTCGATAAGCCCGACAGCTATCTGGTATGGTCGATTCTCAACCTGATTTTCTGTAATCTTTTTGTGGGGATTGCAGCGCTTGTGTTCAGTATTCTGGTGGAATCCAATTGGGACAACCGGAAATATGAGCAGGCCGTTTCTGCCTCCAAAAATGCCCGTATTCTCAATATTATCGGTTTAGTGTTGGGTATTCTCAGTGTGGTCGTTTGGATCGTGCTTTGGGTGATTTACGGGTTTACTATTTTCGGACTGTTGGGTTTGGCCGGTGCTGAAGCGTGTTGTATTTAGGTAGTTCACGGTGATGGACAAGGAATATTTCTATATAAATGAAAATGGCGAACGGATTGGCCCGTTGAAGCTGGAGGAGCTTCGTTATCACAAGGTGTTTCCGGACACCAAAGTTTGGTGTGAGGGAATGTCCGACTGGCGTTCTGCTGCTGAGGTATCCGAACTTGCGTTCCTGTTTACGAAAAAAGAGGTGCCACCTTTTCATCAGTACGCGCCCGGCGATTCGGTTGACAGTTCTGCATCATTGGAACAAACTTATACGCAAAAGCCCGATTCCTATCTTGTTTGGTCCATATTGGCTACGGTGCTTTGTTGTCTTCCCTTTGGAATAGCAGGTATCGTGTATGCTTCGCGCGTTGATTCCTATTGGGTTCAAGGCTATTACGAAGCCGCCTACAAGGCGTCGAGAAAAGCCCGCCTTTATACGATTATATTGCTGTCCGATAAAAATTTTGCAAAAGTGTAAAAATAG
>ULSN01067465.1_pt1 | contig 20783 bp, 18 predicted proteins | sample 1956771 | NCBI WGS metagenome assembly ULSN01 (sample SAMEA4835709, study PRJEB28245) | human gut metagenome | biome: gut microbiome; material: fecal sample | place: Denmark | collected 2008
AGGCAATTGCACCACATATAGATGTAGATAGTGATTGTGAAATTGAGGATTTGGGAGGCAAGCTTACACTGCCACCATATGTTGACCCACATATTCATCTTGATTATGTATTCACAGCAAGAAAGCAGGGCGCAGCTAACGGAACAGGAACATTATTTGAAGGAATTCAAAGGTGGAGTGAAACTAAATCAGATTTAACAATTGATGAGATAAAGGCAAGAGCAATAAAGGCAGTTAAAATGGAGGTGTCACACGGTGTCCAGTTCATAAGAACACACGCTGATGTAACTGACCCTAACCTCACAGCCTTAAAGGCACTTCTTGAATTAAAGGAAGAATTAAAAGATATTGTAACAATCCAGATTGTATCATTTCCACAGGAAGGAATGTATTCTTACAAAGATGGCGACAAGCTTGTTGAAGAAGGACTTAAAATGGGTGCTGATTGTGTAGGTGGTATTCCACATTTTGAGTATTGCAGGGAATTTGGTGAGAAATCAATTCATAAGGTTGTTGAATTAGCTGTGAAGTATGACAAGCTTATTGATGTACACTGTGATGAGAGTGATGACCCAATGAGCAGGTTTGTGGAGCTTCTTACTGCACTTTCAATTGTTGAAGGAATCGGACCTAAGACAACAGCAAGCCATACCTGTTCATTAGGTTCAGTAGATAACAGTTACGCATTCAGAATGATGAAGAATTTCAAGAAAGCAGGACTTAACTTCATTTCCTGCCCAACAGAGAATATATATCTTCAGGGCAGACAGGATACATATCCTAAGAGAAGAGGTCTTACAAGAGTTAAGGAATTATATGAAAATGGAATAAATGTATGCTTTGCACAGGATTCAATTCAGGATCCTTGGTATCCGGCAGGCAATGGCAATCTTATGAATGTGCTTGATAATGGTATACATATAGCCCAGATGATGTCATTTGAGGAAATGGATAACTGCCTTGACCTTATAACTGTTAATGGTGCTAAGACTATGAACATATCAGACATATATGGAATTGAGGCAGGCAAGCCAGCTAACTTTATTGTTGTCGATGCCAGGAGTGAATTCGAGGCAGTATGCGAAAGAGCCGATGTTGTTGCAAGTGTCCGTAATGGTGAATATCTGTTTAAGAAAGCACCAGTGGCTTTCGAGGCTTTGAGTGAATTTATGGCATAGATAAAGAGTGAATTATGATATAATATGACTACTTCGTAGTCACTTAGAAGTTTCTTCGAAACTTCGGATGCGTGAAAAAGCAACGCAGGGCATATGATATAATGAGCACAAAAGTGCTCATCTTAAAAGTTCCTTATGGCACTATAAATAATTATAATAATATGTAAATAATAATTACAACATACAATATAGGAGCAGCAATATGTTTCAATGTAAAGATCTTCTCACTCTCCCCTCAATGGCGAAAGCCAGAATAATAGCAGGAAAGAGTGGTTTGTCTAATAGAATAAGGTGGGTATATAAGCCTGAGAATATGAATTTTGCGAAGTGGGTAAAGGGACAGGAGCTTTTGATTATAAGCACGCCTGTTATACAGAGTAAGGATTTTGACCTGCAAGCAGTTATTAAGAAAGCTAAGAAGCTTGATATGGCAGGTGCATTGCTTCTTGTTGGTGATAAGTACATTGCCAGTATAGACAGTACAATAATATCCTATTCCAATCTTAACGATTTTCCGATATTTGTCATATCAGGTGAAATTCCTCTTGTTGACATTTTTGAAGAAATCGGACACGCTATTGCGTATAATAAAGACTCAGATGTATTAAGTGATGATATTCTTTCAGGAATTATATTTGGAAAGGACATCAATATAGAAGCATTTTCTATTAAATTTGAAGAAGCTGGCTATGACATCAATGGTAATAACCGTATGTTTATGATTAATATTCATTCAGATAATAAGATAGAGAATTTTGATTATGATTTCATTATGAATAAGCTGAGGGACAGTTTTGCACAGAATAATGGAAGTCTGATTTTATCAAGATATGCTAATAACATAGTTGGCTGTTTTAATTGTTTGGAAAATGCTGATGATACACACGGTCTTATTAATCAATCTTACGAAGCATTATCTGAATATGTGCAGGGCAGGTATACGGATATAAAGCTTGTTATGGGAATTGGACGTGAATATAATGGAATATCACATTTGCAGAAAAGTTTTACGGAGGCTTCAAGGTGTGTAATCCTTTCGGAGAAGATACAGCTTAATGGAAGTGTGTTCTGGTATGAAGAAATGGGAATATATAACCTGTTCTCTGAATTTGGAGATAAAAAGCTTATACAGGACTTTGTTGACAGTACATTAGGCATAATTATTGACTATGATAAGGAGAATAATACGAATCTTTTACAGACGTTAAAAGCGTACCTTTGGAACAATAACAGCCTGCTTCACGCTTCTGAACAGTTATTTACGCATCGTAATACAGTAAAGTACAGAATACAGAGAATAACTGAGCTTACGGGCAGGAATTTTGATGATGCGATGACACGTCTGGAGTTTATGAATGCTTTGATATGTCTTGAGGTAAGATAGACATTTGTGCTGTGAGAACAAATGAAGTAATACAAGATTGTTATTAGAAGTCATAACAATAAAATATTTATAAAAGAATGTTGAAGTATATATGTCTTAGTGATATATTCTTGAACATAGACAAGAAGCAAAGGGGCTTCTGCTAATGGTAATATTAGCGGAAGCCCCTTTTTGTGTATTAGTAAAAATGTTAATCTAACTGGCAGTAAAGGCTGAAATAGAAATTACTAAAGCACATTCATTGTTTATCTTGCGGTATATAAAATGTACCGCTGGACGCGTCAGATATTAATAAATATTTATATAACAGGAGGAAATGATTATGAGCTACGGTCTTATAGCAGTAATAATTGTAATCGGTATTGTCATAGGTGCTATAGCTACTAAGAAATGTGAGCCATTTCTTATAGGCGGTTCAATTATAGGAGCAATATTTTTATATAAGCAGGATTTTATAACCGAATGGGTTAATACACTTGAAGGTGTTATGAGTGATGAAGCATACTTAATACTTGTATGTGGTTTGTTTGGAAGTATAATAGCACTTCTTACAGCCTCTAAGGGACATTTTGGATTTGCAAAGATTGTTTCAAAGATATGTAACAGCGAAAGAAAGACTTTATTCACAACATTTATATTAGGTGTAATTATATTTATTGATGATTATCTTAATGTATTATCAATAGGTACAGCAATGAAGAAGGTATATGATAAAGTAAAAGTACCAAGAGAAGCACTTGCATATCTTCTTGATAGTACAGGTTCACCAGTCTGTGTTATGTTCCCATTCTCATCTTGGGCAGCATATTTTGGAGCTATCTTCTTCGCACAGGAGAGTGTTCAGGCACTTGGTGCAAAGACCTGGATGGGAGCTTATATTAAAGCAATTCCATTTTGTATATATCCAATAGTTGCATTACTTATTGTAATTCTTTTCTCAGCAGGTGTATTTCCTAAGCTTGGCGGAATGAAGAAGGCTTATGAAAGAGTTGCAACAACAGGTAAGGTTTACAGTGATGCAAGTAAGAAGTACAATATGGACGATGGCGAAGGCGAACAGGACGGCAACATATTCAATTTCCTTGTTCCAATGCTTGTACTTGTAGTTGTAGCCTGTGTTACAGGGAACCTTGTAGTAGCACAGATTATATGTCTTGCAGTAACACTTGTTATGTATCTTGCAGAAAAGCTGATGACATTTACAGAATACTGGGATAATTTCGTAAAAGGATTTGCAGATATGCTTCCTATTATAATTCTCCTTATAGCAGCACTTACATTCCAGACGATTGCAAACCAGATGCAGATGACAGAGTTCTTCATAGATATTACACAGCCAATATTATCAGCAAAGATTTTCCCAATGCTTGCATTTATCATTACTGGTATATTAGCATTTATGATAGCCAATGCGTGGGGCGTATGTACACTTGTTGCACCAGTTCTTCTTCCACTTGGTGCAAGTGTAGGAGCCAATGCAATACTTATAATGGCAGCAATTCTTTCAGGTTGTGCATTTGGTAATCACGCCTGCTTCTACTGTGACACAACAGTTCTTGCTTCACAGGGTTCAGGTATTGATAACTTTGACCACGCGGTATCACAGCTTCCATATGTACTTATAGGAGCTGGAATAAGTATAATTGGTTTCCTTGTATTAGGATTTGTTATGTAAAATGTGTTAGTTTTATAAAATGTATATAGGAATTATAAGAATAATTTCAGAATGGAGGCAGTTATGAGTGATAAGAAATATGTTGTTACAATAGCAAGGCAGTTTGGCAGCCTTGGACGTCCAATAGCCAAGCTTATGAGTAAGAAGCTTGGAGTTGAATATTATGACAGGGATATAGTGGAGCAGGCAGCTAAGAAGCTTAATCTTCCAGTATCACAGATAGATGAACTTGAAGAAAAGGTTAAGAAGACATCAACTAATTCATATAAGAGAATGATGTATCCTCTTGGAACACAGTCAAGCACAGAGCAGGACAGAATATTTGAAGCCCAGCAGAATATTATGAAATTCTTAGTTGAGAGAGAAAGCTGTATAATAGTTGGACGTTGTTCAGATTTTGTCCTTTCTGATGAAGAAAATGCGGTGCATATATACATTTATGCTCCATATGAACAGAGAGTTAAGAACTGTGTGAATGATCTGCATTTAAGCGAAGAAGAAGCCAAGAAGATGATAAGGTCAGTAGATGAGGCAAGAGATAATTACCATATGCACTATGCAGGATTTCTTCCATCAGACCCTAAGCACAAGACTATAATGATAGACAGCAGCTCTTTGGGCGTTGAGGGTACAGCTGAGTATCTTGTGGATTTTATTCAGAAGAAATTTGATTTAAAAACATATACGCTTAACTAAGTATATGTTATCATATGCGTAATCTAAACATTTATGGCTTACAATAGTTAATTTAATGAGTTGATAAATATGTAACCAATAGAAAGAGCATATCAGGATAATCCTATGAAAATGAGTGTAGAACAGGCATATAAAATATTAGCAGTACCCCGGTCTGCTGATATAAAAGCAATTAAGAAAAAATATAGAAAACTGATGTTAAAGGTGCATCCCGATTCATTAAAGTCAGGGAAGAATACATATCAATATAGTGCGCAGGAGATTAATGAGGCATATTCAATTATTATTAAGTATTTATCTGATAATAAAATGTCCGGTTATTTCAATAATTCCAGCGATGATAGTTATTCATCAGAGTACACATATGATGAAGAATATTATCAGGACTATAATTCATATGCTTCCGATGGCGGTAATTGGGATGCACCTGTTAATGATAATGCGTATACAAGCCGTAATATATATCATTATGCAGAAGGTGCAAGAGGAAATATTACTGGAAGCATTGTTATAGCAAAAGGCAAATATATCTGGACGATAGAAGAAGATTTTACATTATTCATAAAGAGTATATCAGAAAGCAGTGATAAGCTGTTATCAGGTATAGATAACAGAAGGAAAGGAAGCATATCGGATACAAGAAGGGCAGTTATAAAAGCACAGCTTGCATACCTTTTAGCCCAGCAGTATATAGATGCAACCTACACACTTAGTGATCTTATTACACCAGTAAAGCACGATAATGCACAGATATTTTATATAGACTCAATGCTTGAAATGCCAGCCAATGCCCCATTCCTACGGGCAGGTATGACACTATACCCACAGTCACTTAAAAATCACCGCCTATATTTAAAGACCAAATCGGGAAATGCCGCAGGCTATATATCATTCAGGGATGACAGGCTCTATTACATAATAATTCCACTTCTTGAACAAAAAAGAGCACAGGTAAAAGTCCAGATTGCCACCAGACAGGATAAGAACAACACAAGATACAATGTGAAATACAAGAATCTTGACTTTTGGATAAAAATTTCTGATAATAATTCAGGAACATTTCCTGAAAGCATAAATATGCAGATTGAGGAAATACTTACTAAATATTCTAAAATGTAATTGGAGGACAATCAATGAATAGACATATAGATAAAGCAATGCAGTTAAGAAATGAAACCCCAATGGTAAGCAACTGTGCCCAGACAATAATGAGATCCTACGCCGATGAATTAGGAATGACCGAACAGCAGGCAGCAGCAATAGGCTGTAACTTTGGTGGCGGAATGAAATGCGGCGGCACTTGTGGAGCAATAACAAGTGCTCTTATGGTATTAGGTGCAAAAGGAATAGACTCCCCTGCCGTAATAACAGAATTCAGAAAAAGAATAGCCGCCAACCACGATGGCTTAACAGATTGCGTAGACCTTCTAAGAAACAACGCCCGGAAAGGCGGAGTAAAGAAGGAACATTGCGATAATATGATAAAAGAGTCCATAGAATTAATAGACGAAATCACCAACAAAGAAGATTAATGTTGCAAAATATTTCAACAAGTGATATAGTAATAAACAATTAAATAAAAAACAAATAGAGTGAATTTCAAAGAGTTCACGAAGGGGAGCACCACCACCGGCGCTTCCTTTCGTGAACTCTTTTTTGCGTGAGTAGCGATGAGAATACACTAACAAAGACACTTGCCGAACTCTGCTTGCAGAAGTGAGCAAGAGGCTTTGTTAGCGTATTCGAGGAGCACCGCGACAGTGACAGAGCGAAGCTCTGGAACGCGCTACTCACGCAAAAACAGTGGAGGGACGCCACCCAGCAAACCTTATCCCCTCAGTCAGCAACTCCCAGACAGAGGAAGCAAGGCTTCCAAATGTCGTCCGTCCTCCAAAAAAAATTCACTCTCTCAATCCCCAAAGAAAGAAGGACCAGCAATGATAACAATAAAATTCAACGGCAAACCCACCCAAATCCCTACATCAACCCCAATCACCACCTTCCTCACCACCCACAACTACAACCCGATCCATGTAGTAGTCGAACTCAACGAGGTCATAATCCCGAAAGACTCCTACCCCACCACAACCCTGTCACCCGATGACACCTTAGAAATCCTGACATTTATGGGCGGCGGTCAATAACCTTCCGTTATTAACCCCACCCCACCCAACAACCCTTACCAATAAATAACCAAAAAGAAAAGAGGACAAAACAATGAACAACAACGACACATTCAAATTAGGAAAATACGAATTTACATCAAGATTTATCTTAGGCTCAGGAAAATATTCCCTTGAATTAATAGACGCCGCCGTAAAACAGGCAGAAGCACAGATAGTAACACTTGCACTAAGAAGAGCCAACGATGGCGGAATTGCCAATATTCTTGATTATATTCCAGAAAATGTAAAGCTTCTCCCTAACACATCAGGTGCAAGAAATGCAGAAGAAGCTGTAAGAATTGCAAGACTTTCAAGAGAATTATGCCACAGTGATATGGTTAAGATAGAAGTTATAAGAGATACTAAATATCTTCTTCCAGACAACTACGAAACAGCTAAAGCAACAGAGATACTTGCCAAAGAAGGCTTTGTAGTAATGCCATATATGTATCCAGACCTTAATGCAGCAAGAGATATGCAGAATGCAGGAGCTGCCTGTATTATGCCGCTTGCAGCACCAATTGGTTCTAACAGAGGTGTATGCACTAAAGATTTTATACAGATACTTATTGACGAAATTGACCTTCCAATTATTGTAGATGCAGGTATAGGTCGTCCATCACAGGCATGTGAAGTTATGGAAATGGGTGCAGCTGCGGTGATGGCTAATACAGCTATAGCAACAGCAGGAGATATTCCAGCGATGGCATCAGCATTTAAGAATGCAATAAATGCAGGACGTGAAGCTTATCTTTCAGGCCTTGGAAGAGTAAAGAAGGACGGTGCAAGTGCATCATCTCCATTAACGGGCTATATACACGAATAATAATGCAATAGATTACAGAAACGAGGATAATTATGAGCGACAGCAAAGATATGCACATCAATGAAAGTATATTGAGTGATGAAATAAGAGAAGATTTGAAGAAAAACAGAACTAACCATATGGAATATCTTCCAGATATGGAAGTACTTGAGTCAGATATACAGCAAAAAGTTATAGATGCTATGAACAATTATGACTACGATAAATATACAGCAAAGGATGTTCTTAATGCTATCAATAAAAGCAACAGGACACCAGAGGATTTTGCTGCTCTTTTATCACCAGCTGCACTTCCATATCTTGAACAGATGGCAGAGGCAGCCAAGGATGAGAAAGAAAGACATTTTGGTAATTCTATATGCTTTTTTACACCTATATATATTGCTAATTACTGCGAGAATTACTGTATATACTGTGGTTTTAACTGCCACAACAAGATTAAGAGAGCCAAACTTAATGCACAGGAAATAGAAGAAGAGATGGAAGCAATTGCAAGGTCAGGCTTGCAGGAGATACTTATTCTTACAGGTGAAAGTAAGAAAATGTCAAGTGTGGAATACATAGGAGAAGCCTGTAAAATAGCAAGAAAATATTTCAAGGTTGTTGGACTTGAAGTATATCCTATGAATTCAGATGAGTATGCTTATCTTCATAAATGTGGTGCTGACTATGTAACTGTATTTCAGGAAACCTACAATTCAGACAAATATGAGACACTTCATCTTGCAGGACATAAGAGAGTATTCCCATACAGGCTTAATGCACAGGAACGTGCATTAAAGGGAGGTATGAGAGGAGTTGGTTTTGCTGCACTTTTAGGACTTGATGATTTCAGAAAAGATGCTTTTGCTACAGGTATGCACGCATATTTATTACAACGCAAATACCCACAGGCAGAGATAGCATTTTCTTGTCCAAGATTACGTCCAATAATCAATAATGACAGAATTAATCCTAAAGATGTACACGAAGCACAGTTATTGCAGGTCGTAACAGCATACAGATTATTTATGCCATTTGCCAGTATAACAGTATCTACAAGAGAGTGTGCCCGTGTGCGTGATAATCTTATGAATATAGCGGCAACTAAAATATCAGCAGGTGTAAGTACGGGCATAGGAAGCCATTCAGAAGATATTGAAGAAAAAGACAGAGGCGATGAGCAGTTTGAAATATCAGACGGAAGAGATGTTAAGCAGGTATATGATGACCTTGTAAAAATCGGACTTCAGCCAGTTATGAGTGACTATATATACTGTGGCTGATTAAGATTAAGGAGATTAGGAATTATGCAGGACGTGATTGCAATTACTAACCGCAGGCTTTGTGACAGACCATTTTTAGAACAGATAGAAAGAGTATGCAAGCTTTATCCAGCAGCTGTTATTCTAAGAGAGAAGGATCTAAGTGATGCTGAATATGCTGCACTTGCTGCAGATGTGTATTCGGTCTGTAAGAAATATAACGTAAGACTGATATTGCATACTTATGTTGCAGTGGCAGAAAAGACTGGCATTAATGCTATACATTTGTCAATTGATAATCTAAGAAAATATCATAGTCAGCTTAAAGATAGTAATGTAGCTATAAAAGGTTGTTCAATCCATTCCGTTCAGGAAGCTGTCGAAGCGGCAGAACTTGGTGCTTCATACATTACGGCAGGACATATATATAGTACGGATTGTAAAAGAGGTGTTCCACCAAGAGGCCTGGAATTTCTGAAAGCAGTATGCGAAAATGTTAATATTCCAGTATATGCCATTGGTGGAATTAACATAGATGGCAGCCGCAGGCAGGAAGTACAAGAGTGTGGTGCAAAGGGAAGCTGTATTATGTCTGGAATGATGAAGGCATAAATAAAAACAAAGCTTGCATAATAATATTATAAAAATAATATAGTAAAAATAAGTTGACTTTTTGATAGAAAATGATACACTAATATTAGTAGTTGTTACTATTATTGGTGTATCATTTTTGATTTAAATCCAATAATGAGCGTGATTTATCAAATGGATATTATGTACATATAAAATATTAAACAAGTAACAGTATATAATGACAATATTAATTTAATGTAATTTGAATAGAGGAGTTACAATATGGCAACAGTAAAAAGAAGCAGACAAAGAGATGCAATCAGGAGCTTTTTGATGTCAAGAAAAGACCACCCTACGGCAGAGGTTGTGTATGATAATGTCAGTAAAGAGTTTCCTAACATAAGTCTTGGAACTGTATACAGAAATCTTACATTCCTTGTAGACAATGGAATGGCTATGAAAGTGCCGTGTAGTGATGGTTCGGTGCATTTTGACGGCAACGTGAACCCACACTACCATTTTCAATGTGTCAATTGTGGCAAAGTTATGGATTTGAACTTTGACTCACGGGAAGTTGAGAAGAATTTTAATGAAGCGGCGGCAAAGAATTTTGATGGTACAATCCGGGGAAATGTGACATTTTTCTATGGAGAATGTCCTGAGTGTATAGATAAGTAAAAATATTAATAGGAATTATTACTATTTTGCTTGACAAAAGAAATAAACAGTGTTATATTAAACTCACAAAACAGTAATAATTACTATTTTTAATAAATTAAACAAGAAAAGGAGATTAAGATTATGAAGTATGTATGTACAGTATGCGGTTATGTTTATGAAGGAGAGTCACTTCCAGCAGATTATGTCTGTCCAGTATGTAAGGCACCAGCAGACAAGTTCTTAGCTCAGGGAGATGACAAGGTATGGGCTGCTGAGCACGTTGTAGGAGTTGCTAAGGGAGTAAGCGAAGATATTATTGAAGATTTAAGAGCTAACTTCAATGGTGAATGTTCAGAAGTTGGTATGTATCTTGCTATGGCTAGAGTTGCTCACAGAGAAGGTTATCCAGAAGTAGGTCTTTACTATGAAAAGGCAGCTTGGGAAGAAGCTGAACACGCAGCTAAGTTCGCAGAGCTTCTCGGTGAAGTTGTAACAGACAGCACTAAGAAGAACCTTGAGATGAGAGTAGAAGCAGAAAATGGAGCAACAGCAGGTAAGGTTGACCTTGCTAAGAGAGCTAAGGCTGCTAATCTTGATGCAATCCACGACACAGTTCATGAGATGGCTAGGGATGAGGCTAGACATGGTAAGGCATTTGAAGGTCTTTTAAAGAGATACTTCGGTTAATCATAAGCTGGTATATGAGTAGTATACAGTATCAGAATTAATGGTACAGTTAATTGGATAGCTTATATTAATCAATAGATTAATAAGGTATTATTACTGCCGTCAGTATTACACTGGCGGCAGTTTTTATATAATAGGAAATTTAATGTTATAAAATTCTATAGTAAGTCCCATTAAAACATTAAATGCCAGCGTGACATTTTCTCCAATATGTGATATTGTATATTCAATTAAGAGTTTCGTAGAAAATGGTCGAATAATAATGAAGAATAAAAGCTTGTTTTTTGCAAGTTAAACAAGTGCTGTTGGTGTACAGTGCTGGAATGGAGAACTTCAATGGAGAATGATTTAGAGCTGGAAGACAGAATACTTACAATGCTGTCAACCCAATATGAGGGGATTTATCAGATTGATATTGATAATGATAGTGTTCTGTGTATTTATAATAGGGGTAATAAGTTTAAGAAAGACGGTAATGTAGAGTTAGAACAGTGGGTTCAGAGAATGGTTGACAGATGTCATTATGAGGACAGAGGCAGGCTGTTAGATTTAATATCAGTAGAGGCAGTTAAAGGCTTTGGCAGTAACGATGAATTTAAGAAAAAGCTTGATGTAAGACTTATGTATGATGGTAAATATAAGTGGATATTAGTGACACTTATGTATGATAAGACATTTAACCAGATAACAGTGACAGAACGTGATGTATCACACAGATATGAATATTATGAGATAATAAAGCGTAAAAATGCTGAACTTAGAAAGCTTTTGCAGACAACAGAGCAGTATAAAGACGCACTTATGTCAGAGTCAATTGTTATGTATCAGGTTAATTTTTCAAAAGATACAATAGAAAATGGCATATATCAGCGAAAGAATAATAAAATGTATAGTGCACTTGATACAGTAGGTATTAGTACATCTAGTTCTTATGATGAATATTGCAGAAGGTGGCAGAAAAGGGTTTCCAAAGATACAATTGAAGATTATTTAAAGCTTGCGACGTCAAAGAAGATTATCGAGCTATTTAATAATGGTAATACTACTGTATCTATTGATTACAGGACAATGGATACACAGGATACGGAGATGTGGATTGATAAGTCTATATATCTGTCAAAGGACAAGCTTACAGATGATATTTTGGGAATTATAAGCTTAAGAAATGTTACAGAAAGATATAGACAGGAATATTTGAAACAACGTCTGGAAAAGCAGGCATCACTTGACCTGCTTACAGGCCTTTATAATCACGTTACTGGAGAATTGCTTATAAAGAGCAGGATTGACAACAGTGCTCATATGTATTCGGCATTTGTTATATTTGATATAGACTCGTTTAAATTAGTTAATGATACTTATGGCCATTATTTTGGCGACTGTGTTATACAATATGTTGCCAAGAGATTAGCAGAATGTACAAGGGAAGATCAGGATATAGCGATAAGGTATGGAGGCGATGAGTTTGTTGTATATATTGAATATAAAGACAGCGATAATATCGAAGATATCGTGAAGAGAATATTTAATTATGTAACAGATGAGTACGATGGTTATAAGATAAGCGTAAGTATGGGGATAAGCTTATCTGTTAATTGTGGTTTACATTATTATAATATGTACCAGTGTGCAGATAAAGCGTTATATGAAGCCAAGAAATCGGGACGTGGATGTTATAGGTTTTATTCTGAATAATAACAAGGTGTCACATAAAATGAATTATTTAATGTTAGTAAGGCAGTGAATAGTTCATTCGTGTGACACCATTATTTTTATAAGAGAATATTTATTATTATTAGATTTCTTCCACCAATATGTATTGCATTAAGTAATTATTTATAAGCATATTTCCTCAAGCAATTTTGCCGTAATAGCGACATCGTCCATAGATATTCCAGAGTAGTTGACAATTGCTATATGCGAATAATTATCAGGTGAATAGCTGTTTCCAGTTATATAGTCAGAAAGAAATGATATGAGAAGTCCTTTCTTGCTGGCTTTTTGCTTTAGCTGCTCATCAGTTAATTCTGTGTCGTATTTTAGGAGAAAATGCAGTCCCGAATTTTCCTCGTATATATTAATACGGTCTTTGATACTGCTTTTCATAAGCAGACCTATAAGATTATCCCTTATGTCACGGTAGTGATTGCGCATACGGTTAATGTGTTTATCAAGAAAGCCGTCTTCAATAAAATGTGCCAGAGTATATTGTTCAAAGTTAGATACTGTACAGGCATAGAAGCCAAGCTGCTGTTTGAAGCGTTCAAGGAGCGGCACAGGAAGAACCATATAACTAATTCTTATAGTTGAGGCAAGGCTTTTTGTAAATGTATTAAAATATATTACCTTGTCTGTGGCATCGATTGAAAAGAGTGATGGTATTGGCTTTCCCTGAAGTCGGAATTCACTGTCGTAGTCGTCCTCTATTATGTATCTGCCGTGCGAGTTGTTAGCCCATTGTAACAGACCATATCTTCTGCTTATAGATGTAACTATACCAGTAGGAAAATGGTGTGACGGAGATATCTGTATTATCTGGGAATTCGCAAGTCCAATGCTGTCAGGTATTACACCTTCATCATCCATATCAAGTGCGTTGACCTTGACACCTAATGAGCGGTATATATTTACGATTTTTCTGGAACTTGGATTTTCAAGTCCGTAGGCAAGGTCACGTCCAAGAAGCTGAACGATAAGCCCATATAAATATTCAGTTCCAGCACCAATAATAATCTGCTCAGGATTTACTGTAATTCCCCTGAATTCATATAGATGATGTGCAATGGCACGGCGCAGTTTCATAACGCCACCTGTGGGTGGAACATTGAGTGCATCATCGCCCTCATATGTAAGTACCTGACGCATAAGTTTTGCCCATACTGAAAATGGAAAATTATCTTTAGGGGTGTGGCTGTATACAAGGTTGACAGCTGCATTTTCCAGGGGAGCACCAGTATTTTCCAGGGAAGCACGAGCATTATTATTCACATTGTAAGGCTGGTTACTGCTTGAAATATTATTGAAAGCGGTATTCTTAAAAGAATGATTACCTGTGGTATTGTAATTATTATTAATCTCCGATACATAAAATCCCTTCTTAGGAAGTGAATATATGTAGCCTTCTGCAAGAAGCTGTCCGTAGGCATTTTCAACAGTTACGACGCTTATTCCGTGATTTTTGGCAAAATCTCTTTTGGAAGGGAGCTTTGTATCGGGTGTTAATTTGCCGGATATAATATCATCTTTAATACAGGTGTACAGGTATTCGTAAAGGCTTTTTTTGTTTCTATTATTAAAAGAATATGTAAGCATATATTTATCCTCGTTAAATAAGGCAGGTTTATGGTTACTGACCTTATAATTAATCAAATGTTTATTAAGAATAATAATATCAGATTAATTATAATAAATCAATGGACATAAGATATGATATATAATAAAATTACTGTGTATACAAATATTTATAATATGTATGGAGGCTTAGTTATGAGTGATTATATTATTTCGTGTTGTTCTACAGCAGATTTAACAGAGGAACATTTTAATAAGAGAGATATACATTACATATGCTTCCATTATGAGCTGGACGGAGCAGCTTATATGGATGATTTAGGGAAGACAATGAATTTGGATGATTTCTATAAGGCTATGTCAGAAGGTGCTGATACTAAGACATCACAGATAAATGTGGATGAATATGAGGCATATTTTGAAGAATTCTTAAAAGAAGGAAAAGATATACTTCATCTTACACTTTCATCAGGCATATCCGGAACAATTAATTCTGCTAATATAGCGGCGGAAACACTTAAAGAGAAATATCCAGACAGAAAGATATATGTAATTGATTCACTTGCGGCTTCATCCGGATACGGGCTGCTTATGGATAAGGTTGCTGATTTAAAAGATGAAGGTATGGGTATAGATGAGTTAAAGGACTGGGTTATTGAGAACAGATTAAAGGTTAATCACTGGTTCTTTACGACAGATCTTACATTTTTTATAAAAGGTGGAAGAGTGTCAAAGGTGTCAGGTTTCGTGGGTAATCTTCTTAATATATGCCCGCTGCTCAATGTTAATTTTGAGGGAAAGCTTATACCTAGAGAGAAAATCCGTACTAAGAAGAAGGTTATTGCAGCAACTGTTGATAAGATGATTAATAATGCCTAAAATGGACTTGATTACGATGGAAAATGCTACATATCAATGTCAGCGTGCAGAAAAGATGCAGAAGCTGTTGCAAAGCTTATAGAGGAGAAATTCCCTAAGCTTAACGGCAGGGTGGAGATTAATAATATAGGTACAACAATAGGAAGCCACACAGGACCTGGAACAGTTGCATTATTCTTCTGGGGCAATAAGAGAGTTGACTAATATTGTGGTTGTATATACGGTTATTTATAGCAATAACAGCACAATAGAATTAAGTAAAATAAGAAAAGATAAATAGTATAAGAAAATAAAATATCAAAAGAGAATTAACAATCAGGAGAGAATTACAATGAATAGATTCGGATTTGGAGCGATGAGGCTTCCGTTAATCAATCCAGATGATAAACAGTCAATTGATATGGACGAGTTAAAGCGTATGGTTGATATATATATGGAAGCAGGATTTACATATTTTGATACTGCATTTCCGTATCACGACCAGATGTCAGAAACAGCGTTAAAGGAAGCTTTGGTTGACAGATATGACAGGGACAAGTATGTATTTGCCGATAAAATGCCTACAGTGCTTATAAAATCAGGTGAGGAGTATCCGTTATATTTTAATAAACAGCTTGAAAAGACAGGCGTTGGATATTTTGATTACTACCTTATGCACAATATGGGCAGGGACAGATATTATAATACGGACAAGTGGGGTGGATTTGAATTCGCTAAGAAGATGAAAGCCGAGGGTAAGATTAAGAATTTCGGATTCTCATTTCACGATGATGCACAGTTCCTTGATATGATATTAACCAATCACCCGGAAGTTGATTTTGTTCAGCTTCAGATTAATTATCTTGATTGGGAAAATGATATTATCCAGTCAAGGTTATGTTATGAAACAGCAAGAAGGCATAATAAGCCAATAGCTGTAATGGAGTCTGTTAAGGGCGGGACACTGGCGAATCTTCCAAAGGAAGCAGAGAATATTTTAAGGGAATATAACAAGGAAGCCTCGCCAGCTTCGTATGCTTTAAGGTTTGCAGCTAATCTTGATGGTGTGTTTATGGTGCTTAGTGGAATGAGCAATTGTGAGCAGGTGCTTGACAATACTAAGATTATGGCAAGACCTCAGCCGCTTAACGATAAGGAAAAGGAGCTTCTTAAAGAGGTTGTAGCAATAATTAACAAAAGAACAGCAATTCCTTGTACTTCCTGTGGATATTGTATGGAGGTATGTCCTAAGAATATTAATATTCCAGGACTGTTTGCACTTTATAATAATTATTGCATTAATGACAATTTTTCCAATATGTATTATCAGAGGCTTATATATAATAAGGGAAAGGCTTCAGACTGCATTAAATGTCGCAGATGTGAGAAGAATTGTCCACAGCACATACATATACCGGACAATCTTGAGCTTATAGCAAAACTAGCCAAATAAAGCTTATATTGTAAGCTTATATGTTAAAAGGTGTTCACCAATTAAGATTATTGTGTTATAATCCAATCTTGATATTATTTAGAAAATGTGTATACTACACGGAAATGAGGGCAAATATGAGTATGAATATAGTATGTTTAGATCTTGAAGGAGTATTAGTTCCAGAAATCTGGATTGCATTTGCAAAGGAAAGCGGTATTCCAGAGCTTACAAGAACAACAAGAGACGAACCAGATTATGATAAGCTTATGAACTGGAGACTTGGAATTCTTAAGGAACATGGTCTTGGACTTAAAGAGATACAGGAAACTATTGCAAAGATAGATCCACTTCCAGGAGCTAAGGAATTCCTTGATAAGTTAAGAGAAACAACACAGGTTATTATTATTAGTGATACATTTACACAGTTTGCAGCACCTCTTATGAAGAAGCTCGGCTGGCCTACTATATTCTGTAATACTCTTGAAGTAGCTAAGGACGGAACAATTACAGGCTTTAAAATGCGTTGTGAACAGTCTAAGCTTTCAACAGTTAAAGCACTTCAGTCTGTTGGCTTTGAAACAATTGCCAGTGGTGACAGCCACAACGATTTAGGTATGATTCAGGCTAGTAAGGCAGGTTTCCTATTCAGAACAACTGACCAGATTAAGGCAGATTATCCACAGCTTGAAGCATTTGAAGAATATGATGACCTCTTTGAGGCAATAAAGAAGGCTTTATAATTAGAGAATGGAGATAAGTGCTTAGCCATGATGGGCGTACTTTGAAAAGGCACGAATGGAGATATTATGTTTGGATTAAGTAAGAAGGAAAATGGCTTAAAAATCATAATAGTAGGCTGTGGCAAGGTAGGTGCGAACCTTGTTGACCAGTTAAGTAAAGAAGGACATGATATAACTGTTATAGATAAGAAAGCAGAGAAGATACAGGATATTACCAATATCTATGATGTTATGGGACTTGTAGGTAACGGAGCAAGCTATTCAACACAGATGGAAGCTGGTATTGAAGAAACAGATCTTATTATTGCTGTTACAGATTCGGACGAGCTTAACCTTTTATGTTGTACAGTAGCCAAGAGAGTTGGCAAATGTGCAGCAATAGCAAGAGTCCGTACACCGGATTACAGTGAGGAAACAGGCTATTTAAGAGAGCAGTTAGGTCTTGCTCTTATAATAAATCCTGAGCTTGAAGCGGCAAGAGAGGTTGCACGTATATTATATCTTCCAACTGCACTTGAGGTTAATTCATTTGCACATGGACAGGCAGAGCTTGTCAAATTCAAAGTACCAGAGGGTAATCTTCTGAATGGGCTTAGCTTAGCTTATCTTGGTAAGAATATTACTAATGATATTCTTATATGTGCAGTTGAAAGAAACGGAGAAGTATATATGCCTAACGGTGATTTCGTGCTTCATTCAGGCGATGTAGTTTCATTTGTTTCAGAACGTCATATTGCAAGAGATTTTCTTAAGCAGATAGGCTTAGCAACCAGGCAGGTTAAGGATACTATGATTATAGGTGCAAGCAAGGCAGCATATTATCTTGCTAAAGAGCTTCTGAATATGGGTATCTCAGTAAAGATTATTGAAAAGGAAAAAGAGAACTGTGAAAGCTTAAGTGTTAAGCTTCCTAAAGCTATAATTATTAATGGTGACGGCACAGACCCGGATATATTGAAGGAAGAAGGTATAGAAACAGTTCAGTCATTCATTCCACTTACAGGAATAGATGAAGAAAATATTATGCTGACACTTTATGCAAAGCAGGTATCAAAGGCTAAGGTTGTAACTAAGATTAACAGGGTTAATTATAAGCAGGTTATTAATAATCTTGATCTTGGAAGCCTTGTATATCCTAAATATATTACATCAGAAGCAATTATTGCATATGTAAGAGCCAAGAAGAATTCAATGGGCAGTAATATAGAGACTCTTTATCATATGTTTGATTCAAGGGTTGAGGCAATTGAATTCATTGTTGAGGAGAATTCAAAGGTATCTGGAGTACCTATTAAGGATCTGAAGTTAAAGAAAGATGTCCTTATCTCATTTATCAACCACAATGGACATATTATCATTCCTACAGGTAATGATGAGATTGAAGACGGCGATACAGTAATGATAGTAACTAAGAATACAGGATTTACAGGTATTGATGATATTGTAAGATAGGTGTAAGCAGGTAAAATAGATATGAATAGAACAATGATTATATACATTCTGGGTTGCATACTTAAAACAGAGGGAGTGCTTATGGCACTTCCTTGTCTTGTTGCACTTATATATCACGAAAGTCAGGGAATTGCGTATGTAATTGTAGCAGTATTAAGTCTTATTGCAGGTATGCTTCTGACAATAAGGAAGCCTAAAGATTATATTATATATCTTAAAGAGGGCTGTATAGCGACATCTTTAAGCTGGATACTTATGGGAATTGTAGGTTCATTTCCATTTATGATAACTGGAGAGATTCCATCGTTTATTGATGCTTTATTTGAAACAGTTTCAGGTTTTACAACGACTGGTGCTAGTATATTAAGTGATGTTGAGAGCCTGTCACATTGCAGTATTATTTGGAGAAGCTTTACACACTGGATAGGTGGTATGGGTGTTCTTGTATTTATTATTGCGATTGTGCCACTCAGTGGTGGTTCTAATATTAATCTTATGAGGGCAGAAAGTCCGGGACCATCAGTTGGTAAGCTTGTACCGAAGGTAAGACATACAGCAAGAATACTTTATATTATATATTTTGGACTTACATTACTGGAATTCATAATACTTGTTATGGCTAAGATGCCGGTGTTTGATGCGGTTAATACATCATTTGCAACAGCTGGTACAGGTGGTTTTGGTATTAAAAATGACAGTATAGGCAGTTATTCTGTGGCTATACAGTGGATTGTCACGATATTTATGATACTGTTTGGTGTGAACTTTAATGCTTACTATCTGCTGTTCTTTGGAAGTATTAAGAAAGCACTTAGTATGGAAGAAGTAAGGGTATATTTTGGAATAATATTAGCAGCAATTACAGCTATCACAATTAATATTTATTCTATGTGTTCTGGTGTATGGGATGCAATTACCAAGTCGGCATTTCAGGTTGGTTCAATTATAACGACAACAGGATTTTCAACGACAGACTTTAACTTGTGGCCACAGACATCAAAAACAATACTTGTATTGCTTATGTTTGTTGGTGCATGTGCGGGAAGTACAGGCGGTGGTATAAAGGTTTCAAGATTTGTAATACTTATTAAGACAATTATTAAAGAGCTTAACTCTTATATCCACCCTAGAAGCGTAAAGAAGATTAAGGTTGAAGGAAAACCGGTTGAACACGAGGTTATACGTTCTGTAAATGTGTATATGATAACATTTATATTAACATTTGTTGTATCAGTATTCCTTGTTTCATTAGAAGGAAAAGATCTGACAACTAACTTTACAGCGGTAGCGGCTACAATTAATAACATTGGACCAGGTCTTGAACTTGCAGGTCCAACACATAACTTTGGACATTTTGGCATATTAAGCAAGATAGTTATAGTATTTGATATGCTTGCAGGACGACTTGAATTATTTCCAATGTTATTATTATTCCATCCAGTGGTAATAAAGGAAATGTTAGCGGATAAGAGAAAGTACAGAGTTAAATAGTACAGATCGTATAGTTAAGCGGATGTTTAGCAAATATAGAAATAATATTTTAGAAATACGGTTAAGTACTGTTAAAATGGAGAAATATAATGAAATTCGTTATACAAAGAGTTAATTCAGCAAGTGTAAAAGTTGATGGTAATGTCATAGGAAGCATAGGCAAAGGCTATCTTATACTGTTTGGTGCAGGCGAGGGTGACACAGAGGATATGCTTGTGCCATTTGCTGATAAAATATGCAAAATGAGAATATTCGCAGATGAGAATGGAAAGACTAATCTCTCAATTAATGATGTAGGTGGAGAAATGCTTATTGTAAGCCAGTTTACATTATATGCAGATTGCAGGAAAGGCAACAGACCAAGCTTTGTACACGCCTGTGAGCCGGATCTTGCCAATGAGTTATACGAGAAATTCGTAGCATTGTGC
>ULSN01058030.1_pt1 | contig 20608 bp, 15 predicted proteins | sample 1956771 | NCBI WGS metagenome assembly ULSN01 (sample SAMEA4835709, study PRJEB28245) | human gut metagenome | biome: gut microbiome; material: fecal sample | place: Denmark | collected 2008
AGAGTTTCGACGGCTACCAGATGGCCGACGACGGACAGCATCTGCTCATCGAGACCAACTACCAGGCTATCTACCGTCGCTCCTATACTGCCGACTTCTATGTCTATGACATCCAGAGCAAGGAACTTCGCAAGCTCTCGAAGAACGGCGCCCAGCAGATCCCGACCTTCTCGCCCGACGGTAAGAAGATCGCCTTCGTGAGAAAGAACAACATCTTCATTACCGATGGCACGACGGAGCGCCAGGTCACGACCGATGGCAAGTTCAACGAGGTCATCAACGGTATTCCCGACTGGGTGAACGAGGAGGAGTTTGGATTCAACAACGCCATCGCCTGGAGCGCAGACAGCCGCACGCTGAGCTGGATCCGCTACGACGAGAGTGGCGTGAAGACCTATTCGCTCCAGATGTTTGCCGGTATGTACCCGACCAACGAGCAGTATAAGGTCTATCCGGGCGAGTATAGCTATAAGTATCCGAAGCCGGGAGAGGACAACTCCAAGGTCACGGCTTGGGTCTATAACCTCGACAATGGCAGCACGAAGCAGTATAACCTGCCGCTGGATGCTGATGGATATATCCCCCGCATCAAGACGACGGCCGACGCAGGCCGCATCATCCTCTACACGATGAACCGCCACCAGGACTGCCTCCGTCTCTACAACGCCAACACCACGACGGGCGAGACGAGCCTCTTGCTGGAGGAGCGCGTGGAGAAGTATGTCAAGAGCGAGGCCATGGGCGATATCGCCATCATGAAGGACTACATCCTCGTGCCTTCCGACCGCGACGGACATCTGCACCTCTACCTTTATAATAAGGAGGGAAAGCTCCTGCGCCAGATCGAGAAGGGCGACTACGACGTGACGGCCATCTACGGTTATGATGCCGCCACGGGCAACACTTACTTCCAGGCTTGCCGCCGCTCGCCCATGCAGCGCGAGATCTACGTGGCTGACAAGAAGGGCCGTGTGACTGCCCTCGCAGGCACGGAAGGATGGAACGACGCCACCTTCTCGGGCGACTACCGCTACTTCCTCAACTGCTGGAGCGACGCCAACCACCCCTACGTCTATACGATCATGGACCGCAAGGGCAAGGTGGTACGCGAGGTGCTCAACAACGACAAGCTCACCCAGGATCTGGCCCAGTTTGAGCCGACCAAGAAGGAGTTCTTCACCTTCACTACTTCCGAGGGTGTCTCTCTCAACGGCTGGATGATCAAGCCTGCCGACTTCGATCCTACAAAGAAATACCCGGTCATCATGCACCAGTATAGCGGTCCCGGCAGCCAGCAGGTGACGGACAGCTGGAGCATCGGTTCGATGGGCAATGGTGGTCTCTTCGACTACTACCTCACCCAGAAGGGCTACATCATCGTGAGCGTTGATGGTCGCGGAACGGGCGGACGTGGTGCCGAGTTTGAGAAGTGCACCTACCTGAACCTCGGCGACCTGGAGTCCAAGGACCAGGTGGAGGCTGCCATCTGGCTTGGCAAGCAGGACTACATCGACGCCTCGCGTATCGGCATCTGGGGATGGAGCTATGGTGGCTTCTGCACCCTGATGAGCATGAGCGAGGGACGTCCGGTCTTCAAGGCAGGCGTGTCGATCGCTCCGCCCACCAACTGGCGCTTCTACGATAGCATCTATACCGAGCGCTTCATGAGAACGCCGCAGGAGAACCCCACGGGCTATGCGCTCAATCCGTTGGTACGCGCCAAGAACCTCCACGGCCGTCTGCTTCTCTGCCACGGCTTGGCCGACGACAACGTCCATCCGCAGAATGTCTTCGAGTATTCCGAGGCACTTGTGCAGGCGGACAAGGACTTCAAGGAGAACATTTATACCAACCGCAACCACAGCATCTATGGTGGCAACACCCGCAATCATTTGCTGCGCCAGGTAGCAGAGTGGTTCTGCGAGAATCTTTAAACGAGTGAATATAGATTAGGAGAAGGTCGGCCCGCTTGCGGAGCCTGGCTTCTCCTAATTTAGTAAGGAATCAAATCAAATATTTATAAAAACCGAAATCAGATGAAAAAACTACTTTTAGGCGACGAGGCTATCGCCCAAGGAGCATTGGATGCCGGACTGAGTGGTGTCTATGCCTACCCAGGCACTCCCTCTACCGAGATCACAGAGTACATCCAGAATTCTCAGCTTGCGAAGGACCGCAACGTCCATCGTCGTTGGGCGACCAACGAGAAGACGGCCATGGAGCAGGCTCTGGGTATGTCTTATATGGGCAAGCGTGCGTTGGTCTGCATGAAGCATGTGGGTCTGAACGTGGCTGCCGACCCGTTTGTCAACTCCGCCATCACAGGCGCCAATGGTGGTATCGTCATCTTGGTGGCCGACGACCCCTCTATGCACTCCTCACAGGACGAGCAGGACACGCGCTTCTATGGCAAGTTTGCCATGATCCCGACTTTCGAGCCGAGCAACCAGCAGGAGGCTTACGACATGATGGCCGTGGCCTACGACTATTCGGAGAAGATGCACCTGCCCGTGCTGATGCGCGTCACCACGCGTATGGCCCACTCGCGTGCCGTGGTCAATATCACGGAGACGCCGCGTGAGCAGAATCCCCTGAACTATGAGGCCAAGGCCAGCGACTGGGTGTTGCTTCCCGCCTTTGCCCGCAAGCGCAACGTGGTTGTCACCGGCCAGCAGGCTCAGTTGGAGCAGGATGCCGTGGAGAGCCCGTTCAATAAGTATATCGACGGCAAGGACCACTCGCTGGGTATCATCACGAGCGGTATTGCTTTCAACTACCTCAACGAGTGCTATCCCGATGGCGTGCCTTATCCCGTCCTGAAGGTCTCTCAGTATCCGTTGCCGAAGGAGTTGGTGCGCCGCATGACTGCCGAGTGCGACTCCGTCCTGATCGTCGAGGAGGGCCAGCCCTTCATCGAGGAGCAGGTGCGTGGTGTGATGGATGGCAATGCCGTCATCAAGGGTCGCCTCACGGGCGAGCTGCCGCGCACGGGTGAGTTGTCTCCCGACGAGCTGAAGCAGGCCCTCGGTCTGCCCTCTGGCGAGGAGTACGAGCCGTGCCCCGACTTGGCCAGCCGTCCGCCGCAGTTCTGCAAGGGTTGCGGACACCGTGACGTCTATACCGCCCTCAACGAGGTGCTCAAGGAGTATCCCAACGCCCGCGTCTTTGGCGATATCGGCTGCTATACGCTCGGCTTCCTTCCCCCGTTCAAGGCCATCCACTCTTGCGTGGACATGGGTGCCTCTATCGGCATGGCCAAGGGTGCTGCCGACGCTGGCCAATGGCCGGCCGTGGCTGTCATCGGCGACTCCACGTTCACCCATAGCGGCATGACGGGCTTGCTCGACGCTGTCAACGAGAACTCCGACATCGTCGTGATCCTCTCCGACAACCTCACGACCGCCATGACGGGTGGTCAGGATAGTGCCGGTACCAACAAGTTTGAGGCTATCTGCCGTGGTCTGGGCGTGAGCGAGGACCACCTGAAGGTCGTCACTCCGCTTCCGAAGAACATGCCCGAGATCACCAAGACCATCCGCGAGGAGATCGAGTATCACGGCACTTCCGTCATCATCCCGCGCCGCGAGTGCATGAACACGTTGCAGCGTCACCTCAAGCAGAAGAAGGCTGCCGAGGCCAAGAAGGCTGCCGAGCAGAAGTAAGCGAGGAGGAAGAACAGGTTTTATGGGGTGTCGCGGACGCCTGGGTGTGTCCCGCGACCCCTTCTGACAAACAACAACCAAATAGCATTCAAAACCAATGAAGACAGATATTATCCTTTGTGGTGTGGGTGGACAAGGTATCCTCTCCATCGCCACGGTCATCGGCCAGGCGGCCATGAACGAGAACCTTTATATCAAGCAGGCAGAGGTGCACGGTATGTCCCAGCGTGGTGGCGACGTGCAGAGCAATCTCCGTCTCAGCTCCGACCCCATCAATAGCGACCGTATCGCCAAGGGCCAGGCCGACGTCATCATCTCCATGGAGCCGATGGAGGCCCTCCGCTACCTGCCCTATCTGAAGAAGGGCGGCTGGATCATCACCTCCAGCACTCCTTTCGTCAATATCCCCAACTATCCTGACATGGCCGTCATCGATGCCGACTATGCCAAGTTGGACAACGTCATCCGCATCAACATCGAGGAGGTGGCCAAGGAGAACAACATTCCCCGCTCGGCCAATATGATCCTGCTCGGAGCTGCCCAGAAGGCTTTGGGTATCGAGTTTGACAAGTTGAAGGACGCCATCCGCGTCATCTTCGGCCGCAAGGGTGAGCGCGTCATCGAGGACAACTTCAAGGCCCTTGAGCTGGGAAAGGAGGCGCAGAAATGAGGCCGACACCCATCAACAAGGAGTTGATTGACAACACCATCCGCGAGCATGGCATACAGGACTTCGCCAAGGCGACGATCCGCGAGGTGAAGGGTGTGGCTGCCCATGCCGAGAAGGAGAGTGGTGTCGAGTTCATCAAGATGGAGATGGGCATTCCCGGTCTTCCCGCCGCCCAGGTAGGCGTGGACGCGCAGATCAAGTCGCTGCAGGACGGTATCGCCCACAGCTATCCTGACATCCAGGGTCTCCCCGCTCTGAAGGAGGCTGCCTCGGAGTTTGTCAAGGCCTTCATCGGCGTCGATATCAATCCCGAGGGCTGCGTGCCTGTCTGCGGTTCCATGCAGGGCACGTTCGCTTCCTTCCTCACCTGCTCTCAGGCCGACAAGAAGAAGGATACCGTCCTCTTCATCGACCCGGGATTCCCCGTGCAGAAGATGCAGCTCCAGGTGCAGGGCACGAAGTATGAGACCTTTGATGTCTATAACTTCCGTGGCGAGAAGCTCGGTCCGAAACTGGAGAGTTACCTTGCCCATGGCAACATCTGCGCCATCGTCTATTCCAATCCCAACAACCCCTCGTGGATTTGCATGACGGACGACGAGTTGCGCACGATCGGCTCTTTGGCCACGAAGTACGATTGCATCATCATGGAGGATCTGGCCTATTTCGCCATGGACTTCCGTCGTGACATCCGTCCTTTCCAGAAGCCCTACCAGCCGTCGGTAGCCAACTATACGGACAACTACATCCTGCTCATTAGTGGATCCAAGGCGTTCAGCTATGCTGGCGAGCGTATTGGCGTGACGTGCATTAGCGACAAGCTCTTCCATCGCCACTACCCCGACCTGGCCGAGCGCTACGAGGGACTGCCTTTCGGCCCCGTCTTCTCTACGCGTATGCTCTATGCGCTCTCCTCTGGTACGAGCCATAGTGCCCAGTATGCCATGGCTGCCATGCTGAAGGCTGCTGCCGAGGGCAAGTTCGACTTCCGTAGCGAGATCAAGATCTATGGCGACCGTGCCCACAAGTTGAAGGAGATTTTCACGCGTCATAACTTCTATATCGTCTATGACAAGGATCTCGACCAGCCTATTGCCGACGGATTCTATTTCACGATCGGCTATCCGGGCATGACGAGTGGCGAGTTGGCCCATGAGTTGATGTACTATGGTGTCTCTGCCATCTGCCTTGTCACTACTGGTAGCGAGCAGGAGGGCCTCCGCGTCTGCACGTCCTTCATCCGCGACGAGCAGTATGCCGCCCTCGAGGAGCGTATGTCAATCTTTGCCGAGAACAATCCCGTGAAGTAACGACCGAACAACCATCCCGTTCCCCTTTTGTGGGGAACGACAAGCATAAGCCCTTGTGCCTCCTTATTTATAAAGGAGCGTGCAAGGGCTTGTCTTTTTTATATAGAGTGTGGGGAAAAGCGGTCGGTCTATGAAGGGAGGCTTAGTCAATGGCCTTATGTTCCTCCCGTTGAGGCTCTTCCTGCTGAGGCTCTTCCTGTTGCGGCTTTACCTCCTGCAGAGGCTCTTCCTGCTGAGGTCTATCCTCCTGTTGCGGCTCTGCTTGTTGCGGTTGTGGCTCGCCTACGGGAGGTTGTGGTTCTGTTTGTGGAAGATGAGGCTTGATGATAGCAACTATAGATAATGTGTCGGCCTCGGTCTTGAGGTAGGCAGTAGGCGGCACGGGGCGGGGTAGGGAGAAACTCTTTGGCAGGGGCTTGAGGACAATCTCGGGCCGCAAGCCTCGCATCATATGTGCCATCTGCTGGCGTCGCGCTTGCAGGTCGGGAGAGTTGCGAAACGTGGCGTAGTAGTATTCGGCTACGAGGAAGCAACCCTGGGCCAAGGCCGGCTGCTGGAGGAAATAATAGCAGAAACCGATCCGGAACCAACTGTCGCCCTTGTCGCGGTCGTGGCAAAGACTGAGGGCAGACTGGAAGAGGAGGATCGCCTGGTCGTAGTTGCCCAACTGGAAGTGGCTCTCCCCGTCCGCATAATAGTAGAGCGCCCGCTCCTCGGGAGCCAGCATGTCGAGTTTGGGCAGGAAAGTGTCGAAATATTCTGTCGCCTTTTTGTAGTCCCAGTCGTAGTAGTAGCACAGACCGATATACGCCTTGTAGCGTGCGTTGAGCTTATACGACTGGTCGAGTCGTTGGAAGATGAGGAGTGCCTCGTGGTATTTCTGCGACTGGAAATACTCCAGGGCACGCCCCAAAGCTTCCGTGTCGGCTTTCTTGCCTTGCGGAAAGGCCGACACGGAAACGAAGCATAATAGAATAAGGAGAAACCTCCTTAGTCTCATTCTGTATAGAAATTGATCAGTCGGGTGAGCGCCTGCTGGCATACCGGACAGAATACCGGATGCTCATTCGTGCGCATACGGCAGTCCTTGCATCCGCGCCACACACCCTTCAGCGAGTAGCCGGCACCCTCGTAGAGGCCGACGCCCTCCTCTTTGCCGATGAGGTTCTCCCACTTGTTGTGGAAGTTGACCTGCGTGGTGATGTTCGGTTCCCACGGCTCGATATCGTGCGGGTACATCGGGATCTGCTCCGCCTCATAGGCATACTCGTCGGCAAGGCCGGCAAACGAGTGGCCAAACTCATGGACGACCACGGGCTTGAAGGCCTTGTGGTGGGCCATGGCGAGGTTGTAGCTATTGAGGATGCCACCACCACCATAGTTTTCCGTGTTCACCAACACGATGATGTGCTCGTAGGGCGTGCCCGCCAGGCAGTCGTGGAGCGCCTTCAGATGGAGCGTCGTCAGGTAGCGGTCGCTATAGAACGTGTCGAAATGGCTTCTCAGGGGCGTGTCCTTCCACACTCCCTTGCCCGGCTCCGAGGTGCCGCTCTCCTGGGAGGGAGCCTCTACGGCCACGACATTGAAGCGGTCGCGCATCGACTTAAACGGTTCGTGGGCGAAGAGCGCCTCGGTAGCCGTCCGGCAGTCGGCCTCGAAGGTAGCCATCTCCTCCTGCTTGTAGCCCTCGGCCAGGAAGGCGATATGGATGCAACGGGAGGTGTCGCGTGCCTGCTGGAGCGTGACATAAGGCGTGACGCTACTCTCGCCAATATGGCGGATGAGGATGTCGGTAGGCACGACCGTATGTGTCATGGAGGCCGTCACCTCGCGTCGGTTGTTCTTCAGTTCTACCGTCACGTCAACCGTGTCCTTCGGGTAGGGGATGAGGAATACGTTCTCAAAGGATCGTGTCGTTGTCTCGGCCTCAGGATAGGAGAGCCACTCCTGGAAGAGCGGGGGGAAGGAGTTGCGATAGACGATCGTGCCCGAGCGATGGTCGCGGACGGTAATCTGGCCATTGCCCTCCACGGGGAGTTCGGCCAGGTGCTGGCGCTTGCCATACCAACGCGGGATGCGGTTGAGTTGGTCGAGTGCGATCCATTGCTGCTTGGAGTTGCCCGCAAAGATGTAGTCGATGCGAAGCGTGGCATCCGTGAAATAGCTGTCAAACTGCTGTGCGAAGACAGACGAGCAGCAGAGCAGAAGGAAAACGAATGATAGGATTTTCTTCATGTTGATTGTATTGCTAACTGTTTGTTTTTTTTATTTCTGTTTGTTTATATTGCTTCTGTTTGTTCTTGTTGCTAACTGTTGGGCGCTTGCGCTTGTTTGCCCGTATTGCTAACAGCTTGTTTTTGTGCCTGTTGGACTCCTTTGATCCATACCACCTCCTTGACGATCCTCCCGTCATATTCCGCCACGTCGAGGTCGATGATCACGTGGCCCTGCTGGTGGTTCTCATGACTGTCGCCCATCTCGCGCTCGATGGCCTTGAGTTTCTCCTGCAGCCGGTCGAGCGAAAGCGGGGTGTCGGCATAGGCCAGGAGGTTGAGGAAACGGTCGGACTGGATGCCGATGGGCGTCGTCCAAACCGCTTCTCCAAAGACGATTCCGGGCAGCAGATGGCGCAGCCGCGACCGTGCTTCGTCGATGTTCTTCTGCTGTAGAATATTGGATCCAATGGCGAGTGTAATCTTCATGTGTGCAAAAGTAATGAAAAAAAATGAGACCAACCCGTCCGCAAATAGAAAGAATTTAGTAAATTTGCGGGCAAAATACTTTTCGGGCTATATGAAACGACTCTCACTATTCACGCTTCTCTTGCTGATAGGATTCTGTTTGCCCCTCCAGGCTCAGATCAGATGGAACCAAAGATGGCAAGACTACATCGACCGATACAAGGACATCGCCATCGTCGAGATGCACAAATACGGCATCCCTGCCAGCATCACTCTGGCCCAGGGGCTGCTGGAGAGCGGAGCCGGCACGAGCGAGCTTGCCACGAAGGGCAACAACCACTTTGGTATCAAGAGCCACGGCTGGGGAGGCCGGACCATGCGCCATGACGACGACCGCAGGGGCGAGTTGTTCCGCGTCTATGACTCCCCCTTGGATAGCTACGAGGACCATAGCAAGTTTCTTGCCACCCGGGCCCACTACAAGCCCCTGTTCAGTCTCGACAAGACCGACTACAAGGGATGGGCCCACGGGCTGAAGCGTGCGGGCTACGCCACCAACCCCAAGTATGCCTACCGTCTGATCGACATCATCGAGGCCTACCGCCTCTACGAGCACGACAAGGCCAGCCCTATCGTCCGCCACGATCCCAACCGCGACTTGGCCGTGACGCAGGGCAACCCCATCAACAAGCCTGACTTTAGCCAGGTCAACGTCCATCGCATCCTGAAGTATAACGACAACTTCTATGTCGTGGCTCGCGAGGGCGACACCTACGCCTCTATCGGCAAGGAGATGGATATCCGCGCGCGCCATCTGGCGAAGTTCAACGACCGCGAGGTGAAGGCGAAGTTGAAGGCTGGCGAGGTGGTCTGGCTCTCCAAGAAGCAGAAGCGCGCCCCGAAGTCGCGCTACAAGAAGCAGCCGTACTACCAAGTCAAGGAGGGCACCAGTTTCTATCAGGTCTCCCAGATGTTTGGCATCCAGCTCAAGCGGCTCAAGCGGATGAATCCGCAACTTGCCTCGCGCGACTACAAAGTGCGTGTGGGCGACCGAGTGCGCATTTATTAAGTCAAAAGGGGACCAGCCCCCGTCGGCAGACGCGATAGGGTCCGCCATCAAATCAACAGAAGTCAAAGAAGACAACCGAAGTCAAATAAGACAAAGAAGTCAAAGAAGACAAAAGAAGTAAACGAAGAAAATGAAACAAGAAGAAGATATCAGAAATGCAGTAGAATGTATGCGCAAGGGTGGGGTGATCCTCTATCCGACCGACACGGTATGGGGTATCGGTTGCGACGCCACCAATGCCGAGGCCGTGGCCCGCGTCTATCGTATCAAGCAGAGAGACGACGCCAAGGCCCTCATTTGCCTGGTCGATAGCGACGACCGCCTCCAGCGCTATGTGCGCCAAGTGCCTGCCGTGGCCTGGGACTTGATAGACGCCACGACCGACCGTCCGACTACCTTGATCCTCGACCATGCCGTCAACCTCGCCCCCAACCTCCTCTCCGAGGACGGGTCTGTGGGCATCCGCATCACCAACGAGCCTTTCTCCAAGGCCCTCTGCTACCGCATGCAGAAAGCTATCGTGAGTACCTCGGCCAACATTAGCGGGATGCCAACGGCACAAAACTACCGCGACATCGACCCCGCCATCCTTGAGGCCGTCGATTATGTCTGCGAGACCAGACGGCAGGAGCACAAGCCCCACAAGCCGTCGAGCATCATCAAGTTGACTGCCGATGGCGTAGTGACTGTCATCAGAAAATAAGTAGGCTTCGGAAGAAAGCAAGCGTTAGTAAACAAGTAAGTATCAGAAAACAAGCAAGGATCAGGAAATAAACAAGGCAATGGACATCCTCAAAGGACCGAACAAGACGGTCAAGGAAACCCAATCCCTCATATTGCGCATCGACCGATGGCGGAGCAAGCACGTCTCCGACCGCCAGTTTCTGTTGCTGCTCGCCTTTGTCATAGGATTCTTGGCGGCAGTATCGGCATGGGTGCTCCACTTCATCATCCATCAGATCAAACTGCTGATCACCTCGGGTTTCAGCATCACAGGCATCAACTGGCTCTATCTCGTCTATCCGATCATTGGCGTCTGGCTCACCTCCCTCTTCATCAAATATGTCGTGAGAGACAATATCTCCCACGGCATCACGCGCGTGCTCTATGCCATCGCCACGAAGAAGAGCCACCTCAAGGCCCACAACACCTGGTCGTCGGTCGTGGCTTCGGCCATCACGATCGGCTTTGGTGGATCCGTGGGAGCCGAGGCTCCGATCGTCCTGACGGGATCGGCTATCGGTTCCAACCTCGGCCAGCTCTTCCATTTGGAGCGCAAGCGGTTGATGCTCCTCGTGGGCTGTGGCGCCTCGGCAGCCGTGGCGGGCATTTTCAAGGCCCCGATAGCGGGACTGGTCTTCACGATCGAGATCCTGATGGTCGATCTGACCATGGCCTCGCTCCTGCCCATCCTCATCTCCTCGGTCACGGCCACCTGCTTCTCCTACCTCTTCACGGGCGAGGCCTCGATGTTCAATTTCCATACCGACGACATCTTCCAGCTCGACCGTCTGCCAGCCACCATCCTCCTGGGTGTGGGCTGTGGCTTCGTCTCCATCTACTTCATGCGCACCATGTCGTGGTGTGAGGACGGCTATGCGCGACTCTCCAAGCGACCCTACGTCAAACTCCTCATAGGAGGTCTCACCCTGAGCACGCTCATCTTCCTCTTCCCGTCGCTCTATGGCGAGGGCTACGACACCCTGGCCGTCTTCATCGAGGGCAAGACCGAGACCGACTGGGATACCGTCATGCAGGAGTCGCTCTTCGCGGGCAAGGGAGAGTATCTCGTGCTCTATGTGGCCCTGGTGGTCATCACGAAGGTCTTCGCCACGAGTGCCACCAATGGCGCGGGCGGATGTGGTGGTACCTTTGCCCCCTCGCTCTTCATAGGCGGATCCTTTGGCTTCCTTTTCGCGCGCCTGTGGAATCAGTATGAGCTCGGCGTCTATGTGCCCGAGAAGAACTTCACGCTCTATGGCATGGCAGGTGTGATGGCGGCAGTCATGCACGCCCCCCTGACGGGCATCTTCCTCATCGCCGAACTGACGGGTGGCTATAGCCTCTTCATCCCGCTCATCGTCGTGGCCGTGAGTGCCTACCTCACGATCTCCATCTTCGTGAGCCATAGCATCTATGCGCTCCGATTGGCCCGCGAGGGCAAACTGCTCACCCACCATACGGACCACTCGGTCCTGACCTTGATGAGCATGGACAGCATCATCGAGCGCGACTATACTTCCGTGCGGCCCGATATGGAGATGGGCAAACTGGTGCTCGCCATCAGTAGCAACCGCCACAACTACCTGCCCGTGACCGACGACAACGACAACCTACTGGGAGAGATCGACCTGACGAAGGTGCGCAACGTCATCTTCCGTACCGAGCTCTACCATCGCTTCACGGTACGCCAGCTCATGACCCTGCCGCCTGCCACGCTTCGTACTACCGACTCCATGGAGCACGTCATGCGGACGTTTGACAAGACGGGCGCCGACTACCTGCCCGTGCTGAGCGTGGAGGGCCATCTGGTCGGCTACATCTCCCGCACGCGCATGTACACTATGTATCGACAGGTCATCCGCGACTATAGCACGGAGTAAACCTGGCTGCGTTTTTGTGCTACTAAGTAAAAGCGAGCGAGATTATGAGTAGAAGAAGAGAATATTATTATAGTGGCGAACCGACAAAAATGGACGGGTGTATCACAATAGCAGGATGGATACTGCTCATCGTGGGGATCATCCTATGCATCGTCGGCTACAACACGCTCAACGGACTGCTACTGCTCATAGGGATAGCTGCGGTTGCCGTGGGTGTAGGTCTGACTTTCTGGCTGGCAGCATCATAGCCACCCCAGCTTCGCCGCACGCTTCATCGTGGCGTTCTCGATAGCCTGGTCGATCTCCTCCTCCACGATCTTCGGACGCTCCCGCGGGTCGTAAGGCTTTGACCGCCCTCGTCCAACGAAAAGAAAAAGGAATAATTAAGAAATGGAAAAGAAAGACTTAAAGATCATATTCATGGGAACGCCCGAGTTTGCCGTGGCTTCCCTTCGTGCTTTGGTAGAGAATGGCTATCTGGTCGTGGCCGTGGTCACGCAGCCCGACAAACCCGTGGGTCGCCATCAGGACCGCCTCCAGCCGCCTGCCGTCAAGGTCTATGCCCAGGAGCACAACATCCCCGTCCTCCAGCCCGTGAAGATGAAGGACCCCGAGTTTGTGGAGGCGCTCCGGGCCTATGAGGCCGACCTCCAGGTGGTCGTGGCCTTCCGCCTTCTGCCCGAGATCATCTGGGATATGCCGCGCTTCGGCACGTTCAATGTCCATGCGGCCCTCCTGCCCCAGTATCGTGGTGCGGCTCCCATCAACTGGGCCGTCATCAATGGCGAGACCGAGACGGGCGTGACGACCTTCTTCCTCGACAAGGATGTCGATACGGGCCGCATCATCCTCCAGAAACCGTTCCCCATCCCGGCAGATGCCGACGTGGAGTATGTCTATGACGGACTGATGAATCTCGGAGCTGGACTGGCCCTGGAGACCATCGACCTGATGCTGGCCCATGACGGCAATATCCCGAGCAAGGACCAGCAGCAGATCATTGATGAGGCTCAGTTGGGCGACCTCAAGCCGGCCCCCAAGATCTTCAAGGAGACTTGCGAGATTCGTTGGGAGCAGACGGCCAAGCAGCTCCACGATTTCATCCGCGGCTTGAGCCCCGTGCCCGGATCGTGGACTACCGTCTCCGTGGATGGCAAGCCCATGACCACGCTCAAGATCTACCAGGCGGCCCCTACTTCCCGTCCGGCTACGGGCGCCCCCGGTACCTTCGTCCTCGAAAAGGGCCACATTTATGTCAACGCCACCGACCTCCAGCTCGAAATCCTCCAGCTCCAGCTCTCGGGCAAGAAGCGCATGGATGCCCGATCCTTCGTCAATGGCGTGCGGACCGTGGAGCGATAGGGTAGTATGAAATATAACGCTTCGCCTTGGACTTTCCTGTTGATTGTCCTGGCGAAGCGTTTCATTTTATATCACGTTTTCTCGCCATCCTATATATATAGGGGAGAGAACGTCTGTAGCAATATCACTCTATTCACCCTTTTCTTCTATTGCATTCTATGCACAACATTTGACAGTTTTCCTCTGTTGTCCTACCGCCTTCGCGCCAACGTTTGATATGGTCTCCTTCCATTTCCTCAAAGTAAAACTCCTTTCCACAAATAGCGCATTTGTGCCCTTGCTTCTCCCAAACGGAGAGTTTGATGTCTTCTGGGAAAGTACGAAGGTCTAGATAATGTTCGTCTCTTGTTAGCACGTATGGTATGATACCTTGTTTCTTTTGTATCTCACTATCCCGCATTAGTTGAGATATTTCGCTTTCCATTTTTTCTATGTTAAGCGTTTCTTCTTTGTAAGTATCATATAATTTTGCCCAATCAAGCCCTTTCATGATTTTTTTGAACTTCTTTGGGTTGAAGTTGGTTATTGCCCAATTCAATGCATTTTGGAAATAAGACCACAAGTTGTTTGCGTTGGGATCATGTTGGTGTGCAGCCATATACCCCACGGCACTTTGATGTTTGCCGTTTCTTTTTTCATGATCAGCCATCCATTCAAGTGCTTTTTTGAGGAAATCTTGACGAATAGGAGAACCGTTGACCAAATCTTTACCCAATCGGTATGCCCCACAGTTGCTTTTGGAGAAATGACGTTTTGCATCACTTACGAATGGTCCTGCATAAACTGCGTTGGTTATTTCTTGTTCGTTCAGCGGCTTACCCGCAATATTGATGGTCTTGAACCATTCTAATTTTTCGGAAGCCTCGCCCTCGCAGACATAGATTGTGAGTTTGTAGTTGAGAATTTTTTCTTTGATGTCCTCTGGCTGATTGTCGAAAAATTTGAAGTCATACGAGAATTTTCCGTCCACATATTCGCATAGTGAAAGGGTTCGTTGTTGTCCGTCCATAACCTCGTAAGGACATTCGGCATCCTCGCTCCTCTTCACCCAATACATCACATTAAGCGGATAATTGTTCAAGACTGTTGTGATCACCGCTTCTTGCTCTTTCTCGTTGTATATAAACTCACGTTGGTAGGGTGGGCGAATGTCGAGTAATCCGTTATAACCGCGCACGCCTTGGTCATCGTTGTTGATATAACCCTTCGCTATTTCGCGTACTGTTATTTCTATTGGCTTGATTGTCATCATATTGTTTGAGGATGTTTGTTTTTAATAATGATTCTGCTATATTGTCTTTTTCCATTGATAACGCCACACCCGCCTCTGTCTTCTTGGTGAGGGTGGTATTCCAATTCTTCCAGGATTTCTTTCGGAGCTGAAGCTCTCGTGTTTCCGCTTGCTTGCCATATAATTTCAAACTGTTCGGGATTATACTTATCCAAAAAAGTAATCGGAACACCCATCATTCCGTCGAAATCACAAGGAATGTCTTGTGTTTTTTTGACGTTTATCGCATGATAATTGTCATAGAAGGGATATTCTTCTGGCGTATAACGACAGATCAAGTCAAGAGATTCGTTTCGTTTTGGAATTTCTAAATTTGTAAACCAGTTTACGCCAGACACTCTTATCATGTCTTCTTTGTGACTTCCTGCTGTAGCCACGTCTTCATAGGGAGAATAAAAATGTGCTGCTGCCCCTTTGAATCCGTATCCTAGCCACACTTGGTTGTTTCTCAAAAGAGGAAATATTTCTTTATAGGTGATAGCATTTTGATGCCCCACTATGAGGAATTGTTTCCCGTATTCAATTAGTTGGCCAACATACTCTCGGAATAATGAGAATGGAGGGTTGGTTACGACTATGTCTGCTTCTTTTAGAAGCTCAATGCACTCTTTAGAACGAAAGTCGCCGGACTGCAATATTGACATTACATTATTGTCGTTTTGCAGAAGGTATCGGACATCTGTCAAATCGACTGCACCATCCCCGTTAATATCCTTAACCTCGGATATCTCTACTTTGTATGCTACTTTGGTCGGTTCGTCATCAAAATTGTCAAATTTGATAATCAGTTCGTTGCCTTGTACAGGCGAACCATTATAGCAAGTGCAAATTAGTTTTTTTAAGCCGAGCTGATTAAAACGAAGCGCAAAGTACTTGAAAAAGTTGCTTTCGTAGGGATCGTCACAGTTGCAGAGAACTACTTTCCCTTGAAAGTGCTTCTCATAATGTTTCAACTCTCTTTCAATGTCTGAGAGCTGGGTGTAAAATTCGTCTTTTTTGGTTTTTTTTGCTGCATTTAGATTTTTGTTTGCCATGCTTTTGAATGATAGTTCTTTCCTTGTTAGGTTGTTGCATACAACTATCATCTGGCTACATGTTATAAACGCAAAAAGGCGTGAACCCCTCTTGCGGTCTTCCGTGGCAAGCCTAGGAATACTGAACCACCCGTCCGATCAAGAGAATGTCCACGCCCATATCGGGCATAGACATTGCTATCACTAATCGAACGGTTGATTCTCCTAAGCATACCTATACGGAGAAGCCAACCATTATTGGTGTGGTTGCTTATTCAGAACTAAAGTTTCCTAGGCTTTTTCTGGAAGACCACAATAATAGTCAATGCTTTGTTTTACCAATAAGATGTTTGCCCTCGCTCATGCTTAGAGATTTTTCCTCACAACCAGTTGGATGGTTGCGCATGAGCTGGGCTGTGAATGTTTATATTTCTTGCATTTTGTCTTGATTATATGATATGTGTATTATAGCCTCGTTATGAGAGGTTTATTATGTTCTACACTTTTGCTACCGTTTATTCCGTCGCCTTCTTGCGCGGGCTGCGACGAGCGGTCTTGGGAGCGGCCTTCGGCTTCGTCTCCTTGTTGGCCTTTGCGGTCCCCTTGCAAGCGTCCTTGGCAGAACCCTTGATTTCCTCCTCCAGCTGGTCGATCTGGTCGTGGAGCTTACTGTTCTCCGACTCGAGTTTCTGGACGCGGGCCTGTAGGCGTGAAGCCTCTTTGTCCTTCAGTTCGATTTCGTCGCTTTGGTTGCGGATGGTCGTGAGGAGGGAGTTGAGCTCGTCGTCCTCGATCGACTCTGGGTAGAGCTGGCGCACGCGGCTGAGGAAGTCGCCCAGGATGTTCATATAGTTGGAGAAGGCGTCGAAGGGCGAGGAGAAGATACCCCTTTCCACGCCCACGTTCGACTGCTTGGTGGACATCATGCGGAAGTTGTTGGACGCCTGTAGATACATCCAGTCGAGGTTGAGTGCCGGGTCGTCGATGATGCGGACGCGCTCCGCCACGCTATAGAGTTTATCGACCGCCTCCCGTTGCATGGGGTTGCCGAGCCATGTGCTGACGTCTCGCTCCTCGTCCATCCACGAGAGCGCCACGGGCACGTTGGCCTCGCCTGTGCTCTTGAGTTTCATGCACACCTCCGTGGGCGTGGAGAACGTGATGCCCCGCTTGCGAGCACACTCGGGGAGGGCGCGCAGAAACTCCAGGATGCCGCTGGAGATCGGTTGCGAGATGCCGATGGCCGAGAGGTTCATGAAGATATTGACCAGTTGCTCCTCCTCGGGCAGTTTGGCGATCTTGTCGATATAGTTGTCGGCAAAGAGCGGATATTCCTCCCAGTCGGAGTTGCTAAAGCGGAGGGCAATATCGTCCGAGAGCGTGTAGTCCCTCAGGAGCAACTTGAGGTTGGGGTTGAGCGCGCAATGGTAGAGATAGTGCGGGCTCTTCCATCCCAGCACGTGCTGCGCGCCCTCCGTGAGCAGTCCCTTGAATCCCATGTCGGCCACGACCTCTCCGATCTCGTCCTTGTAGATGAGGCCCGAGTTGCGGAAGATCTTCGGTTCCTGTCCGAAATACTCCTTGATCTTCTCTGCCTGCAACTTCACCTCGTCGCGGAAGACCTGCTCGTCCTTGAGCGAGGAGAGTCCGTGGGAGTAGGGCTCGGCCAGAAACTCCACGCAGCCCGTCTGGTTGAGCTCCTGCAGTTTGTCGAGCACCTTTGGCGCATGGAGCTCCAGTTGCTCCATACCCACGCCCGAGAGCGAGAACGCCACCTTGAAGTAGTCGCCATGCTCCTTGATCATCTCCCCGATCGTGTTGAGCGCGGGCATGTAGCTTCGGTCCACGATGTCGGCTATGCTTCGGTCGTTCTCGTAGTCGTCATAGTAGTAGTGGTCGGCTCCGATGTCGAAGAAGCGGTAGCGCTTGAGGTGTACGATCTGATGTATCTCGAAATATAAGCAAATAGTTTTCATCTCTGATTTTTATTTATTTTGTTTGATTGGTATGAGGACCTCCTGCTGTCTTTCCTACCAGCCGAGCGTCTGCCTATAGAGTTGGCGTATCCATGCGCCCACCTTCTCCCATGTGATTTGATCCACCTCGCGCTTTCCCTCCTTGGAGAGATAGTCGAAGAGGCTCTCGTTGTTGCAGATGCTATAGATGGCGTCGGCCAGCGCCTGCGTGTCCCAGTAGTCCACCTTGATGCAGTTGGTCAGTATCTCCGCGCATCCGCTCTGGTAGGAGATGATCGACGGCGTGCCACATTGCATGGCCTCCAGGGGCGATATGCCAAAGGGTTCCGATACCGAGGGCATGACATAGACGTCCGAGTCCTTGAGACACTCATAGACCTGGTTGCCGCGCATGAATCCCGGGAAGTGGAATCGGTCCGAGATGCCCCGTTCTGCCGCGAGATAGATCATCTGGTTCATCATGTCTCCCGATCCCGCCATGCAGAAGCGAATGCCGCTCGTGCGATGGAGCACCAGGCTGGCCGCCTCGACGAAATATTCCGGGCCCTTCTGCATGGTGATGCGTCCGAGGAACGTCACGATCTTCTCCTTGCCCCGATGGTCGGGCCTTGGCATGGCCGCCACCTCCGGCTTGAGCGGATAGACCGCGTTGTGGACCGTGAAGACCTTCTTCGGGTCCTGGTGATACTGGTTGATGACCGTCTGTCGTGTCAGTTCGCTCACGCACATGATGCAGTCGGCGTTGTCCATGCCGTCCTTCTCTATCGCATAGACCGTGGGGTTGACCTGTCCGCGCGACCGGTCGAAGTCGGTGGCGTGGACGTGGATGCAGAGCGGCTTTCCGCTCACCTGCTTGGCGTGGATGCCAGCCGGGAAGGTGAGCCAGTCGTGGGCGTGGATGATGTCGAAGTCCTCGGTCCTTGCCACGACCCCCGCTATGATGGAGTAGTTGTTGATCTCCTCGTGGAGGTTGGCCGGGTATCCTCCCGCAAACTCCAGGGCTCCCAGTTCGTTGACGTTCATGTGGCCGAAGTCGGCATAGAGATGGTCGCGCAGCCGGTAGTAGTAGTCGGGCGTCATCAGTCCGCCGAGCCTCTGCTCCACGAAGCCATAGTCCACGTCGCGCCATACGATCGGCACGCGGTTCATGGCCACGATACGGCAGTAGGACTGGTCCTCGTCGCCAAAGGGATGCGGCAGGCAGAGCGTGATATCGACGTCGCCCTGCGCGTGGAGTCCCTCCGTGATGCCGAAGTTGGCCGTCGCCAGTCCGCCATAGACGTGGGGAGGATACTCCCATCCAAACATTAATACCTTCATATTCTTATATTGAGCCTTCCTTGTTTCTTACTTAGCGTACTTATACTTTTCGAGCAATTCGTTGGCGCGCAGCACCTCTCCGACGTTCATGGCGAAGGAGATGCCCCCTCTTCCCCTGTAGGGCGGGTTGCCGTCGAAGAGCTCGGGTAGCGTGCCCACGCAATGTTGGAGCACCTGGTCCTCGTAGCCCGCCATCTGTCGCTCCACGAAGCTGATGCGCGACCGCTTGTAGAGTTTCAGACAGGCCTCGATATAGAATCCCGCCAGCCAGGGCCATGCCGTGCCCTGATGGTAGGCGTAGTCCCTCTGCGTCTGCGGTCCGACATACATCGGGTTGTATCCCCCGCTCTTGGGCGAGAGCGTCCGCAGTCCCTTGGGCGTGAGCAGTTCGCGCGTGCAGATATCGACGATGCCCTTCTTCTGTCGCTCGTCGAGGGGCGAGTAGTCGAAGGCCGCGGCAAAGATCATGTTCGGCCTGACGCTCCAGTCGGCCATGGCCCCATCGACATAGTCGTAGAGATAGCCATACTCGTTGAGGAAGGTCTCGACAAAGGCCCCCTTCGTCCGCTCTGCCAATTGGTCCAGTCGATCGGCCTCGCCGGCGTCTCCAAACTCCCGTTTCATCGAGGCCACAAACCGCAGGGCGTTGTACCATAGGGCGTTGATCTCGACGATATAGCCCGTGCGCGGCACGACCGGCTGGCCGTTGGCCGTGGAGTTCATCCACGTGATCGGCTCCTCGCGCCCCTCGGCATAGAGGAGTCCGTTGTCGTCGAGGCGCAGGTTGGGATGGCCTCCCCGGATGACGAAGTCCACCAGTTCGCCCGCCAGGCTGCCGTAGAGCTTGTGGGCTCGCTCGCGTCCCACGGCCTTGGCATACTGTTGGATGGTCCATACGGCCCAGAGCCCCACGTCGGGCTTCTCCATCTCGTAGATCCTGACCGTCATCGGCTGGCCCGTCATGAGCTGGCGCAGCCCCTTGGCCGCCGTCTCCATCACCTCCTCAAATCGTGTGCGCTCGCCGCCCGGGAGCGTCAGTCCGGGCAGGGCGATAAAGGTGTCGCGTCCGCGGCATTTGAACCATGGGTATCCCGCCAGGATATAGTTCTCGCCCTCCTTCGAGCGGTTGAGAAACTGGTGGGCGGCGTTGTAGAGGCAATGTACGAAGTTGTCCCTCGGTATGCGCTTCTCGCGCTCCTCCTCGAAGATGGGTGCGAGGGTGGCGGTATCGCTTTTCGAGGTCGATGCGGCAAAGATGATGCTCTCTCCCTTCTTGATCGGCAGTTCGAAGTAGCCCGGCACGTAGAGGTCCTCGCGCGAGGCGTATCCGCGCTCCTGCTCCTTGGGATATTCCAGGTCGCGATACCAGTCAGGGTGGAAGACAAACGTGGGCTTCTTCGAGAATTGCATATATAAATAAGGATAGCCCGCGTACATCCTCGTGCGGATGCCGTTTTCGATCTCCTCATATTCGCGGCTGGCCGTGGGGTTCTCGTGCGTAAACTGCTTCACGCTCCTGAAGGCCAGGAAGGGCCTGAACCTTAGCTTCGTCTCTGAGTGGGCATCGACGAGGGTGTAGCGGATGAGCACGCGGTCGTCGTAGTGCTGGAAGACCAGTTCCTTGCGCAGCTTCACGCCTCCCACGCGGTAG
>ULSN01014861.1_pt1 | contig 20552 bp, 19 predicted proteins | sample 1956771 | NCBI WGS metagenome assembly ULSN01 (sample SAMEA4835709, study PRJEB28245) | human gut metagenome | biome: gut microbiome; material: fecal sample | place: Denmark | collected 2008
GCGCCATAGGCCTTTTTCTCTGGCCCGGGGATGATCTTCTGCTTAACATAATTGCTGACCATCGAGGCCGTGATGGGACTGAGCCCGCATCCCGTGATGGATTGATTGACATAACGCGTCACCTGTTCGAGATACAGCCCCACGTCGGGGATCTCCCCGAGCCGCGGGATATGAAAGCTTCGGACAGACTCCGCCAGACGGCTGCGCATATTTTCGTCCATAGCTGCTCCTCCGTTCAAACTGCGTTTTCATCATCTTAAACTTTGGTTAAAAAAATGTCAATAAGTTTTTCAAAAACCGATTGACAGTTATTGAAAATCGTTGTATTGTAGTCAAAGATAATTTCACCTGACAACAGGTTTTTGAATAACCGATTATTTTTTTGGAGGCTTCCCCATGATGAAACTGATCGCCGACTCCTCTGCCAACCTCACGATGCTGGAGGGCGTAACCTATCAGAGCGTGCCCATGACCATCCGCGCCGGCGAGCGCGACTTTGTGGACGATGAAACGCTCGACACGCACGAGCTGCTCGACTATCTCGCGGCCCACAACGGCAAATCCGGCACGGCCTGCCCCAGCCTCGACGGCTGGCTCAAGGCGTTCGAGGGCGCGGATGAGATTTTCGTCATTACCATCACAAGCAGCCTGTCCGGCACCTGTGCCTCGGCCATGGCCGCGCGCGACGTGTATCTCCAGTCGCATCCCGAGGTCAAAATTCACATCTTTGACACGCTGAGCACGGGACCGGAGATGCAGTTGCTCGCAGAGAAGCTCGCAGAGCTGCACGCCAAGGGCCTCCCCTTCGATGTGGTCTGCGAAAAGGCACAGGAATATCTTGCCACCACGCACCTCTTCTTCAGTCTTAAGTCCCTGCACAATCTGGCGCAAAACGGCCGCGTCAGCAAAATCGCCGCGGGCGCCATCGGCATTCTCGGCATTCACATCCTCGCCACCGCAAGTCTTGAGGGCACGATCCAGCCCGTTGAAAAATGCCGCGGCGAAAAAAAGACGTGCGCGGCGATGGTACAGAAGCTTCTGGAAGCTGACTACCACGGCGGCAAGGTGCGCATCCACCACGCCGAAAATCCAGAGGCGGCTGGGGCGCTCGCCGCTTCGCTGCACGGGCACTTTCCTGAAGCAGACATTGAGATCCGTCCCTGCCGTGGTCTTTGCAGCTACTATGCCGAGCGCGGCGGCGTGATCGTCGGTTTTGAGACGATGTAAAACCGAACAGACAGCAAAAAGCAGACGGCCTGCGCGAGCCGTCTGCTTTTCTTTATCTCTGCCATTAGGCAGTTGGAGTGGTATCGGAGGTACTGTCGCCCGCTGGGGCGTTGCCGTCAGCGGGGCTTCCCTGCCCACTGGGCGGTGTGGGGCGCTCGCCGCTGGGCATTTCGGGCACTTCCCCGTCGGGAAGCTCTGACTTCTCGCCGTTTGGCATCTGACCGTCAAAGCTCTCGGGCGGTTCACCGTCTGGCTTCTGTCCGCCGCCGGGGAAGCCGCCGCCCATGCCCATGCCGGTGGAAACCGTCCCGCTCTGCGCGGTCCCTTCGGTGGAGCTGTCGCCCGCCTTGAGGGTATACGCACTGTCCGCCACCACATCGGCAGATGAGAAGAGGATGAAGTTCGCACCGCATCTGGCTGTGCCGCTGTACACAGCATTGCCGTCGGCGTCTTCAATCGTGAAATCCGCGTCCGCGGCGATCAGGCTGCTCTGCGTACTGCCCGGCATGCCGCCAAAGCCCGTTGAGCCGTAAATGACGCAGGGCTGCGTGGCCTCCAGGTTCATGCCCATGCCGCTGCTGCCGCCCGCGGCGAGCACCGTGCCGCCCGAAACGGTGATGGTGCCGTCGGCATCCAGCGGCTCGTTGTCCGCCGTGTTGTCCGTCCACACGATCACTGTGCCGCCCGTGATGGTCAGGTCGCCGTTGGAGTCAAAGCCGTCTCCGCCGGAGGTATAAGTGTCGATCGCACCGCCGGAGATCGTCATCGTGAAGTCGTAGTCCGTCAGGTCGGAATTTGCCGCATTCAGGCAGTCGTCCGAGGCGTTGATCGTAATATCACCGGAGCAAACGTTCAGCTCCGCGCCCTCAAGGCCCTCGCAGCAATTCGTGATGTCGATCGTGGGGCCGTCCGTGCCGTCCGCACCGATGTTCAGCACCAAGTCGCAGTGAATGGCGTCATCCGCGGCGTCGATGGTCAGCGTGCCGCTCTCGACGTTCAAAAGCTGCTCGGCGTTGATGGCGTCGTTGACGGGTGCATCGATATTCAGCGTCAAATCGCGGATGGTCAGCGACGCTTCGCCGTCCTCGTCCGTCGTCGCGCCGGATTTGATACCGTTTTTGCCGTTGGCCGTGATGGTGAGTTCGCCGTCGCCGCAGAGGGTGACGGTCGAGCCGTCCTTGCACTTAATGACGGCGTTTTCGGCATTTTCGTTTTCGGGGTAGTTGTCGTCATTGTTCTGCTCGGTATCGCTCAGGGAATTTTCCGTACCGTTGGAAACAAGGATGGTCACCTCGCTCGACTTGCCGCAGGTGATGGCGGCGGTGTTCTCACTCGTAAGTGTCAGGCCGTCCAGCACCAGCGTCACGCCGGTCGTACCCTTTTTCACCTTGATGGAGCCGTCCGCGCAGCTGCCGGAGACGGTGTAGGTACCACTCGACGTGATCGTGAGCGCTGTGCCGTCGATCTCGTAGCCCGTGTCCGTCTCGCCCGCAGCGGTCACGCCGCTGTCGGTAAAGGTAAAGGTCACATTGCTTGCCGTGTCCGCCGTACTATTATTTATCGTACCGGCGCAGGCCGTGAGCGACAGCGCCAGCGCCGACGCGCACAGGAAAGGCAGCGGCTTTGGCATCGGCCTTTCCATCGCGCGCTCGATCTCCGAGGGGCACCACGGCTCCATCCGCGCCATCGTGTACGACGGGAAGATCACCTTCACCGCCGAGCTCAAATAAACGGCTTTTGGGCAAAAAAACGCTTCGCAGAACTTCTGCGAAGCGTTTACCTTATCAAAGGCTCTTCTCCCCGCCCGTGACGGTCTCGATGGCGCAGGCGATAAACTTTTTCGCTGCGGGCGAGGCCTCCCTGAGCGACGGGACGGAGATGCCGAGCGTCACGAACTGCGGCGGGTCGAACGGGACCTCCGCCACCGTACCGCTCCACTTGCGCGAGATGAGCCGCTGGTTGAAGCTGACGCCGAGCCCCGCCTCGACCATGTTGTAGGTCGTGAAGCCGTCGCGCGTCGTAAAGCAGGTCTGCGGGTGCAGGTCGTGCTGCTCGAGCAGGCGGTCCTGGTCGGTGTCGTGATTGGGCGAGGTGTGGATGAACGGCTCGTTCTGCAAGCGCATAAGCGGAAAGGCATCCGCCTCTGCCAACTCGTGCCCGCGCGGCAGCCACGCGACGAGCTCGTCACGAAAGACCGGCAGCCAGTCGTACTTGTCGCCGTGCATCTGCGCGCCGAAACAGCAGTCGACCGAGTGCTCGTTCAGCCAGCGCGCCATCTCGAGGTTGCCGCCCTCCTGCATGCGCACGGTCACGCCCGGATAGCGGGCGCGGAACGCCGTCAGGATCTCTGGCATCCACAGGGCCGAAATGCTGTAATAGCAGCCGATCGTCAGCGAGCCCTTTGACACGCCGCCGATCTCCGCGCTGAGCTGCTCGGCGTTGTGGTGCGCGCGCACGACCTCGCGCAGCAGCGGCAGCATGAGCTTTCCGTTTTCCGTGAGCTGCACGCCCTTTTTGCTGCGAAGAAACAGCGGAAAGCCGAGCTCTTCTTCCAGCGTGCCGATCATGCGCGTCACGCCCGACTGCGTGTAGCCCAAAAGCTCCGCCGTGGCCGTCAGGCTGCCGAGCTCTGCCGCGGCAAGGAACGCCTCGCATTTGACCGCTTCCATACGCCCTCCTATCCATGATTTTATATCATATTTTTCATTTCAAATAACCGTTTGCGTCATGTTTTCTCTTATTCTACAATAGCAGTCAGAAACCGTCAATCCTGTTTTTGAAACGAGGTCTTTTTTCATGGAGCATCGTCTTTCTTTTTCCTGCGACTATCTTGAGGGCGCGCATCCCGCCATCCTGCAGCGCCTGTGCGAAACGAATTTTGCGCAGACCGCCGGTTACGGCACGGATGAATACTGCGAATCCGCGCGCGAGAAGATCCGCGCCGCTTGCGGCGCGCCGAACGCGGAGATTCACTTCCTTGTCGGCGGCACACAGACGAACGCGACCGTCATCGACGCGCTGCTGCGCTCTTACGAGGGTGTGATTGCCGCGGACACGGGGCACATCAGCGTGCACGAGGCCGGCGCCATCGAGTTCGGCGGGCACAAGGTGCTCACGCTGCCGCAGGAGAACGGCAAGATCACCGCATCCCAAATCCGCGCACTGCTTGATCAGTACGAGGACGACGCGAACCGCGACCACACGGTCATGCCCGGGATGGTCTACCTCTCCCAGCCGACGGAGTACGGCACGCTCTATTCCAAAAAGGAGCTCGCGGCCATCAGCGCGCTCTGCCGCGAAAAACGCCTGCCACTCTATATCGACGGCGCACGCCTTGCCTACGCGCTCGCCTGTCCTGAAAACGACGTGACACTGCGCGACCTTGCCGCGCTGTGCGACATTTTCTACATCGGCGGCACGAAATGCGGCGCGCTGCTCGGCATCCAGTTCGACACGCTCTTTACCGATGGGCTCTACGAGCGCATCGGCGCAGATGCCGTTCGCTACGCCGACGCTATCCGGCGCGCGATGGCGGAAAACGGCTATTTGCCCTGTTTCCCCTCCCCGACGAACCAGAGCTTCTGCATCGTCAGTGAGCAGCAGCGCAAAGAGCTCGCCGAGCGCGTGGACTTCTCCGTCTGGGAGCAATATGACGAGACGCACAGCATCATCCGCTTTGCCACAAGCTGGGCGACGCTGGAAGAGGATGTGAACGCGCTCTGTCGCATCCTGCGCGAGTGCATCGCGCAGGAAAAGGTAGCGTCCTAAAATCAAAAAAGAGCTTTCTCCGATTTTCAGGAGAAAGCTCTTTTTATTTCATTGCGCTGCGCTCAGTTCTTTTTCATCAGCTGTTCATCCTGCTGCAAAAGCTGCTGCGTGATGATATCGAGCTGACGGTGCTTGGCCATGCGGTCGGCGATGTTGTTCTGCACCAGCTCCGTCTCCTGATGGCCGCGGAAGGACAGCTTGAGCATAATCGGCGTCAGGATCGTGCCGCATACGACCGTGATGACGACCGGCGTCATCATCGCGGGCGACAGCACACCCATCGAAAGGCCGCGGTTGGCGACGATCAGCGCGACTTCGCCGCGGCAGGCCATGCCCACGCCGACCTGGATGCTCTCGCGCGTGGTGAACTGGCACGCCTTGGCGCCAAGGCCGCAGCCGATGAGCTTCGAGATGATCGAAACAAGCAGCAGCAAAATCGAGAAGACGACCATGCCGCCCGTCAGACCCGTGATCTGCACATTGATACCGATGCTCGCGAAGAACACCGGCGTGAGCAGAAGATACCCGAGGGGGTTGTACTTCGTCTGGATGTAGGTGCCCTTGGGCGTGCACGCGACGGCAAGGCCCGCGGCGTAAGCGCCCGTGATATCAGCGACGCCGAAAAACTTCTCGGCGCAGTAGGCCATCACAAGGCACAGGACAAAGGCGAACACGGAGTTTCTGTGGCTGGCCCAACCGTGCTGACGCTTGAGCATCCAGCAGAAGATGCGGTTCGCGCCAAAGCCGACCACGAAGGCAAAGACGAAAAAGCCCACGATCTTGAGGAGCACCATGCCGATGCTCTCGTCACCGCCGGCAAGGCTGCAAACGAGCGTCAGGGCGATCAGGCCGAGCACATCGTCGATGAGCGCGGCGGCCAAAATCGTGTTGCCGACCTTGGTCTCGAGCTTTTTCATCTCCTTGAGCGTTTCGACTGTAATGCTCACGGACGTGGCCGTCAGGATGGTGCCGATGAAGATGTTTTCGATAAAGCCGGTGCTCTCGATGAGTCCCAGCTCATCCGCGCCCCATGCAAGCGCCGTGCCCATGAGAAACGGCACGATCACGCCGAGGACCGCGACCATGAAGCCCGCCTTGCCGCTGTGCTTGAGCTCGTTGACATCCGTGCCCATACCGGCGGAGAACATCAGCACGATGACGCCAAGCTCGCTGAGCTGCTTGGTGAACTCCGTTTCCGAAAGCAGGCCAAGGCCCGCGGGGCTGAGCAAAAGGCCCGCGATCAGCGCGCCCACGACCTGCGGCATCTGAAACTTCTGCGCAATGAGGCCCAGAATCTTCGTGCTCAGCAGAATCAGCGCAAGATCCAGCAAAAAGTGATACGACATATTGATTTCCTCCCAAACTCTCTGATCTCTATCCAAATTCTTCCGTTTCATTTCGCGAGGCTCTATTCTAACTTCTTTTTTTCTTTTTTCAACAGTCAGAATCACCAAGGAAACGGAAGAATTCCTGCACAGCTCAGGCAAAATGCAATATATCTTTCATTTTTAACGTGAAATGTTTGCTTTGATTCCGTTTCCATAGCCGTTTTCACAAAAAGCAGCGTCAAATGCGGCGTTAAGAAGCCGTAAAATATGGACAGATTCATTGAATTTCTCTATGATTTACAGGGATATCGTCTATATAGTCCACACATCGCGCACATTTTGTCGCTCACGCCCATTTTGCATCTTTTCCTGCATTTTGCGCATTTTCGTCGCACAATGCGCCGTTTCTCCCCTTGCCGCGGCGGCGCGGGCGTGGTAAAATCGGCCTTGTGACATGAACAAAGGAAAGGACGAGCCATGAATCAGAAAGAACTCAATGAACTGCGCCGGCGCTTCCGGCTCGATAAGAATAATTTCAGCCGCGTGTACGGCTGCTATGTGAACTCCAATAAAGAGATCATTGCGTGGGTCGATACCTCGATGGGCCTCATGCGGCAGGAGGAGCAGGAGATGTACCTGGGCCTTCTCAAAAAGTCCCTCTCCGGCACGCTTGGCAAGAACCTCATCGACGTGGTGTTCTCCACGCAGCAGGTCGCCGACAGCGATGAGCACCGCCTCTTGCAGACTCTTCGCCAAACAGAGCTCAAGGACCCCGCCTCGCGCGAAACGCTCTGCCGCCAAATCATCGACTGCATCGACATGGGCGAGACAAACTATCTCATCCTCCTCGCCGCCGACGCCTACGACGTGCCGCACCGCAGCAAGGATGACGAGATTCAGGCCGACGCGTCGAGTGAGGTCTTCAAGTACTTTGTCTGCTCCATCTGCCCCGTCAAGGCCCCGACGCTCGAACTGCGCTACGACCTTGACCAGAGCGAGTTTCACTCAAGCTCCACCGGCTACATCGCGACCTCGCCCGAGCTCGGCTTCCTCTACCCCGCGTTCGACAACCGCACGGCGAACATTTACAATGTGCTGTTCTACTCGAAAAACGCCGCGGAGATCCATCAAGAGGTCATCGACGCGCTGTTCCACGTCGACCCGCCGATGTCTGCCGAGGAGCAGAAAAACGCCTTTGGCTCGGCGCTTGCCGACGCGCTCGACAAGGATTGCAGCTACGATGTCGTCCAGTCCGTGCACGAGCAGATCAGAGCGCGCATCGAAGATCACAAGGAGAGCAAAGACCCCGAGCCGCTTGAAATGACGGCGGGCGACGTCGGCGGCATCCTCGCCAACAGCGGCGTGAACGACGAGCAGATCGCAGCGTTCCAGCGCGAGTGCGATGAGCAGTACGGCGAGAACGCCGCGCTGAACCCGAACAACATCATCGAGAGCAAGAAGTTTGAGATCACGACCCCCGAGGTCAAAATTTCCATTGCACCGGAGAACAGCTATATGATTGAAGCGCGCGTCATCAATGGCCGCAAATACCTCCTCATCCCCGCCGACGACGGCGTGGAGGTCAACGGCATCGGCGTAAACATCCCCGGCCTTGCAAAAGAAGAATAAGAAAAAAGGAGAGAAGCCGCGGCTTCTCTCCTTCTCTTTTTGACCATTTACGCCTTGCTCTTGTAGAGGTCAGCGATGATGTCGGCGCACTTGTCGATGCCGAGCTCGCCGCTGTCGAGCGTGATGTGGTAATTCTGCGCGTAGCCCCACTTCATGTTCGTGTAGAAGCGGTGATAGGCCGCGCGGCGCTTGTCCTTGTCGCGCAGGCGCTGCTCGGGCGACTGCTCGCGCTCGCCGTAGACCTCGACGATGCGCTTGGCGCGGAACGCCATATCCGCGTGGATAAAGACCTTGAGGCACTTGGCCTTGTCCTGCAAAATGTAGTCCGCGCAGCGGCCGACGATGACACAGGGGCCCTTTTCGGCAAGCTCGCTGATGACGCGGCACTGAATTTCCCATAGGATGTCCTCGTTCGTCGGGCCGAACGCGCGGTTCGAGAGCGCTGAGGACAGGAAGCCGCCGGGTGTGTACTCGCCCGCCTCCTTGACATAATTTTCTGCAAAGCCGCTCTCCTCGGCGATCTTCTGGATGAGCTCTGAGTCATAGCAGGGGATGCCGAGCTGCTCTGCGACCTTTTTGCCGACCGTGCGGCCGCCGCTGCCGAATTCACGGCTGATGGTGATAATATGATTCATAATACAGTTGCTCCTTCCGTATTGAGTTCCCGATACGTTTTTACAATCATACCCGCCGCGATGACGAAAGTCAACACATCCGACACCGGCATGGAGTACAGCACGCCGTCAAGGCCGAAAAAGCGCGGCAGCAGCAGTGCAAAGCCCACGCCGAACACGACCTCGCGCACCATGGAGAGCATCGTGGATGAGAACGCCTTGCCCACGGCCTGCAAAAAGATGAAGCAGGCCTTGTTCACGCAGGCGAGCACCATCATGCAAAGATACGTGCGGAATGCCTTGATCGCAAAGTCCGTGTAGTAGCTGCTCTCGTTCGCCGCGCCGAAGACGGCGATGAGCTGGCGCGGGAAGCCCTCGGCCAGAACGAGCGCAACAGCGCCGACGATCGCCTCGCAGAGCAGGAGCTTTGTAAAGAGCTCACGCACGCGCGTCTTTTTCCCCGCGCCCATGTTGTAACCTACGACGGGAATGCAGCCCGCCGCCATGCCGATGACGATGGAAATGACGATCTGGAAGAACTTCATCACAATGCCGACGACGGCCATCGGGATCTGCGCGTACTGCTCCTGCGAGAATATCTCATCCAGCGCGCCGTACTTGCGCAGCATGTTGTTGATGGCCGCCATCGCCGCGACGAGGCTGATCTGCGAGAGAAAGCTCGTGATGCCGAGCGTCAGCATCCGGGTACAGAGGCTTGCGCGCAGGCGGAAGTCTCCCTTTTCCGGCTTGACGGTCTTCATGCGGCAGAGGTACCACACCGCGAGCGCCGCTGTGACGATCTGGCCCAACACGGTGGCGACCGCCGCGCCCATCATGCCCCACTTACATTCAAAGATGAAGATGGGGTCTAAAATGATGTTGAGCACCGCGCCCGCGAGCGTGGAGATCATGGCGAACCGCGGGTTGCCGTCGGCACGGATGACAGGGTTCATCGCCTGACCGAACATATAAAACGGGATGCCGAGCGAGATATAGAAGAAATACTCCTGCGCGTAATGAAAGGTCTCCTCGTTCACCGTGCCGCCGAACATCGAGATGATAGCGTCGGCGAAGATGAGGTACAGCGCCGTGAGCACAAGGCTGCTCGCGACCGACAATACGACCGCGCTGCCGACGCTCTTTCTTGCCTCTCCCACTTCGCCCTTGCCGAGCGAAATGCTGACGAAGGCGCAGCAGCCGTCGCCGATCATCACGGCGATGGCGAGCGCCACGACCGTGAGCGGAAAGACGACGGTGTTTGCCGCGTTGCCGTAGGAACCGAGGTAGCTTGCGTTGGCGATGAAGATCTGGTCGACAATGTTATAGAGCGCGCCGACGAGCAGCGAGATGATGCACGGGACGGCGTAGCGCCGCATGAGCTTTCCCACGCGCTCCGTCCCCAAAAACTGGTTTGTGTTTTCCATGGTGGTTTTCCCCCTGAACATAAAAATAAGAGATGCGTTCTGCCGGATCAATCCGGACTTACGCATCTCTGCTGCACGATTTGACTATGAAGTTGTCCTCTCCCTCCTTTTGCCGTAAAAAAGCGTGCGGCGTTTCTGCAACCGGATTTACGCAGAAACGCCACACGCTGTGAATTGATTTTATCAAATTGTTTCGAGCATTTCAAATGTTTTTTGCGGCACGGGCCGCAAATTTTTATTTAGTCCTGCTCCATGAAGCTGCGGATATAGGCAATCAGCATTTTCGCCGTGCCCTCGAAGCCGAGCACATCGCTCTTGACGGTCATGTCGTAGCCGCGGGCGTCGCCCCACTTCGTCTCGCAGTAGTAGTTGTGGTAGGACTTTCTGGAACGGTCGACCTCTTTGATCTCCTCGATGGCTTCTTCGGCAGATAACCCCTTCTTTTCCATCACACGGCCGACTTTGGCCTGCTGGTTGCCGCAGATGAAAATGCTCAGCATATTGGGGTTGCCCTTGAGCACCTGGTCGCTGCAGCGGCCGATGATGAGGAAGCTCTCGCCATTTGCCGCCTTGTCGCGCAGCATGGCAAACGTCTTTTCCGCCACGTTGACTTCAAGAGAATTGGAATACTTGCCGATGCGGCGCGAGGCAAAGAAGTTGACGGGCTTTTCGTCCATCTTGCGGATCATTTCCCCGCTGTAGCCTTCGGAAACGATCTCCTTTTCGATGGAGTCCTTGTCATAGAGCTTGATACCGAGCTCTTGCGCGATCATGTCGGCAATGTAATGGCCGCCGCTGCCGTGCTCGCGGCCAAGGGTGATGATGATCTGGTTTTTCATGGGATCGCACTCCTTTCCTTTTTCCGTTTACAGATAGCGCAGGAATAAGTAGGCCGTGGAGACTGCCATGACAATGATCGTCGCGGGCACGCAGTACTTGCAGTAGCGGCCCCAGCCGATGGGATAGCCGCCCTTGGCCGAAGCCGAAGTGCCGACGACGTTGGCGCTCGCGCCGATGGGCGTCGCGTTGCCGCCGAGGTCCGTGCCGAGCGAAAGCGCCCAGGCAAGCACGCCGATATCCATGCCCTCTGTCGCGGCGATGGCGCGGATAACAGGGATCATGGTCGCGGCAAAGGGGATATTGTCGACAAAGGCGCTCGTGATGGCCGAGAGCCACAGAATGACGATCACAATAACCGCGATATTGCCCTCACTGACCGAGGTGATGAAGTTCGCGATCATGTTGAGCACGCCTGTCTTTTCAAGGCCCGCCACGGAAACGAACAAGCCGATGAAAAAGAGCAGCGTCTTATAGTCCACGCCCTTAATGATTTCTATAACAGATTTTTTGCCGCTGGTCAAGCCCAAAACGATCATCGTCAGAATCGCGACGATCACGCCGATGCACGCGACGGAAAGCTCCGTCTGCGCGTGCGTGATGAGCAGCACGACCGCCAGCAGGAAAACGCCTGCGCTCGCAAGAAATGCCTTCTTGTTCGTGATGGCCGTCGAAGGCTCGGGACAGGTGACGGGGCCGCCGTTGGCATGCTCGGCGCGCTCAAGTTCCTTGCGGAAGCAGAGCGTGAAGTAAATGAGCATGAACACAAAGCAGATCGCCACGACCGCGCCGGTATTTTCGATGAAGTCAAAGAATGTGTAGCCGAGCGAGGTGCCGATGATGATGTTCGGCGGGTCGCCGCACATCGTGGCCGCGCCGCCGAGGTTCGCGCAGAAAATTTCAGACAGGATCATCGGCACGGGGTCGAATTTCATCGTCTGCGCCAGTTCGAGCGTGACGGTGGCGAGAAACAGCACGACCGTGATGCTGTCGATAAACATCGACAAAAACGCCGAGAGCGACATAAAGCAGATGAGCAGCGGCACCGTGCGGTAGTGTACGAGCTTGGCAAGCGTCAGGCACAGCCAGCGGAAAAAGCCCGCCTTGCCAAGGCCCTCGACCATGATCATCATGCCGGCGATAAACAGGATCGTCGACCAGTTGATGCCAGCGGTGCTCTCCTCACTTGCGCCGTACCAGAATGTGCTCTGGAAAAACGCGCCGAGGTTGAGCGTCTCCCAAATGGCGCTCATCGAGCGCATGCAGACGCCGAACACCAGCACGAGCACGAGCGCGCCGCTCCCGAGCGTAATGTAATGCCGTTCAAACTTATCGAGGATAATAAGCAGGAACATAGTGACAAAAATGCAGATGGCAATGATCTGAGCAAACATGTTATTCCTCCCTGTGCTATGGAATTTCCAACGCGAGTCATTATATCGACCCTTTGCGCGGAAGCGAAATGCTTTCTTGACATGGCGGATATATCATTTTGCTATGCCGTCCGAATTTTCCTGATTTCATGCGGCTTTTCGACGGTGTTTACTTTTCGTCAAGGTTCTGTTCTTTTTTCCCGAATACGCTTGCGCCGCCGCTTCGCTTCTGTTACAATCAGTCTTGCCGTCCGCAAGGAGCGGACGAATGCTTTTCTCTTCCGTCAAATTTTACGCAGTCAGGTTCCTCGCCGCCGCGCAGAACCCCAATCATTTCTTTTTCAGAGGAGCTTGCCCATGAACATCAGCTACGACAGCTATCGCGTCTTTTATTACGCCGCCAAATACCGCAGCTTTTCGCAGGCCGCCGCGGCGCTTTACAGCAATCAGCCCAACGTGACACGCATGATCCGAAAGCTCGAATCCGAGCTCGGCTGCGCGCTGTTTTTCCGCTCGCCGCAGGGCGTGCGCCTCACGCCCGAGGGGGAGAAGCTCTACACGCACATCGCCGTCGCGTTTGAGAGCATCGAGGCAGGCGAAGAGGAGGTCCTCTCCGACCAGAGCTTGCAAAGCGGTATCGTCCACATCGCAGCGAGCAGCCTTGCCCTGCGCACGCGGCTTTTGCAGGTGCTCGCGCGCTACCGGCGCGCATACCCGCACGTGCGCATCTGCCTGACGAACCACTCTGCCTCCCACGGCCTCGCCGCCGTGCAGAACGGCCTTGCCGACTTCGCCATTCTGGCAGAGGGCGCGTCCGTGCCGGATTCGCTCACGGCGCAGAAGATCGACGAAATTCAGGAGATCCCCATCTGCGGCCCGGCGTTTTTGGAGCTCACCGAGGAGCCCGTTTCGCTCAAAAGGCTTGCCGACTACCCGATCATCAGCTTGACGGAGGGAACATCGTCGCACGACTTTTATGCCGAGCTCTTCCTGCGCCACGGTCTTTCGTTCAGCCCCGATGTGGAGGTCGAGACCACGGCACAGGTGCCGCCCGTGGTGCAGAGCGACCTTGGCGTCGGCTTCGTGCCGCGCGAGATGCTTTACGGCACGCCGGAGGCAAGCGGCATCTACCCCATCATGCTCGAAGAGCCCATTCCCGCGCGCAGCGTCTTCCTCTTCCAGCGCAAGACGCAGCCGCTGAGCATCGCCGCCAAAAAGCTGCGGCAGATGCTGCTCGAAGACGCGCCGCAGGAGAGTGGAAAATAATCAGACAAAGTCCCGCCGGTTTCGAACCGGCGGGACTCTCCTTTTCGTTTTACAGGTTCAGCAGCGTTTCGCTCAGGCGCTTGCCGGCGCTTCCGGCAAAGTCCTCCGCCCGGCGGATGCGCAGGAACGACGCGCCGTAGATCATGCGCTCGTTTTCAAGCTCTCCGTCCTCGCCGAGGAAAATGCCGATGACGTGCGCGCCCTCGCGCCGGAGCTTTCGCACCTGAAAGCAGGTGTCGCGGATGGCGGCATCGCCGACGTAGACTTCCGGCGCGCCCTCGCGCTTGCGGCCGCTGACCATGTCGTTCGGTAAGCCGTCGCTGAACACGATGATAATTTTGTGCTCCTCACGCCGCTTCTTGAGGTCGAGTCCCGCCGCGGCCAGCGCAAGGCCGTCGCGGTTATTCGACGTCGCGCGGTACTCCAAAATGCGGCGGTCGGCCTCGCTCTTGTCGTCGTAGTCGCGGAAGCGCCGCAGCACCGTGTAGTTGCCGTAAGTGCAGTAGCTCATCACGCGGTGCGGAATGCGGATGCGGCTGAGCGCCGCGCTGAAGAGGTAGCTTTGCAGCGCCACCATGCTCTGCCGCACGCTCTGCGAGCCGCTTGCGTCGATCAAAAGCTCCACGACGACGGCGGACGGTTCCTGCCGGACGATCTTTTCAAAAAGCTGCGGATTTTCGCAGCGGCTGACCTTCCAGAGCAGATCGTTTTGCAGCACGCCGTGGTCGGCGCGGTAAACGTCCGGCTCGCTGCGCAGGCTCAGCGCATTGCGAAAGGCCTGCTCGATGCTGCGGATGCCCTGACGCGCGGCGTCCTCGTGCTCTTGGAGCATTTTGAGGTTGCCGTCCCGACTGGCGCGCAGCGATTGGGCGCGCGGCTCACTGCCCTCGTAGGCGTCCGCGCTCAGGCCGTCGGTGAAGAGGAGCTTTCGCTCCTCGTGGATGCCGGTGCAGACAGCGCTTTCGATCTCCTCCATCGCCTGCTCGGTCTGAAAGCTGGGGCCAAAGTTGCGCATCAGATACTCCGGAATGCCGGCGAGCGCGTCGTCCGGCAGGACGAGGCCATCGGCCGATGCCTCGCCCGCCTTGTCGTATTGGAGTTCCATCTCCTCGGTCTGCGTCCACTCGATGTCCCCCGGTTCGGCTGCGGGCTCCCACTCTTCCGTCTCGCGCTCGGGTAAGATGTCCTGATTGTGGTCGGGCGCAAAATAGCGGATGAAAATTTTGCGGTACAAAAGCGCTGAGAGTTCGACGAGCGACTTTGCGTCCGCGCAGCTCTCGCTGCGCGCGGCAAGGTCGTCAAACTCGGCCAGCATGTCTTCAAAACCGCTGAAATTTTTCAAAATGCGGCGGTCGCCCTCCGTCGCCGCGGCGGGAAACTGCTTCGTCAGATCGTAAATGTACATCCAGCCGCGCGAGCTGCGCCGGTAGCGCAGAAGGTCGCCGCGCAAAATCTCGCCCGCCGCCTGCTCCGCCATCACGGCGACGCCCGGGCGCTCGCCCATCAGCTTTGCCCTCACGGCGCGCTCGACGCACAGGTGCGCAATGGGCAGCAGCACGTCCATATTGTAGGCCGCGTAGCGGTGCCGCCGCAGCCACAGATTCAAGTCATCGAGCCCGAAAAACTTGTCCGCCCCGCCGAGGACGACGCCCTCGTACACCTCCACCATGCCGCCCGCGCGCTCAAAGGGTTCGCTCATTTTCTGCACGTATTCGGGGCAGGTCCGCTTGCGGTGATTTTCAGAAACGGTCAAAAAAAGGCTCTCTTCTCTGCCGATGCTCATCTCTTCAGACAAAGCGCGTCAGCGCCACATCGCGCACGAGCGCATACTCGTACTCATCGAAGCATTTATTCGTGATGCTCACGGCGATGGCATCCTTCGGTGCCATGCCGTCGGTCATCAGGTGCAAAGCGGCGATCATGCCGCGCATATCGACGGAGTTCGTCGAGATCTCGCCGTTCACGGCCTTGACGTTCAGATCGAGGAACAGCCCCGTGCAGCGCTTGATATTCTCGTCCGACGCCTCCGGTACGTTTGCGCGCAGCAACTCGCAGAGCTGCGCCTCCTCGAGCGTCGGCATGCGGATGACCGTAAAGCGCGAGACGAGCGCTTCGTTCAGCTCGCGCGTACCGGCGTAACCGTAGTTCATCGTGGCGATGAAGCGCGCGGCGGGGTGGATAGGGATACACTCATAGCCCGGCACGTCGATGAGGCGGCGGTAGTCGAGCGCGGAGTGCAGCACGGCCACAGCGTCGTTTTTCGCCATGTTGATCTCATCTAAGATGCAGAAGCCGCCGTACTGCGCGGCGAGCGCGACAGGGCCGCGGCGCAGCCGCACTTCGCCGCCGGTGAAGGTGTCGGTTCCGATCAGCGTGCTGCTGTCGGTATTCACATGGAACGACACAGTGTAGACCGGACGGCGGAACAACCACGCAAGGTTGTCCGCCAAGATATTTTTGCCCGTGGCCTTGCCGCCGGAGAGCAAAACGTTCTCCCCCTGCAGAAGCGCCGCGACGGCCAGCTCCATGATCTCATCGCCGATGAATTTGACGGGCGGCTCGGCGATGCGGCTGCGCACCGTCTCGTCCGCGACGTATTGCTTTTTGAATTGCTCCAGTCGGAGCGATAGATCCTGTCTCATGTCTTTGATAGTTCCCTTCTGTGTGCGGAAACGGTTCCCGCGCGATGCGCTCTTTTCAGCGCTTTTCCATGCAGAGCATTATAGTATTCACGCGGAATATTGTCAATTTGCGCCGCCGTTGCGCGCGGGAAAAACCTGTGGTAAAATGAATGCAGAGAACTCCATTTTCAAAAAGGGGGCCGTATTATGCTGACGATCTTCAACCGCAAGGAACTCATCACCACGATGGACATGCAGCGTCAGTCCAACATCCGCAGCGTCCTGTCCGCCAACGGCATTGCCTACACGGTCAGAACCGAGAATTTGCAGGGCTCTTCCGCGTTCGGCGGCCGCAGCCGCGGGCGCAGCGGCAGCTTCGGCGTTGACCCGAACTATTCGTATGAATATCATATCTACGTTCACAAAAACGACTATGAAAATGCTCTGAGACTGATTCGGTAACGTCCCTGAGCCCTAGAACGATAAAAGGCATTCCGCGTGATCGCGCGGAATGCCTTTTCTTTTGTTTTACAGCGCAGTCCCCTTTTTCGGCACGAAAAAGGACTTCATATCCGCCCTTTCAAGCTTGAGCAGCTTGATCTTTTTGTCGATGCCGCCTGCGTAGCCGGTCAGGCTGCCGTTTGCGCCCACCACGCGGTGGCAGGGGATGATGAGCGAAATATCGTTGTGCCCCACCGCGCCGCCGACGGCCTGCGCAGACATGTGCGTTAGGCCCTGCTTCTCCGCCAGCTTTCGCGCAAGCGTGCCGTAGGTCGTTGTTTCACCGTAGGGAATTTCCAGCAGCAACGCCCATACTGCCTGCTGGAATGCCGAACCCACGGGGTGGAGCGGCGGCGTGAAGTCCGGCTCGCGGCCCGAAAAGTAGATATCGAGCCAGCGCTTGGCCTCGCACAAAACAGGCGTCTCGCTCTCGGCATACTCTTTTGGCAGCGTGCGGGCAAAATATTTCTGCCCGTCGAACCACAGGCCCGTCAAGCCCTCTTCGTCCGCCGCAAGCAGGATGCCGCCGAGCGGCGAATCATAATGCTGGGTGTAAGTCATCGTCCTCGCCTCATTTCTTCTCTTTCGGCGCGTAATCGTGCAGCTCGGGGATCGCACCGCCGGACACTGCCCAGAGGTACAGGCTCGCCACGCTGCCATAGGGCGAAAAGCGGCGGCGGTACTTTTCAAAGAGCCCTCGGTCGATCTTTCGGTGGTGGTACACCATGCGCAGCCCCCGCTGGATGGCAAGGTCGTCGCAGCTCAACACGTCCTGCCGCTGCATGCAGAAGAGCAGGATCATCTCCGCCGTCCACACGCCGATGCCCTTGAGGGACGAAAGCTCCCGGATAGCCTCCTCGTCGCTTTTTTGCCAGATACCTTCTAAATCGAATGCGCCGGTGTGGACCTTTTCGGCAAAATCCGTGATGTACTCCGCCTTTTTGAACGTCATGCCGAGCGACTGGAGCTTAGAAACACCTGCGGCGAGGACCGTCTCGGCGTTGACCTCGCCGAGTGCCGACAGCATCCGCTGCCAGATCGTCTCCTGTGCCTTGGTCGAGATCTGCTGGCCGACGATGTGGTGCACGACGGCGGAAAAGAGGTCAGTATCCACTTTTCTCTCGACATGGCCGATGCGGTCGATGACCTCGGCCATGCGCTTATCCTTCTTTTTAAGATAGTCGGTCTCCTCTTCCCCGTAGGCAAAATACATTGAGCTTCCTCCCCGCCGCGTCATCTAAAACGTATGTTCTATATATTATATGGTGCCATTTTCTTTCTGTCAAGCGTGCAAGCTTTTGTAACGGACTATCAAAAAAATTTTCGAAACCCTCTTGACTGAAAGTGTACTTTAAGTTGTAGAGTATCAGTGAACTTTAAGAACAACAAGTTTTTTCAGGAGAAATGTCTCATGAACAAGCCTTATATCGTATGCCACATGATGACCTCGGTCGACGGACGTATCGACTGCACCATGACCGAGCACCTACCCGGCGTGCAGGAATATTACGACACGCTCGACGCGCTGGACGCGCCCACACGTATCAGCGGCCGCGTGACCGCGGAGCTCGAAATGGCGCTGCCCGGAAAGTTTGAGGCCAAGACCGCCGAAGCACTTGGCAAGGAGGCCTTTTCCAAGGCCGCCGACGCCGAGGGCTACGAGATCGTCGTTGACACCCACGGCACGCTCCTCTGGGGTGAGAGCGCCGAAGACGAGCGTCCGCTGCTCATCCTGACGAACGAGCAGGTCAGCAAGGAGTACCTTGCGTATCTCAACGGCAAGCACATCTCGTGGATCGCCTGTGGCAAGGAACACGTCGACTTGAAGCGCGCGTGCGAAATTCTCGCCGCGGAGTTTGACGTCAAGAGAGCCGCCGCGGTCGGCGGCGGACACATCAACGCAGGCTTCCTCGCCGCGGGGTTACTCGACGAGGTCAGCATTCTGATCGGCGCCGGCATCGACGGCCGCGGCGGCATGCAGAGCGTGTTCGACGGCCTGCCGATGGAGCGCGGCGTCACGCCGCTCAAGCTCACGAGCGTGCAGCAGTACGGCAGCGGCGCGGTCTGGCTGCGCTACAATGTGGAAAACTAAAGCAGAGGAGCCTTTTTAACATGAAGTACGAAAATAAAGAAGCATTTGAACAGGTCAACATGTTCGGCACCGGCACGCCGAACACCGCTTACGCCAAGTTTTTCATCGGCGATTCGTTCTTAAATCCTCTGACTGACCCGAAAGGCGGCCTCTTCGCCGCGAACGTGACCTTCGAGCCCGCCTGCCGCAACAACTGGCACATCCATCACGCGACTTCCGGCGGCGGACAGCTCCTTCTCTGCACCGCGGGCGAGGGCTGGTATCAGGAAGAGGGCAAGGATGCCGTCAGCCTGCACGAGGGCAGCGTCATCATGATCCCCGCGAACGTGAAGCACTGGCATGGCGCGAAAAAGGACAGCTGGTTCAGCCACATCGCCGTTGAAGTCCCCGGCAAAAACTGCCGGAACGAGTGGTGCGAGCCGGTCTCGGACGAAGAGTACAATAAGCTGTAATCGGAGGCAATTTCCATGATCTTAAACGAAACTTATACGCTCGAAAACGGCCTGAGCATTCCCAAGCTCGGCCTTGGCACTTGGTTCATCGACGACGATCAGGCCGCCGAGGCCGTCCGCACCGCCGTGAAGCTCGGCTATCGCCTCATCGATACCGCGCAGGCCTACGGCAACGAGCGCGGCGTGGGCGAGGGCGTGCGCACCTGCGGCGTTCCGCGCGAGGAGCTTTTTGTCGCCAGCAAGGTGGCCGCGGAGCTCAAGACCTATGACGAGGCCAAAAAGTCCATCGACGAAACGCTCGAGAAGATGGGCCTTGACTACCTTGACCAGATGATCATCCACTCTCCCCAGCCGTGGAACCAGTTTCGCGTCGAAAAGCGCTATTCTGAAGAAAATAAAGCCGTCTGGCGCGCGCTCGAGGATGCGCAAAGCGAGGGCAAGGTCAGAGTCATCGGCGTGTCGAACTTTCTGCGCGGCGACCTTGAAAATCTGCTCTCCGACTGCCGCGTAAAGCCGATGGTCAACCAGATCCTGCTGCACATCAGCAACACCGACCTCGCGCTGCTCGACTACTGCCGCGAGCAGGGCATCCAGGTGGAGGCCTACTCCCCCATCGCCCATGGCGAGGCGCTCAAGAACCCCGCCATCGCGGAGATGGCGAAAAAGTACGGCGTCAACGCCGCGCAGCTGTGCATCCGCTATGTCATCGAGCTCGGCGCGGTCGCGCTGCCGAAGACGGCCAACCCCGACCACATGGCGAGCAACGCCGCCGTGGACTTCACCATCTCGAGTGAGGACATGGAGACGCTCAAGCACACGGACCGCATCGCCGACTACGGCGAGTTCAACATCTTCCCCGTCTTCAGCGGCAAGCCGCTCGCGTAACGAACGCAAAAGGAAAAGGAGAGAACGCAGCAGCGTCCTCTCCTTTTTTACAAAAGCATGCAGAAACCGATCTGCATACAGAGCCATCTTTCAAAAAGCCTCTTATTTCTTCTCTTCCTCGCGCACAAACATCATCAAAAAGCTGACTGCGAGCAGCAGGCAGGACACCCAGATGCCCTTTTCGGCAAAGCGCGCCGTCAGGACGCTGCCAAGCCCCGCGCCGACGGCAAAAATACCGATGACGCCAAAATACGTCAGTGCCTTTTTCAGCACCTCGCGGTCGTGCGTGTGGAAGTAGACGCACAGCGCCTCGGTGCCGCTGCGCATGTTGCCGATGCACATGGTGCTCGCGTAGGCGTGGCCGCGCACCTTGCGGAAGGTCTGCACCTGCATTGCGCAGACGAACGAGACGAGCGCGTTTGCAAAGGTGTTGACCTCCTGCGGCAGGAAGCCGACAAAAAACAGCAGCACGATCTCGGCCAGAATGATGAGCTGGCGCCAGTGCACCTTTTCCATGCACTTATAGCGGCGGGGG
>ULSN01055327.1_pt1 | contig 20412 bp, 12 predicted proteins | sample 1956771 | NCBI WGS metagenome assembly ULSN01 (sample SAMEA4835709, study PRJEB28245) | human gut metagenome | biome: gut microbiome; material: fecal sample | place: Denmark | collected 2008
TTTTGAGTCATTGCCACGTTCTGGTAGTCGCCTTTACCTTGCCATCTGAAATTCAGAAAGGCGGTGAAGCCTTTCGGCAGTCGGAAGGCATTGTTGAAAATCGCCGTAAACATGGGGCGGCTCATGTCGGTTTTCGTGCCGAGATGTTCTATGGAAAGATACTGCTTGCGGATATTGACCATTCCGGTCGGATTCCAGATGCCGATGGTGGGGCTGGCTGAAACCGTAGCGCTTACCACCGGCAGACGGTCGAGGTTCTCATAGGAAAGCAGCACGGCCGACGGGTCGTTGGCAAACGGGCGGCTGGAATAGACCACGGCGTTGCGATAAAGCTGATAGTCCAACGATGCTTGCAGAAACTTCCATACGGCGGTGAGCGACAGGTCGTGAACGGTAGTGGGTTCAAGCGTAGGGTTGCCCGTCTGCATGGTCAGCCGGTTGACATAGCTTACGTTATTGCTCAGCTGCGTGTACGACGGGCGTTGTGTCTTCGTGTTGTAGCTGAGAAGCGTTTGAAACTGTCCGCTCTGGAATGTCAGCGAGGCGTTGGGGTAGAAGTTGTTGAAACGCCGGCACTGGTTTTCTTTTTTAATTCCGTTTTCGTAGTAGTTGAAGTTGACAAATTCGTGGCGTACGCCTCCTGTCAGCGATATTTTCTGGAACGAATAGGTGTATTCGGCAAAAGTTCCTGCGTTCAGTTCTGTGATTTTGGAAAAGGACGACGGCACGACCGTTGCATCGTTCATCCAATAGTTGTCGTTGCTGAACGTGTGCGACGTTTCGTTTCCGAACTGGAGATTTCCGCCCCCTATGGGAAGGGTAACGACCAGTTTTTCGGCCAAGAGGCGTTTCTCAGCGTCGTTGGTGGAGTGGAGCAGGCGGTCGTTGCCTTCGGCGCTTGTCTCGTCGTTGTCGGTCAGCGTGGAGCGTTTTTCAAACAGGAGGTCAGCGTTGAAGTCGATTTCGGCTATGCCTATTTTTCCCCAGTAGTAGGCGTTGAGGGCATGGGTGGGGCGGCTGTCGATTTGTGTAAAATTGGATGTCTGCAGCTTGTCGTAGGGCTGGCCGTCCTTTTCCACCGTGCTTGCCGATTCATTCCACATCTTGTCGGAAGGCGTTGCCGAAAGCTGATAGCGCAATCCGGTCGAATGGGATTCGTTGAACTGATAGTTGAAACCGGCTTCCGCAAAAAGATTGTGGCTGACGCCGTCGGTCCGGTAGTCGTTCGACTGGTGCCAATGGCTGTCGTTGTAGTTGTCCTGACTGATTTTGCTGTCCTGCAGGTATGCGTAGCGGTTGTAGGAAACACGGCCGAATATGTCGAGATTCTTGTGGCGGTAGTTGATGCCTGCATTTTCCAGCAGGTCGACGTTTTGCGACTGTGAATAGGTGGAGTTGAGGTCAAGACTGATGCCGTCGCCTTTCCGTGGGAGAGTTTGAATCTTGACAACGGCTTTGACTGATGCGTCGTATCTTGCTCCCGGATTGGTAATCACTTCCACCGACTTTATTTCTTCTGAACGGATGCGGTTGAGTTCCGAAAGGTCGCGGAGCTGCCGGCCGTTCAGATAGATGAGCGGTGCGCCTTTCCCGAGGACATTGAATCCGTTCTTGTCCTTGACGATACCCGGCACGTTGGCCAGTGCGTCGGAAGCCGTTCCGATTTTTGCCAGAAGGGAATTGGCTATGTCCGTCACGAGCGCGTTGCCCACAATGCGAGTCGTCGGCCGTGAGGCTGTCACGGTCACTTCGTCGAGCAATCGGCCGTCGGCGTTCAGACGGATGGTGCAGGTGTCATTGTCGGAAAATGGCAGATAAGCCGGGGTGAAGCCTATCGCTGAAATTCTTACGAATGCTTTTGGGACCGATGCCGTAACGGTGAATTTCCCTGTTTCGTCTGTCAGGGTGCTTGCCAGCAGCGTTGAGTCGGGCAAGCTGAATGCTGCTACATTGGCAAATTCAACCGGTTGGCAATCAGCGCTGTTTACCACTTTCCCTGAAAAATCCGCCGCGAGAACCGGCAATGCAGAGCACAGGCAGGCGATGAAGAGTAAAGTGGAAGATAGTATCTGTCGCATAGTTAAATTCTTATTTGCTTTTAGACGTTTTTGCTGTCGCAAAAGTTGCACAAAATTATAAAATGTTGTTTTATCACAGACATTTGTGAGAAAATATATACATTTGCAAAACCAATGATTTTAGTAATGCTTATGAAAAAGACTTTTTTATCAGTTGTATCTTTATTATGCTTATTTGGCAGCTCGCTGTCGGTCAGTGGTGAAAATACGCAATTGGATTACGTGTTGACTTACGACGGCGGTGGTACTGTTGTTGAAAAAACTGCCTATGTTTATGACGATTTGTCGAGAATGACGGAACGTTGGACTTACAAACTGGTGGATGATGAACTTACCTACAATGAGAAGGAGTTGTTCGGATATGACGACATGTCGCGTCAGATCAGTTATGAAGATTGGATTTGGGACAACGCTGCGTGGAAATTTATCGGCAATTATTTGCGCGAAGACAGTAAGTACAATTCTGTCTATGGTGACGACGGTAAGGAACAGGGTCGCAGCTACTATAGCTGGAACCGTGGAACCGGACAATGGGATGAAACTCCTAAAACTACAAGTGTGTTCACTTACGAAGGGAATGTGTCTACAGAAGAACAGTTGCGCACTTATCCCGACGGCTCGCAAAAGACGGTAAAGAAAATCGAGCGTGTCTATGATGAGAACAATCGTGTGGTGGAGGAAATTCCGTACAACTATACGATAGATTACAGTTCGGGCGAATACACCTGGAAAATGACAGGTAAAACGACATACGCCTACGACGACCATGGTGGTATTATTGAAGAGGCTGAATATTCCGAATCGTTGAGTCTGATGTATAAGTACAAACGTGAGTTTACTTATGATGACAAGGGCAACAAGCTGTCAATGATGGAATGGACCTGGCGTGACTGGTCGGAAAGCTATGAGCTGACAAATTCGCTGACCTATGAAAACCATTACGTTTCGGGCGAGCGTCTGGAATTGCCTTATGTCAATACGTTTGACACTGAAACGGCTCTCGAAGGTTGTGTTGTGGAAGACGGAAATGCCGACGGCAATGTGTTTGCTTTGGACGGCGGTTGCCTGAAGTGGACATCTTCCAAGAAGTCGGAAGCTCCGGACATTCTCTATACTCCCGGTCTGCACATGTCGCCGGAACAGGAAGTGAGAGTTTCGTTGAAGGCACGTGTGGCCGACGCATCAAAACTGGCACAAATCATGCTGATTCTTTGCTCAAACGACGAACAGCATACACCGCTGGGCCCAATCGGCGATATCCGCGTTATCGACAATACGGAATATGTCGAAATTGAAGGCTATATCATTGTACCGTCGGAAGGCAACTATTGTGTAGGTCTTACGGCTGACAATAACCAGACCGGTACAGAACTGATAATCGATGACCTGGAAGTGAAAAACTACCGTTCGTCCAAGACTCCGCAATCGCCTTACAACCTTACGGCTACTCCGGGCAATGCCGGTGCGCTGATTGTGCGTTTGGAATGGTATGCTCCGCTTTATTGCATCGACGGTTCTTACATGAACAAGGTCGACAAAATGGAAGTGTACCGCAAGGGCGAAACAGAGCCTGTCTATACGACCGGTGAAGTTGGAGGCACGCTCCGTTCCGAATGGATTGACTATGAACCGGTCAAAGGTGTAAACACCTATTTGATTTATGCTTACTCCAACGGATTGAAGAGTGATCCGTCGGAAGTGTCGGTTGTTGTCGGATATTCACGTCCCGGTGCAGTGAAGAACTTTACTGTTGTTGAAGACAATGCCCACAACTGTGTAATGACTTGGGAAGCTCCAGACGCTGCCGAAGAAGGCGGTGAACTTTACGATGGAACGATGACCTATACCATTATCCGCAACAATGAAACGGTCGTAGCTGAAAACATCAAGGAAACAACATTTGTCGACAACACGATTGACACAAGTGCCGGACAAACTTATGTGTTCTATGTGATAACTCCTTCCTATGAAGCCGGTATCGGTGCAAGTGCTTATTCGGAACTGATGTTTGTCGGTCCGTCAAGTCCCGTTCCTTTTGCCGAATCGTTTGTCGGTGGTGGCATGGCCCACTGGTGGATGAACGAAAAGGTAGTAGGTCTGGAATCAGCCTGGGGTATCGGCGACAGAGGCTACACTCCTGATGCTCTTCCGCAGGATGGCGACGGCGGCATGGCTTCGTTCATGAATGAGCAGGTGGACAATGCCGGTGACATTGTGCGCTTTACCAGTGAAAAAATAGATGTCAGCCCGTTGAACGATCCGGAACTTTCCTTCTATGTCTACCATACTTCCGGAGCGGCTTCCGACGATGCTTTGATTGTAGAGGCTTCGAAGGACAACGGTGCATTTGAGGAAATCAGTGCGCCTATCAAGGTGTCCGGTGCAGAAACCGACGGATGGGTAAAGCACACCGTTTCGTTGGCTGCTTTCCAGGGCGAAAAGAACCTTCGTCTGAGCTTCAAGGGTATTGCCGGAAAGGTCAACAATATCCATTTGGACAACATCACTGTTGCTGAAGGCGGACAGGGTGGTGTCGGCAGTGTAGAATTGTCGGGCATCAGTGTTCGTGGCGGTGACGGCGAAGTGGTTGTTTCTGCCGTAGAACCGTTGAAGGTGGCTGTCTACAATGTTGGCGGACAGCTTGTAGCAGAAGAAAACGGCAATGAACTCCGTATTCCGGTCGCTGCCGGACTGTATGTAGTCCGTGCCGGTGAAGCTGTATATAAAGTTGCTGTGAAATAGCGGAATTTCCGCAATCGGATATATGCGCAGGGCTGGGCAGGCGTGGTCTGTCGGCCCTGCGTTTTTTTGTTGGCGTTGCATGACGTATGTCGCGAAAAGGGGGAATATGGCTATGCTGTCCGTTTTTCTGTCGGAAAATGCAGGCAGTTTGAATTTTATTCGTATCTTTGAAGATGATAGGATGCGGTTCGGGATAGCCAAATTTGAAAACTGCGTTTTTATTTGTCTCTCCACTCACCTTTCGCTATATTTGGATAATATAGGATGCGGCTCGGGATAAAAAATATCTGAAACAAGTTTCGATATTTTATTCTCCGCTCACCTTTCGCTATCTTTAGGAAAATTTTAAAAAGTACTCTATGACAATCAAATCTATTCTGGATTCGGACCTGTATAAATTCACCACTTCGTATGCCTATATAAAATTGTTCCCTTATGCTATGGGAACCTTTGTTTTTACCGACCGCGACCGGAAAGTGTACGACGATGCGTTTCTTGCAGCGTTGAAGCGCGAAATCGCTGAAATGGCGGAATTGAAGCTCACGCCGGAAGAACTTGACTATATGTCGAAACACTGCCGTTTCCTCCCGTTGGTTTATTGGGAATGGCTGTCGTCGTTCCGGTTTGAACCGGAAAAGGTGTTGGTGCATTTGGACGAAGAGGGGCATTTGCAGATGGAGGTGACCGACTATCTTTATAAAGTGACGCTTTATGAAGTGTGTCTGCTTTCCATCGTTTCGGAGTTGAGCAACACGTTCTACGGTAATCAGCCCGATTATGTGGAAATGCAGAAACGGCTCGACCATAAGATTGAAATTTCCGACAGCAATGCCATGCCGTTCTCGGAATTCGGCACCCGCCGCCGTTTCTCGTATGAAGTACAGGATTTCGTGGTCCGCTACCTCAAGGAACATTCAAAATACTGCACCGGAACTTCCAACTGCCACCTGGCAATGAAATACGGCATGAAGATGATGGGTACGCACCCGCATGAATGGTTCATGTTCCATGGCGCACAGTTCGGATACAAGCATGCCAACTATATGGCATTGGAAAACTGGGTGAACGTCTACGACGGTGACCTCGGTACGGCACTGGCCGATACCTATACTTCGGAATCGTTCCTCAGCAACCTCAGCCGCAAGCAGGCGAAGCTGTTCGACGGCGTACGTTGCGACTCCGGCGACGAAATCGGATTTGTTGATTTGCTGGTGGCACGTTACCGTGAATTCGGTATTGACCCGATGAGCAAGACCATCATATTCAGCAATGCGCTTGACTTTGAAAAGTGCCTGCGCATATTCAACTATTGCAAGGGCAAAATCAAATGTTCGTTTGGCGTGGGTACGAATCTGACCAACGACACCGGTTTCAAGCCGGCTAACATTGTGATGAAGCTGTCGCAGTGCAAGATGAATGTCAACCAGCAGTGGCGCGAATGCGTGAAATTGTCCGACGATATGGGCAAGCACATGGGTAGCATTACCGAGGTGCAGGCCTGCCAGCACGAACTGCGCATTTAGTTGGTATTTATTTGAAAATATAGTTCTATGAACGCCAAACTTTTATTAGGGGTATTGCTGTTTCTCTGTGCATTCTGCTTTACGGGCTGCGGTGAGAAGGATGACGAAGGATACTATCTGAGTCCTAACTATGCCACTGCAACCATAAACGGGGAAGAATATATTTACAGGGAAAGATCCCTTTATTTGCCAAGGTTTGGTCACTATCCGAGCGTAGAATCGCTTTCCGATGATTTTTATGTCGGAGAAGAGATTGTCGATGTAACTCCGGTGCTGCACATATTTACACCTCTTAAGCCGGTAAATGCCAAACAGGAGGATGATACCTACTATGAAATGGACCTTTTTATAAAGCATCTTGATATCGACGACATTTCTAATGGTCAGACATTCCATTTCTCTGCTACGTCGATGGACAATCTGTATGGGGAATCCCACACGTTGCCATTTGAAAGAATGTGGAGAGAAAATATCAATATAGCTGTCTTGCAGAAAAAGTTGGACTTCGTCAATTCGCTTTGGGAGACAACGGCATCGGGCAGTGTCACATTCAGCAATCTTGACAAGGAAAAGAAGAGTTTCACGGCAGTGGTCGAACTCAAGGCCGAAGGGGAAGAACCGATAGAGCTTCAGGGCAATATTTATTTGTACGATATTTAAGTAAATGGTGAAGTCATCCAAACCGGTTTGAAGATAGAAAAAAGTAAAAAAATAAAGCGAAGTAACCGATTCGGCTGCTTCGCTTTTGTGCAGTTGCCTTTTTCAAGGCTTGAATATTATATAATTATGAGAAAATCAAAATAAAAATCGGAATCTTATCCGATTGTCGTTTTGCAATTCTTGCCACTTTGGCAAGGGCGGAGTGATTTATTCTGCCTTTTTAAAGTTTGCCACATATCCCTGACGCATTACTCTTAATGATGCGTTCGGGTGAAAACTGTGTGAAGGCATACTTTTCACTCTCATTGCGTTCAATTCAAAAGTATTCATAATGCTCATTTTTTTAAATAGACGTGCACTCTTGCCCGTCTGGAAACCTAAAACCTAACCTAAAATTTATCGACCGGGGTTGCTAACCTATTGGAGTTTGTAACCTATAATTTGTTTTCCGGTCTGCTTACAATCTTTTTTACACTGCAAAGATAAGTCGTATTTTCTTCAAATGCAAGAAAAATCGAATAAAAATATGTTTTATAACATATTTTTTCAACATTATTCAATAACAGAACGTCTAAACGGGGTGCAGGAAGATAAAATTCGTTACTTTGTCGGTATAAAACTATTTTTAGAAAAACCTATGAAACGTAAGACATTTTTGGGGTTGTCGGCAGTAATGTTGGGGATGATGCCTGCATATTCGGCAACCGTAGAGACTATGGAACCTCCAATGTGGTGGACAGGAATGAACGAAAAGCAACTTCAGATTGCTGTCAGTGGTGAAGACATACGCGATGCCGTTCCCGAAATCAATTATCCGGGAGTGCGTATCGATTCGGTGGCACGCCTCGACAGTCCGAACTATCAGTTTATTTATGTGACGGTGGGCGAAGATGCGAAGCCGGGTACCATGGAGATTACCTTTAAAGCAGGAAAAAAGAAAATCAAAAAGAATTATGAACTCTTGGCTCGCGACCGGAAGGCTGAGGATTATGTGGGCTTTGATTCCGGCGATGCGCTGTATTTGATGATGCCCGACCGTTTTTCCGACGGTGACCCGTCAAACAATGAGAACGAGAGTCTCCGATATAATGTGAAATCCGACCGAAATAATCCCAACGGCCGCCACGGGGGTGACCTGAAAGGGATTATGAATCACCTTGACTATCTTCAGAATCTGGGCATTACTGCCATTTGGCTGACTCCGGTGCTGGAAAACGACATGCCCGGCGGTTCTTACCACGGCTATGCCACTACGAACTACTATCGTGTGGATCCGCGTTTCGGAACGAACGAGGAATACAAACAGCTGATTGAGGAATGCCACCGTCGCGGTATCCGTGTGGTGATGGACATGATTTTCAACCATTGCGGTATAGCGCACCCGTGGATAGCTGATACTCCGAGCAAGGATTGGTTCAACTCGCCTATCGAACTGTCGGAACTTGAAAATATGAAAAATGACTTCTCCAAAATGCCCAAGGGCTACAGGCAGACTAATTTCCGACTGAACACCAACCATGACCCTTATGGCAGCAAATATGATTTGGAAACGACGGTAGACGGATGGTTTTCAATTGGAATGCCCGATTTGAATCAGCGAAATACGCACCTGATGACTTATCTTATCCAAAATTCTATCTGGTGGATTGAATATGCAAAGGTGAACGGCATCCGCATGGACACTTATCCGTATGCCGACATGGCGGCTATGGCTGAGTGGAACCGCCGTGTGGCAAAGGAATATCCTAATTTCAATATCGTGGGTGAAAGCTGGCTGCATTCGGAAATGAGTATTGCCTACATGCAAAAAGGCAACAAGTTCAACCCGATGGATACGGAACTGAAAACGGTGATGGACTTTCCGTTTCTTAATCTTTGCCGTCCTGCTTTCACGGAAAAGACGTTGCCGTGGGGCGAGGGACTGAACCGTCTGTACGACCATCTGGCTCTGGATTTCGTTTATAGCAATCCGAAGAATCTGCTGATTTTCCTTGATAATCATGACACGGACCGCTTTCTGCTTGAAAAACCGGAAAATCTCGGCTCCTGGAAGCAGGCGCAGACATTTTTGCTGACATCACGCGGCATTCCGCAAATCTATTATGGTACGGAATTGCTGATGTTCGGCAACAAGAAAGTGACCGATGGAAATATTCGTCTTGACATGCCGGGCGGATTTCCGGGCGACGGCCACAGTGAATTTGTGGCTGAAGGACGTACGGCTCAGCAAAATGAGGCTTGGAATTTTATGAGCCGCCTGTTGAACTGGCGTAAGGGCAACAAGGCCGTGTCGGAAGGAACAACGCTTCACTATATGCCGTCGAATGGTCTATATGTTTATGAACGTAAGGCCGACGACCGCCGTGTAATTGTGATGATGAATGGAACGGACGACGAAGCCAAGGCTGTCGACATGAGCCGCTATTATGAAATCATGAAGCCGGGAGATGTGTTTACCGACGTTATTTCCGGCAAGAAGGTCACAATCGCTGAAACAATGGATTTTGCTCCGCGTGCCGTTTATGTGTTGGAATAAATCCGTAGTGAAATTTTGATAATAGGGGCTGCGCCAATTTTGACACAGCCCCTTACTTTAAACTTGCATTCTATGGACAAACGCACATCGTTTTTGCATTTGGTGTCGTTACTGCAACATCACCTTAAATGCTTCACCTGCCACTCGAACTATGTAAAGCCCGGCTGACGGAGCATTTATAGTCGTGTTCGTACCGCTGTAAATCAGCTGACCGGCAACACTGTAAACCTCGATGCGCGTTCCTTCTTCAGCACTTGTCACGATGATACGTCCGTTCTCAGCAGTTACATCCACATCGCTGCCGACAACATCCTCAACCCCTGCAAAGTCATACTCCTCTATATTCCAGAAATTCCGCCAGGGATCGACCTGTTCATATTCCTTTTTGCTCCCTATCGGCACATAAAGCGTGGCATTCATCAACACTTCATCAGTGAATTGGTTATCTGCGGAAGGAGGAATAACAGGCTGGCAATATATTTCTTTTATATTACCACAACCAGAAAAAACATCCTCCCCGATTGTCGTAACGCTGTTGCCTATCATAACCGATGTCAAGCCCTTACAACTGGAAAAAGCAGAAACCCCGATTGTCGTTACACTGTTGCCTATCGTAACCGAGGTCAAGCCGTCACAGTACCAAAAAGCATACCCCTCGATTGTCGTAACACTGTTCGGTATCTTAACCGAGGTCAAACCGTCACAATCTCCGAATGCATCCTCCCCAATTGTCGTAACACTGTTCGGTATCGTAACCGAGGTCAAGCCGTCACAACCATAAAAAGCAGAATTCCCGATTTTCGTTACACTGTTTGGTATAGAAAAAGAATTTAATGGCATACCACAAGGATAACAAATCAATTCAGAGACATCCTTATTATAAAGTACGCCATCTATTGAGCTATATTTCTTATTATTATCATCGACATTAATTTCTATCAAGCCGGTACAATTAGAAAAAGCAAGCTCCTTGATTGTCGTTACACTGTTCGGTATCGTAATCGTGGTCAAGCCGGTACAATCAGAAAAAGCTTTATTCCCGATTGTCGTAACACTGTTGCCTATTGTAACCGAGGTCAAGCTGGTACAATTAAAAAAAGCATTATCCCCGATTGTCATTACACTGTTCGGTATCGTAACCGTGGTCAAGCCGGTACAATTAGAAAAAGCACCCCACCCGATTGTTGTAACACTGTTCGGTATCGTAACCGTGGTCAAGCCGGTACAATTAGAAAAAGCATCCCACCCGATTGTTGTAACACTGTTGCCAATCGTAACGGAGGTCAAGCCGTCGCAATATTTAAAAGCATCCTCCCCGATTGTCGTAACACTGTTGCCAATCGTAACGGAGGTCAAGCCGTCACAATTTAAAAAAGCAGAATTCCCGATTGTCGTAACATTGTTGCCAATCGTAACGGAGGTCAAGCCGCCGCAATTCTCAAAAGCATTATCCCCGATTGACACAACCTTATATGTCGTAGAATTATAAATTATGCGCTCCGGAATAATGATATCGCCACTATAAGAAGGACTCCAGTTGTTGTATCTTGTTACTTCAACCGTTCTTTCCTCTTCGGAAAGAATGTTGTAATAAATGTCATCCACCTCAAAATCATAGGCGAATGCGGTAATGCCGGCTGACAGCATTGCCGTCACGACCAGCAGTTTTTGAATTGTCTGTTTCATTTTGATTATCATTTAATTATTTCTTCATTAAATATATTGCTTATAAAAGGGCTTATTCCTGAAAACAAGACTTCGTTTTCTGCCATTAACGCCGGAATCACATAATTTTCGCTATTCGCTTTTTTTACAGACGAATAAGCTATCCCGACATAGTTGTACAATAATTCATCCCCTTTATTATAAAAAAACAAGGACAACAACATTTGCGGAATCAAATATTCCCCTGAAAACTTTTCAATGTTTTTCTCTGTTTTTGAAGAAAGACAAACCAAATAAAAAGGATATGTCACCAAAAAACAAAAAATATCAAATCGATTTTTCAGAAGCAAATTGACATTCGGTACAACAAGGTTAAAGAACACAGGTGTATTACCATTCTTCTTTATTTCAAACCTTGCTTTAATTTCACCATAATCTTTTTCATTATTACCGACCTCTGCCATAGCTGTATCAATGCTGTCTGCCAAATAAAGACAAGGATATTGAGGAATACTGAATCTGCAGTTTGAAGCTTTGTCCCTTTTTTCAAAAGGAACATGGTTGCAACCTCCGTTGTCATCAACACTGGCTTTATGTCTCACCCTATAAAATGATTGCTTGTCTTCAATCTTAAATTTAAAATAATTAAGATACATATCAGAAAGCTTATACTGTGTATATTTGGGTTTTGTCAGCAATTTATATAGCAATTTCTGCGCTTTATACATATCTCCTCTATACCCATAAGACAATATATCTTCCAATAAACAACAAATATAATTGACAAGGTTTTCAAATCGTTTCTTAGTCAGTGGAGAAACATTATTTTCCTCCTTAAGAATATCATCCAATATATCATTGTTAATATTTTTAATAAAATCCTTGTAATTCTTAAATCCATCTTGGACAAAACTTAGAAAAGTCTTGTCATCCGGAACTTCACCGGGAAGTTTCAATACCAACAAATTTAATTGCTCTTCTAAATATGGCATAATCAATTGGTTTTGTGTTCTTCAATCCCCCAGTAGAACAGTAAATAAACGGGTGTAAAAAAGGTGTGGAGATTGTATCTGCTTTATCTTTAGTTCAGGTTTTGGCGAACCTATGCAGTAGATAAAGCAACAGCCCCACACCGATATTATCACAGACTGCCTTTCGCGGCAGAATATGAGCAAACGATGCATGTGCTATTACCAATCATCTTCATCTCATTGTAAACCGCCAAGTTTAAGAACGGAAGATAATTTCAATAACACCTTTATTTTATAAAAAGTATGGTTCAAGAGTAGTGGCTCTCCATTTCGCATGAACCAATGCAAAGTTATAAAAAATATCGGTTGTGAAGCTGTATTTGCCCGTAAAATATTTGTCAGTTAGATTTTTATGCTTTTGCAATTTTCCTATATGTCAGTGTTGTTTGTTTTCAGCCGTGTGATTGTGGTGATGAACGGTACGGATGACGAGGCGAAGGCAGTTGACATGAACCGTTACTATGAAATCATGAAGCCGGGCGATGTTGGACGGTTGTGGATATAAAAAATCGGAGCAACCTTTGGGTTGCTCCGAGAAAATGATTGTTTTTATAGTGGAATTGAGTGAAAATTCCAGATGTACTGTTTAGAACAGTATGAAGTATAAACCAGCTGCCAAAGCACCGCCAATCATCGGACCTGCAACAGGTACCCAGCTGTATCCCCAATCGTTTCCGCCTTTGTCTTTAATCGGCAGGATGGCATGAGCGATACGCGGACCAAGGTCACGGGCAGGATTGATGGCATAACCGGTAGTACCTCCGAGCGACATACCGATGGACATGATGAGCATGGTAACCGGGAATGCGCCGAGTGAACCGAGACCGATAGATGCGCAGTTGCATTTTTCAGCAAGCACGATGATAACAAAGACGAGCAGCAATGTGCCGATAATTTCACAGAACAGGTTGCGCGGTTTGTTGAGAATAGCCGGAGCCGTGCAGAATACGCCGAGTTTCATGGCTTTGTCTTCTGTTGCATCAAAGTGGTCTTTATAGAACATATAGACGAGAATACCGCCGGCAATACCGCCAAGAATCTGTGCGATGATATATCCGGGAACAGCAGCCCAGGCAAATTTACCAACAAGGGCGAAACCAAGAGTAACGGCAGGATTAAGGTGTGCACCGGAGAACGGGCCGGCAATAAATACACCACACATTACGGCAAAGCCCCATGCCATGGTGATTACGACCCAGCCTCCGCCTTCACCTTTTGACTTTTTCAGATTGCAGCAGGCAACAACGCCGTCGCCTAACAGAATCAGAACCAATGTTCCGATAAATTCGAAAACATACTTTGTGAACAGTGATACTTCCATAGTAATAAAATTAGTTTTGATTATAGGTTAATTTTCTCTGTTTTCAGTAAGGGAGCGGTGAACAGCCACTTTCCAGCCTTTGATCTTTTCTTGGATGGCTTCGTCGTCGTTCGACGGTTCGAAGCGGCGTTCGATTCCTGTCATATTGCGGATTTCATTGATGTCTTCCCAATAACCTACGGCCAGACCTGCGAGGAATGCTGCTCCGAGGGCCGTTGTTTCAGTTGTAGTAGGACGGATTACCGGAATGCCAAGGATGTCGGCCTGGAACTGCATCATCAAATTGTTGCGCGATGCTCCGCCGTCCACTTTTAGTTCTTTCAGTTCAATGCCTGCATCGTCGGCCATGCCGCTGACAATGTCCATTGTCTGGAATGCAATGCCTTCAAGTGCTGCGCGGGCAATATGGGCGGCAGTCGTACCACGGCTAATGTTGCAGATAAGTCCGCGAGCGTACGGGTCCCACCACGGAGCACCGAGACCGGTCAGGGCAGGTACGAAATATACGCCGTCGGTGTCGGGTACGGAAGATGCCAGTTCTTCCACTTCGGAAGAAGAACGGATAATGCCGAGACCGTCACGCAGCCATTGAACGACAGAGCCTGCAACGAAGATACTGCCTTCGAGTGCATAGTTCACTTTGTCGCCGATTTTCCAGGCGATGGTAGTAAGCAGATTGTTTTTCGACATGATTGGCTTTTCGCCGCTGTTCATCAGCATGAAGCAGCCCGTTCCGTAGGTGTTTTTCACCATGCCCGGTTCTGTACACATCTGTCCGAAGAGGGCAGCCTGCTGGTCGCCTGCGATACCGGCGATGGGCACCTTGTGGGCAAATATTGTGGTCTTTGTGTGTCCGTAGATCTCGCTGGATGACTTCACTTCCGGCATCATGGAGCGTGGAATGTTGAACAGTTCGAGCAATTCGTCATCCCATTGAAGGGTGTGGATGTTGAACAGAAGTGTACGTGAAGCGTTGGTTACGTCAGTGACATGAACTTCGCCACGGGTCAGACGCCAGATAAGCCAGCTGTCGACTGTTCCGAACATCAATTTTCCGGCTTCGGCTCTTTTTCTTGCTCCCGGCACATTGTCGAGAATCCATTTGATTTTTGTTGCGCTGAAATAGGCGTCGAGAATCAAGCCAGTCTTATTGCGGATAAAATCTGTTTTTCCTTCAGCTTTCAGCTGGTCGCAGTATTCAGAAGTGCGGCGGTCTTGCCATACAATGGCGTTGTATACGGGCTCTTCTGTATCACGGTCCCAAACAATCGTCGTTTCACGTTGGTTGGTGATTCCGATTCCGGCAATGTCAAGGCCGGTAATGTCAATTTGCGTAATGGCTTCTGCGATTACGGAGGCTTGCGATGACCAAATTTCATGAGGATTGTGTTCTACCCATCCTGGCTTTGGAAAATATTGGGGAAATTCGCGTTGCGCAGTGGAGCAGATTTCTCCTTTTTGGTTAAAAACGATAGCTCTTGAGCTACTTGTGCCCTGGTCTAGTGCTAATATGTACTGATTCATAGGATTAAGAATGGTTTTAAGTTTTTTTCTAAGGTGAGTGCAATTTAGGAAAAGATTTAATATGAAGCAATCAGGACGTGTTAAAAAACATTAAATACTTTCAATATGAAAAATATATTAATAAATATGAATGCAAAATAAAAGATTATGCTTTCGCTATGAAATATAATATTTTGTTTATGCTTCTTTGCGAAATGTGTGTTTTGTGCGTATTCCAATTTGTAATCTCTTGTATTATAATATAAGGTGTTAATTATCAGTATGTAGATAATTGTATTGTGAAAATTTGAATCGAAAGAGTTTGAGGGTCTGGCTACTCAAATGAAACTCGTCTGCTTTCGTTTCTTTAGGACACAGAGGGATTGATGCAAAAAAATGCAGGCCTGAAAAGACCTGCATTTTTTGGATTATCGAAAGATTGACGATTAGTCGTTGTTGCGGTTGTTGTTGTCGCGACGCGGTCCGCGGAAATTGCCGCCTCCGTGACGCTGGTTGCCGCCATTTCGGTTGCCGCCGTTTCCTCCGCGGTCGTTGTTGTCGCGGCGTGGACGCGGTGCGCGTTCAACGTATCCGTCCGGTTTCGGCTGGAGAGCCTTCATTGAGAGACGGAACTTACCTGTTTTCTTATCGATTTCAATAAGTTTCACTGTCACCTCATCGCCTTCCTTCATGCCGGTTTGTTCCATGCTTTCCACGCGGTCCCAGCTGATTTCCGAGATGTGGAGCAGACCGTCGCGGCCAGGCATGAATTCAACGAATGCACCGAAGTCGAGGATGCTGGAGATGCGGCCTGTGTAGACTTTGCCTTCTTCCGGTTGAGCCACAATAGCCTCGATTTTTGCGATGGCGATGTCGATTGAACTCTTATTTGGAGCAGCCACTTCGATATTTCCGTGGTCGCCTTCTTCTTCAATAGTAACGATTGCACCGGATTCTTCCTGAATGCCTTGGATGATTTTTCCGCCCGGGCCGATGACAGCTCCGATGAATTCTTTCGGAATGGTCATTGTTACGATGCGCGGTACATGAGGCTTGTAGTCCTCACGTGGAGCAGGAATAGTCTGGTTGATGATGTTGAGGATGTGCATACGGCCTTCCTTAGCCTGGTTGAGGGCTTTTTCCAGAATTTCGTATGACAGTCCGTCGCATTTGATATCCATCTGAGTGGCAGTGATACCTTTTTCAGTACCTGTCACCTTGAAGTCCATGTCTCCGAGATGGTCTTCGTCGCCAAGGATATCGGAAAGTACGGCATATTTTTCGTTGTCAGTAATCAGACCCATGGCAATACCGGAAACCGGACGTTTCATTTTCACACCTGCGTCGAGCAATGCCAGTGTGCCGGCACATACGGTAGCCATTGAGGAAGAACCGTTGGATTCCAGAATGTCGGAAACGACACGGCAGGTATATGGGAAATTGTCCGGGAACATGCGCTTCAATGCACGGTGGGCCAAATTGCCGTGACCGATTTCGCGACGGCCAACACCGCGTTGTGCCTTAGCTTCGCCTGTTGAGAATGGAGGGAAGTTGTAGTGAAGGAGGAAGCGTTCCTTGCCCTGGTTCAATACGTCGTCGAGAATCTTCTCGTCGAGTTTTGTGCCGAGTGTGCAAGTGGCGAGAGCCTGTGTTTCACCGCGGGTAAACACTGCAGATCCGTGAGGGCCCGGCAGGTAGTCGACTTCGCACCAGATAGGACGGATTTCATTTGTTTTACGTCCGTCGAGACGGATGCCTTCGTCGAGGATGCAGCGGCGAACGGCTTCTTTTTCCACATCGTGGTAGTAGCGTGCTACGAGCGGAGCCTTTTCTTCGCGTTCTTCTTCCGGAATGGTTTCGAGATATTCGTCTTCAATTTTCTGGAACGCATCGTTTCTCCATTGCTTGTCGGCGCAACCAGCTTTGGCAACGGCGTAAGCCTTGTCGTAGCATTTTTCGTGAACGTCCTTGCGGAGATCCTCATCGTTTACTTCATGACAGTATTCGCGTTTTACGACGCCAAGTTCTTTAGCCAGCTCTTCCTGAACGAGGCATTGAGCCTTGATGGCTTCGTGAGCCACTTTCAACGCTTCGAGGAGTTCGGCTTCCGAAACTTCGTTCATTTCGCCTTCAACCATCATAATATTGTCATATGTTGCTCCTACCATTAATTCGATGTCGGCTTTTTCTGCTTGTTCAAATGTAGGGTTGATGACGAATTGACCGTCGACGCGTGCAACGCGTACTTCGGAAATAGGACCGTGGAAAGGAATGTCAGACACGGCGAGAGCGGCCGAAGCGGCAAGACCGGCAAGTGCATCCGGCATGTCGACGCCGTCAGACGAGAACATAATGATGTTTACAAACGTATCTGCGTGATAGTTGTCCGGGAAAAGCGGACGGAGAACACGATCGACAAGACGCGCTGTCAGGATTTCATAGTCGGAAGCGCGGCCTTCTCTTTTCTGAAAACCGCCGGGGAAGCGTCCTGCTGCCGAGAATTTTTCTTTGTATTCAACTTGGAGAGGCATAAAATCGACACCCTCTCCTGCTTCTTTAGCCGAAACGACTGTCGCAAGGAGCATAGTATTGCCCATGCGTAGTTCTACTGCACCATCTGCCTGCTTAGCCAATTTACCAGTTTCCAACGTGATTTCACGTCCGTCGCTAAGTACGATGGTCTTCTTGATAGGATTCATATAATTTTTTTACTTCTTAAAATTCGCACAAAGATAGAAAAATTTTTGAGGGAAAAGGAGAAAATGTCCAAATATTTAATATTTTATAGATTTTCCGTACTTTTGACCAATTCTTTTGGCCAAAAAGTGCATTTGTGGCGAGTGGGTAGTAGTGTTTTGATTAAATGATTCGGTTTTGTTCGGTTTATGGCGGAAAAAATGTAACTTTGGACCGAAAATTTAAAAATACGATGAAAAAGTTATTGATTTCTCTAATAGTTCCGGCCGCTCTGCTCGCGTCTTGCGGAGACGGAAATAAATTTACAGTGAGCGGAACGGTGGAAAATGCGAAGGATGAAACACTGATGTTGGAGCGTTCTGTCAGTGGAAGATGGTTGCGTATTGACTCGATAAAAACCAACGGTGACGGTGATTTCAAATTTTCGGAAGAAGCTCCGTCATTCCCTGAAATTTTCCGTCTGGAACGTAATGGCAAATACATATATTTCCCTATCGACAGTCTTGACCATGTGACCATAACCGCCGATACGGCCAACTTTGACACAAACTATCGCCTTGCAGGCACCAACAATGCCGTGTGGATGATGCAGGTTGACAGCATTTCCCGTGAACTGGCAAAGCTGCCGGCAGGGGCACCTGCTTATGCAGAAGCTAAGAAGGCTTTTGCCGAACGTATTCTGGTGGATCCTTCGAGCATTGTTGCCTATTATGTGGTGAACAAGATTATCGGAACGACTCCGCTGTATCAGATTTCCGACCGCAATGATGTGAACATCATCGGAGCTGTGGCAAATGCCTACAATACCTATAAGCCTAATGACCCGCGTACGGAATATCTGAAGCAGATGTTTTTTACCGGCCGCAATATGACGGTGAAGCGCAGAGCGACAGCTGCCGGCGACACGTTGGTGCTCAATGAATCGCAGATTCTGGAAGTGGAACTGTTCGACAAGAACGGAAAGCTGCGGAAGTTGTCGGAAGAATCATCCAAGGGGAAAGTGCTTTTGCTGAACTTTACGACATATATTGCTGACGAGTCACCGGCGTTGAATGCACAACTGGCACAGCTTTACAAAAAATATGCTGGCAGCGGTTTTGAAATTTTCCAGATTGGCTATGACGAAAATGAATTTTCGTGGAAGGAGGCCGCCAAGAATTTGCCGTGGATTACCGTTTATGATCCGGCCGGCATTCAGTCGCACAATCTTTTGCAATATAATGTAGGAGCCCTTCCCGCCCTGTTCGTGATAAACCGTAACGGCGAATTGTCGGAACGCGTTCTCAACCTTGCCGACCTTGACAAGACAATTGGTAAATATATGTAAAAAGAATTTTTCTTACGATATTCAGGCGGACAGACAAGAAAAGTTTGTCCGCTTGTTTTTGCAGTTTTGATTTTGTTTGTGATAGAGGGTATGTGATGCATTCTGTAAATGGTGATTTTATTTGATGAGAACGGATGTTTTGTTGTTACAGTTGAATATCAGATTGGGTTTGTATTTTTTAACAAAGCAAAATTGTTTTTTTTGTGCTTTTGTAGTTTATTTTGTGCAATTAAAATGTGCCATTCTCGATTGTTCATGGAGATGATTTTTGAAGTGAATGATAGTTTTGGTAGTTGGGGATACTAATTTCTAATGCTAATGTTTGTGTTTGAGGCTTGTCTCTTGTCTTTTTTATAATTTGGGACGTATGCTTAAAATCGCAACCATGATAATACAAAGGGAATGCTTTGATAAAAATGGATAATTAAATAGAGTATGAGATACAATAAAGGAATAACGATGGATTTAGGACGTATATTGATAGTTCTAAGTTTGTGGTTTACATCAGTGGGGTTATCGGCCCAGAATTTGGCTCTTAAAACAAATTTATTGTACTGTGCGTCTGCCACTCCTAATTTGGGATTGGAAGCATCTTTTGCAATAAAACATTCTGTTCAACTTTTTTATGGCTTTAATCCTTGGAAGTTCTCTGAAGGACAAAGCATTCGTCATTGGTGTTTGCAGCCAGAATACCGCTATTGGTTTTGTGAAAGTTTCAATGGATGGTTTGTTGGAGTACACCTTATGGGAGGGGAATTTAATGTCGGGGATGTAGATTTGCCTTTGAATATTTTCCAAGATTTGAAAGACCATCGGTATGAGGGTTGGTATGCAGGAGGAGGTGTATCAGTTGGTTATCAGTGGGTGCTCTCTCGTCATTGGAATTTTGAAGCTTCCATTGGAATCGGTTATGATTATATAAAATATGATAAGTATAAATGTGGAGTGTGTGGGGAGAAGGTGAAATCCTCCGCTTCTCATTATGTAGGCCCGACTAAAGCTGCTTTGAGTTTTCTGTATATTTTCTAATCATTTAACGGGGTGTTATGAATATGAAAAAAATATATATATTGTTGAGTGGTATTTGTTTAACTGCTCTCACAGTTGGTGCTCAGCAAATAGCGAATTTGGCTTTGGCCGAAACTTCAATAAAGATTGAAAATCTTGCGGTGGAGCATACGGACAATAATTTGGTTGTCAAGATGGATTTGAATATGGATTCCCTTGAGATGCCATCCAATGTCCGCTATGTATTCACTCCATTGGTGAAGAATTCAGAAAGCCATGTAGTATTGCCGCAAATTGTTATAAATGGAAGAAAACAAGCCA
>ULSN01018064.1_pt1 | contig 20224 bp, 17 predicted proteins | sample 1956771 | NCBI WGS metagenome assembly ULSN01 (sample SAMEA4835709, study PRJEB28245) | human gut metagenome | biome: gut microbiome; material: fecal sample | place: Denmark | collected 2008
AGATGGACAGCTACAATGGTTTGTACAAGACCAACCCACGTCTGGCGTTCCTGATGACCTTGGCATTGTTCTCATTGGGTGGTATTCCTCCATTCGCTGGTATGTTCTCGAAGTTCTTCGTGTTCATGGCAGCCGTTGGAACACACGACATCCACACCACATTGGGAGCATGGGCATACGGCGTAGTATTCATCGCGTTGGTAAACACAGTTATCAGCTTGTACTACTATCTGCTCATCGTGAAGGCAATGTTCATCAAGCACAGCGATAATCCGCTTCCTACTTTCCAGAGCGCATGCTCAACCAAGTTGGCGCTTGCAATCTGCACCGTAGGTATCGTAGCATTCGGTATTTGCTCATTCGTCTTCGACTGGATTTCAGTAGCAGTGAATGCGTAAATCATCAATAATTTATAAAAATCCCAGCAATCGGTAAAAGATTGCTGGGATTTTTTTTTGTATTGTGTGATTTTTGATGTACCTTTGCACCCCGAAAGAGGCATGGTGCCTCTTCTATAAACTATTAATTGTAAATTATAAATTTAAAATGGATAAGTTACCAATGAATGATGTTCCGATGCTCGTAAGCGCCATCAACTTCCTGCTTCGTGACCACGAGTTTGAAACACTCGATGAAATTTGCTATCACTTCAATGTGAACCGTGCGGCATTAGAGGCCAAAGTGGCTACCCAAGGATTTGAGTGGTCAGAGCAGCAGAAGAAATTCTGGTAAAACATCGCTTGTGAATAATGTATCCCATCTCTTGGTGATTGCATTTTCCCCATGCGCCCTGAAAGGGCAGCAGCTCCTAGCCCAGGGCAACACCCTGGGTAAATAATGATTGCATTCAAAAACGCCCTGTAAGGGCAAAAGCTTTCTATAAATTATAAATTATAAATTTTAAATTATTAATTATGACTCCTCCTCGACCCTTGTGGAAGTCTGTACAAGACTATGTTTTGATTGCGATAGGTATGATATCCTATGCCATCGGATGGAATGTTTTCCTTTTGCCTACCAATGTAACGGCAAGCGGATTACCTGGTATATCCAGTATTATCTATTGGGCAACCGGTTGCCCGGTTCAAATTCCGTATTTTATCGTGAACGCCACTTTATTAATATGTGCGTTCAAGATTTTGGGAGCTAAGTTCTGTGTCAAGACCGTTTATGCCGTTATTGTGGTAACCATCCTGACCTCATTCTTTTCCAGCCGTTTAAGTGATATTCATCTTCTGCAGAACCAGCCTTTATGGGCAGCTTTCCTGGGTGCCGTTTTCTGCGGCTGCGGAATCGGACTCGGATTCTCGGTAGGAGGAAGTACGGGTGGTACGGATATCATTGCAGCCATCGTCAACAAGTATCGTGACATTTCTCTGGGTAGAGTGATTATGATATGTGACATCTTCATCATCAGTTCCAGCTATTTTGTTGTCCATGATTGGGAGAAGGTGTTATATGGTTATGTGGTTCTTTGCGTTCAGGCTTTTTGCATCGACCAGGTGGTGAACAGTCGCCGTAGGAGTGTACAGTTCTTCATCATTTCTCAGAAGTATGAGGAGATAGGAAAGCGCATCAATGTAGATGCCGATAGGGGAGTAACGGTGGTGAATGCCAGCGGTTTTTATTCCGGTCAGGATGTGAAGATGCTTTTCGTGTTGGCCAAGCAGCGTCAGGCACCTGCCATCTTCCGTCTTATCAGCGAGATTGACCCTCATGCCTTCGTCAGTCAGAGTGCCGTTATCGGTGTGTATGGTGAAGGTTTTGACAAGATAAAATACAAAAGCAAAAAAGAGCACGGAGTTTAATATTCCGTGCTTTTTTTATACAGTTCTGCTTACGAGAAAAAGATTGTTACGTGCGTATGTTTGGTTAACTAAAATGAAGATATCGGATAGATTCAAATTTTAGAAGGTAATATAGTTCATATAGCCAAAATACCAATAATTTTTAGCAATATAAAGAAAAGGTAGACAGATTCTTTGGCATATTCAGATAAATTTCTTATTTTTGCAAAGGTAAATTATAAAAAGGAGCAATCATGAATCAGAATATGAAACGTTTGCCTTACGGCATCAATGACTTTGAGGCTGTTATAGAGCAAAATCAATATTATGTGGATAAGACGATGTATTTGCCTTTGTTGGAAAACCAACCAAGCAACATCTTCTTCATTCGTCCACGTCGGTTCGGTAAGAGCATATTCCTGAGTATGCTCCATGCTTACTATGACTGTAGCAAGAAAGAGAAATTCCAAACTCTTTTTGGTGATTTATGGGTAGGCAAGCATCCTACTCCTTTACAGGGGAAGTATCAGATTCTTCACCTTGATTTCTCGTATGTGGGTGGTGGTATCGAAAAGCTGGAGGAAAACTTCAATATGTATCTGCGTGTCAAATTGGACGGCTTCATGCGAGTTTACCAAGAGTTTTATCAGGCAGATTTTAAGGAGAGGTTCTTTCAGTCGGATTCTGGTACGGAGAAACTGGCTTTGCTTCAGGATGAGACTGCAGCCAAGGGCATTCCTCTCTATCTGATCATCGATGAATATGACAATTTCACCAATACCGTGCTCAATGAGCAGGGGGAGAATGTATATTGGGCAATCACCCATGCCGATGGCTTCTACCGTGATGTCTTCAAGAAGTTCAAGGGCATGTTCGAGCGTATCTTCATCACAGGTGTCAGTCCTGTGACCCTGGACGATGTGACGAGTGGATTCAATATTGGTTGGCATATCTCTACCAAGCCAGAGTTCAACCAAATGCTGGGCTTCTCTCAGGAAGAAGTGCGCAAAATGTTTGCTTATTACAAGGAAATGGGGGGCATTCCTGCAACAAGTGACATCGAGGCAATGATAGACGAGATGAAGCCTTGGTATGATAACTATTGTTTCTCTGAGGATGCTTTGCATACTCAGAGTAAGGTGTTCAATAGTGATATGGTCATCTATTATCTTCGAAGCTACATAGATAGAGGTGAGGCTCCAAAGCAGATGATAGATCCAAACACGAAGACAGACTACAACAAGATGAAGAAACTTCTTCAGTTGGATAAGTTGGATGGCGACCGCAAGGGTGTCATCCGCACGATAGCTGAGATGGGGCAGATTGTAGCTCCTTTGACAGAAACCTTCTCTGCCTATAGGTTGACCGACCCTCAGATATTTACGAGTCTGCTGTTTTATTATGGTATGTTGACCATCAAGGGAACTCGTGGTGACAAGATGATATTGGGCATTCCAAACAACAATGTCCGTAAGCAATACTATGGCTATTTGATGGAATTGTATGAGGTAAAGGCATACGTCGATACCAACCAACTTACTGATTATTATTATGATATGGCGTATGAAGGTAAGTGGCGTGAAGGATTACAGTTTATGGCAGATGCCTATTCCAAGGTATCGTCAGTTCGCGACGGCATAGAGTCGGAGCGCAATCTTCAAGGTTTCTTCATGGCATATCTGAATTTGAACAATTACTATTATACAGCACCGGAGCTTGAGTTGAACCATGGCTATTGTGATTTTTTCCTTTTGCCAAACCTTACTCATTATGCAACGAAGCATAGTTATATCCTGGAGCTGAAGGTGTTGTCGAAGAAAGATTACGAGTCAAAGCCAGAGGACGGCAAACTCTCTAAGGCAGAAGCACAATGGCAAGAGGCTGAGGAACAAATCAAGCGATATGCCGCAGCTCCAAGGGTCGAGGCGCTACGCCAGGGTACAACGCTCCATAAAATCATCATGCAGTTTGTAGCTGGTAAGTTGGTGAGGATGGAGGAAGTGGTATGTTGAGAGACATTGAATTATTTTAGTGTTCAAAGAGCACGGAGTTTAATATTCCGTGCTTTTTTATGCATTAGGAAAAGTCAGTTGCTTTAGTTACAAGTATTATCTGTTTCTTTGCAGCCGTGTTGCTAAAATAAAATTTATCTGCTTTTATTAGGATAAAGATGCTTTAATTTCAAAAATAATCCGTATCTTTGCAGTCGTATTCTTCCGGATAGTAGTTCTTGAAAGCTTCACCTGGTAGAATGAAATTTAGAAAGAGCGGACATTTGGGATGCTCATAATTTAATAATGGAGGATTGGATATGAATAAATTAACAAGAGAAGAGGCGCTTAGGCGTTGGAAATCTGCCAAGGCCACAAAAAAAGTCATGGTTGACAAGATGCAGAAGATGCTTTATGAAGACTACAAATTACGTACAGGCGAGGAGCCTGTGAGATTTAATGTCTTGTAATGAAAGAATTTGCGACATCTTTATAATCCATTTCATGTTGTTTTTATATTACCATCAACAATTGCAGCAAAGCCTTAAAGCCGCCCTTGTTCTTTTCTTCTTTGAAAACATTGAGAACTTTCTTCTCTATGATATACTTCTTAAATTTATTCCGATAAGTAGGATGGGAGAGTAATATCCAAAGTTCCTGATCGATGTAGGTATATTGGGTATTCCTGTCTAGCCATGCTCTTGAAGGAGACTCTGTTTTTTACTTCAGCATTAGTCCAATCCAAATGCCAGAACTTATCCGATTTCAGTAACCATCAAGAAGATAAAGTAACTATCAAAAGTAACCATCAAGAAAATATGCTTTAAAACGTAGAATCCTGTCGGCATCATAGTCAGCAGGATTCTCTTATAAACTTCTTCTTTCTAATTGTGTCCCTCATATAACTTTTTTGAAATATTTTTAGCTAAAAGTTTTGTTGTTAAAAATAAAACTTGTACCTTTGCATCGGGTATCGTTCTAGAATTAGTATGGTTCCCAAGACATTGTGGGTAAAAACAAAGCATTCGCTATTATTTCGCGTTTAGCCAAGAGCGTAGGAAACTCAATTTGGAATAACAAGCACGGAAATAATATGTGATAGGTGGTTCGTATATATATGTAGCCTCCAGTCGATTGATAAAGCAAATGCATTTACGCTATAGGCGTGATGCATTCTTATAATCGACCTGGGGCTCCATTCCTACGCCGCCCCGTGCTAAACGCGATAAGAGGCATCACGCCCTTTTTGTGTTTTAGCGGATTGATAGTTGGGTGCGTAACAGCTATCAATAATTATGGCAAATAGTACATTATCAAATGCTAAGGCTGCCAAGAAAGACGAGTTCTATACCATGTTTTATGATATAGAAACCGAAATGGAAGCCTATCTCGATTACAATCCAGATGTATTTCGTGGCAAGACGGTTCTTCTGCCTTGCGATGACCCGGAGTGGAGTATGCTTCAAGTATATGGAGGATACCGCCAGGGAAATATACATTAATGGGAACAACTACCAAGAGTTTTATCATAGTTGCAATGGGCAATCTTTACCATTCCTGGAGAGTAAAAAAAAGAAGAACAATAACTTTATAATATTAGAATTATGACTGACGAAGAAAAGAAAGAGTTCGAGGAATTCCTTCAGTGGAAAGCCGAGAAGAAGAAAAAGGAGGAGGAAGAGAAAAAAGAGCAAGAAGAGCTTGAAAAACTAGCTGAACAGGCTAAGCAAGAACGCTTGGCTGCCGAACAAGCAAAAGCGAAACAACAAGCTACTAATCCTTCTACTCCTAACAAATGGGCAAATGAGAAAAGTGAATCTGATAAGTTTATGCAGAAAGTTATAGTTTTTGTATGTATTGTCATGATTGCTGGTTTTGTGATAATTCTAGCCAGAATAGACCATGATCCAAACAATTCTCCTGCAACAGTAGCAAAAGAAAACATCCAGAAGAAAGATTCAATTGATGCGATTATAGCCGCACAAGCTGAGAAGGAAGAGAAAGCAGCTTATAAAGAAAGGGTTCGTCTTGATAGTATCAGAAAGGCAAACAGAATAGATCAGGTAAAACATTCTGTTAAGATTATAAAGGCTTATTTATCTTCTCCTAATAGTGCAGGTGGTGTAGATGCTCATTTAGTATGGAAGAATGTTTCTAAGAAAACAATTAAATACTTAACTTGGAGTGGTTATCCTATTAACGCTGTAGGTGATGCTGTTTCGTGTGAAATTCGTGGAAGATCAGAAAGTGGCGGTAAAGTTACCGGACCAGTAAAACCTGGTACAACATTTGGATACGGATATTGTTGGGAATGCTTGTGGTATAATTATTCTGCTAAGAAGTTAATACTTACAGGAATTGAAATCGAATACATGGATGGTAGTACTATGCGTATAAACAAGAATGAATTGAAATATATTCGTTAATAAACTATGCATGCTAATTAAAAATAATAGATCTCTAAGAGCAAAAAAGTCTGCAGTACTCTAAGAGGTTAGAAATATCAATATGCGGACATCATAAAGTTTTATGAAAAAACATCTTTGGGTTCTATTGTTTTTGTTCTCTTGTCTGTCTATGGCTGCACAGACAAGAGGACTTGTTAAGGGAGAGACCATTATGTTCTATCCGGTCTGTGATGATTTGAAAAATCAATATACGGGATACGATTGTTTTTATGATACGAATAAAGCGTACCATAATCATAAATTTAATGAGAAAGAGAAAAATAGATTTGCCACTGATGAGAATAAACTAACACCTTTTAAAGAGATAGAAGGTCATTTTTTCAATGTCGATAATATACAAAAGTATAGTAAAAATGGTAAGTTGAAAAATGAAGCATACATTGCATTCTTAACAAGAGATGATGGTGCAAAAATGATTCTTCGTGTTCTTTTTCAACCAGATAAGAATACAAATGCGATAACTCAAGGTATGTTAGTTAAATTTTATTCAGGTGGCAAGATGACGACAGGTGTCAGTCTGCCATATATTACAAAAAGTGATTGGGAAAATTTCCAAGCACTAAAGGGGACAAAACTTGTAAGGACCAGTAATGATAATTATTATCTTGGCAAGGATTTTGAGTATCTTAGAAATGGTAAAGCTACAAAAGGCTATATTTTAGATTTGGTTGCTGAAAACGCAAACAGATTAAAGGGTAATAATGTTGATCCAAATAGAATTTTTCTAAATGGCTCAGTTGTTGGTGTGAATAATATTCTATTTAAAAATGTAGCTAATTATGCATTTCAGCAACCTTTTGCATGTGTGGATTTTTACGATAGCACAGTTTTCTTGCCTTTAAGCGATTTCTATGGTAATGGTCCTTCAACATTACAGATGGGCTATAATATTCTAAATTATTTCTGTGATTACAATCAGAAATATAACGAACTCGTAGCAGACTTACCACCAGTTCATTCTGAATTTTATAAAGGTTTAGAAGTCTATTATGGAAGAAAAACTATGTTTATAGAAGGTGACGATGCTGCACATTTTACAGGAATTGGCAATAGCAATATTCCTTATATTCTAAAACCAGGATATTATACATTTGAGAAATTTGATTTCGACTTTGATAAAAAGAAACTGAAATTATCTGTTTATCTAAAAGATTCAGTTGGTACTGAGTTTGCTGTCACTGCCAAAAATTATGATAAGCTCACATATGAGGGGTATGCTCGTTCCTTTTTTGAAGCTTTCTATAGAAAATCTGATATAATTACTAAAGATTCTTTAGCAGCTGTTAAACGAGATGCTGAAGAAAATTTAAGAAAGCTTTTAAAAGAAGTAGAAGAGCAAGACATTGCATCAGTCTCTAAAAAATATGGCTCTAAAATAGCACATTATTATCGCAACCTTTCAGCAGATGATAGAGAGAAATTCAATAAAGCTGCCTCTAGATGGGGTGCTTCGACTGCAAGAGACATTGTTGATGGTTCCGTTAGAATTGGGTGGAATAAAGAAAAATGCCGCATGTCCTGGGGGGAGCCAAGAGACATTAATACCACTATCGGAGCATGGGGAAGAGAAGAACAATGGTGCTATTACGATAGTTATCTTTATTTTGAAAACGGAAAATTAACTAGCATTCAGAACTGATGAAGAAAACAATTGTAACATGGATTCTAATGTTATTAGTAATCCCAATGTATTCTCAGCAAGGAGAATACTACATAAAAGAAGGTCGTTCCAAATCTCTACATTATGGTAGATATATTGAAGATTTTGGAGGGTCTGTTTACATAGGCAGTATGAACTTACCTAGTATAGGTACCGAAATGATCGGTGGGTTTGAATGCACAATCTGGAACTTCTATTTCGATTATATGGGAGCTGCATTAGGTCATTCTAAATCTGTAAATGTAGGAAAATGGGAGAATCAAAAGACTGGTTCAACTTTCCACTTTGGCTACAGATTAAGTATCTATCGGAATTTTGCAATAACTCCTATCATTGGAAGAGCGACCATGGAAATCGGTACTGTAGATGGTTACGACTATTCTGTAGATAATGAGGGAAATATAATCAACTCTTTTAATGTTGAAGGCAGAGAAAGCAAGCAAGATTATGGGGCTATTATTTCTTATGATTTCGGCAGTGTAAGAGATAACCATACTGACTGCTGTCTGAAATTGAGTTTTGGTCTTACCAAATATTGTATTTGGGGCGGCATTGGTTTCTCTCTGAAATAAGATTATGTTTATAATGATGGTAGAATAAAATATCCTACCATCATTTAAATCTCCTCTTTATATAAGTATTAAAATATTTTTGAAAGTATGAAAAAATTATCATTTGTATTATTTTCTATTATTCTGTTGTCATGTAATGGAAATAATTCTGCTAGAAATCAAGAAACAATAGATGCAGATTCTATTGCAACTGTTGACACTACAGTAACTCCTCCTATGGAAGAAAAGAACACTCTTAAGGAAGAGAATAAAACAATTAATAAAGTAAGTAAAAAACGCAAGAGTGGAGATCAGATTGCTGGAACCTATTATTGTCGTAAGAGTGGTGATAGATATATTTTGAATCATGATTATAGTGGTTTGTTCTTACCCAAAGCTGGTGAAACTTGTACTATAGAATGGTATAAAACAGGAAATACCGTCTCTGTTACCTTTACAGGAGAAATGGCGTTCCTAGGAACACAAATTCTTGACTATGCTGAAGATGGACATTTTCTGATTGAAAAATCAGAAATTTATGGCTATCTCAAGTATACAAAGCAATAAGGATTAAAGAACTTACGTATGCTAGTCTCTTCTGTTTAGTGATATGAGTTATGAGAGTGTAAACTACAACACTAACAATGATATAATTATATACCGCCAAAGTAGTCCTGATATCATTTACTTTGGCGGTAAGTTATAATTTTAGCCTGTCAGTATCTATGTCGAATATTACAGGCTCATTTATCGGCTCATTTATCGGCTCATTTTGTATTTGCAACGTTAATAGCAGTATCGTTACCAAGCGTAGCAGTGTAATCGGTACCATGCTATCGTCACATTTTAAACAGAAACAAATTTCCCCAACCTGCTTGAGAAAGTAGGTTGGGGGATTTTTTTCTTCTGCCACAGTCTTCGTTCCTATCCTGATTTATTCAGGTTTCCCTGATTTCTTCAGTAAAGGGGCGAGGAACTTATAGGTATATCCTTTCTGCTGCTTTACCATTTCTTCTGGTGTTCCGGCAAAAAGGAGCTGACCGCCGCCTCGTCCACCTTCCGGACCCATGTCGATGAGCCAGTCGGCGAGTTTGATGACATCGAGATTGTGCTCGATGATGATGACTGTATTGCCACGGTCTACCAGCTTTTGGAGTACGTCCATCAGGATGCGGATGTCTTCGAAATGCAGACCGGTTGTCGGTTCATCGAGGATATAGAGCGTCTTGCCCGTATCACGCTTCGAGAGTTCGGTAGCCAGTTTTACGCGCTGACTCTCACCGCCAGAGAGGGTAGTGGAACTCTGTCCTAACCTGATGTATCCGAGTCCTACATTCTGTAAAGCCTTGATCTTCTGCAGTATCTGAGGAACATTCTCGAAGAAATCTACTGCCTGGTTGATGGTCATATCAAGAACATCGGCGATGCTCTTACCCTTGTATCTTACCTCCAGCGTCTCGCGGTTGTAGCGTTTGCCGTGGCATACTTCACAAGGTACGTAGACATCCGGCAGGAAGTTCATTTCGATGGTCTTATATCCGTTACCTTTACATTCCTCGCATCTTCCACCTTTCACGTTGAAGGAGAATCTGCCCGGCTTGTAACCGCGGATCTTTGCCTCGGGAAGTCCTACGAAGAGTGAGCGGATATCGCTGAAAACGCCTGTGTAGGTAGCTGGATTGCTGCGAGGCGTCCTGCCAATCGGACTCTGGTCTACATTCACCACCTTGTCGATATTCTCGATGCCCTCGATGCTGTCGTATGGCATCGGCTTCTTGAGCGAACGGTAGAAATGCTGAGAGAGAATAGGCTGGAGGGTCTCGTTGATGAGAGTAGATTTGCCTGAGCCGCTGACACCCGTTACGACAATGAGTTTGCCGAGTGGGAAATCAACATCCACCCCCTTGAGGTTGTTGCCCGTAGCTCCGTGAATGGTGATATGCTTGCCGTTGCCTTCTCTGCGGAGGGAAGGCACCTCAATAGCCATCTTGCCGTTGAGATACTGGGCGGTGATGGTATCGGTCTTGAGCATCTCCTGTGGGGTGCCCTGGAAGACAACTTCACCTCCCTTGCGTCCTGCCTTCGGACCGATATCTACAATCCAGTCGGCAGCCCGCATCATATCTTCATCGTGCTCCACCACAATAACGGTATTGCCCAGGTCGCGAAGTTCCTTCAGACTGTTGAGCAGACGTTCGTTGTCGCGCTGGTGCAGACCGATGCTCGGCTCATCGAGGATATAGAGCACGTTGACCAGCTGGCTACCAATCTGAGTAGCCAGACGGATGCGCTGGCTCTCACCACCCGAAAGAGAAGCCGACTGGCGGTTGAGCGAGAGATAATTGAGTCCCACATCCAGGAGGAAGGTAACGCGTGAGCGCAGCTCCTTGATGATTTCGTGAGCCACCTTAGCTTTCATCGAAGGCAGATGCTGTTCCACCTCTTCGAGCCAATCGCGCAATTCATCGATGTCGAGACTGGCTACTTCGGATATATTCTTATCCCAGATTTTGAAAGAGAGCGATTCCTTTTTGAGTCGCAAGCCGTGGCATTCCGGACATTCGATGGTAGAGATAAACTGGTCTGCCCATTTCTTGCCCGCTGCACTCTCGTCATCCTCCATCACCTTCTGCAGGTAGTCGATGATGCCATCGTAGGCGCAGAAATAATCTGTAGAGGTATGCACCTTTTCCTTCTCAATCTTCACATTTTCGAGCGAGCCATAGAGAATTTCCTGCATGGCATCGCCCGGAATCTCGCAGATAGGCGTCTTCAGGTTGAGGTCATACTTGCTGAGCAAGGATTCTATCTGCCAGAAAATCATCTGGTTCTTGTATTTGCCGAGCGGAGCGATGCCTCCTTCATGGATGCTGAGTTTATCATCAGGAATCACCTTCTTGATATCAATCTGGTTCACCTTTCCCAAGCCTTTGCAATGCGGACAGGCACCTTCGGGAGAGTTGAAGGAGAACATGTTAGGAGCTGGATCCTGATAGGCGATACCTGTTACAGGGTCCATGAGACGCTTGGAGTAGGTCTTAGCCTCCTTGGCACCTTTCTCAAGAACCATTGCCATGCCGTCGCCCTGTTTCATAGCCGTTGCCACACTCTTGCGGATGCGTTCCTCATCCTCTTCCTTTACCACCAGTTTGTCGACCACAGCTTCTATATTGTGGTTCTTGTAGCGGTCGGTTTTCATATTGGGAACGATTTCGAGGATGTTGCCGTCGAGTCGCACGTAGAGATATCCCTTTCTGCGCATGCTTTCGAAGAGTTCACGATAATGACCCTTGCGCTGGCGAACGAGGGGAGCGAGCAGGAAGATAGCCTTGCCCTTATAATCGCTGAGTATCATGTCGATGACCTGTTCCTCGGTATATTTCATCATCTCCTCGCCACTCTGGTAGCTGTAGGCAGTACCGGCGCGGGCATAGAGCAGGCGGAGATAGTCGTAAATCTCGGTTGTTGTTCCCACGGTAGAGCGGGGATTCTTGTTGGTGGTTTTCTGTTCGATGCTGATGACCGGACTCAATCCCGTAATCTTGTCAACATCCGGGCGTTCCATATTCCCCAGGAAGTTGCGGGCATAGGCAGAGAACGTTTCGATATATCTGCGCTGACCTTCGGCAAAGATGGTGTCGAATGCCAGCGAACTCTTGCCCGAACCCGAGAGTCCGGTAATCACGGTGAGGGAATCACGCGGAATCTCCACATCTATGTTCTTGAGGTTGTGGACCCGTGCGCCCCATACATTTATCTTTTCTTCTGAATTCATATTCCAATTCTGCTAATTGCTGTTTGCCTAATAGTTACTGTTCTGCTCTTCGGTATACCCTCTGAGCAGGTTTACATCCCGTTTGATGTTATACACCACGCCATCTGCCCCCTTCGCCTTGACGAGACAGAAGTAGACACCTTCCTTTACCGGTTTTCCGTGGTAGGTACCATCCCACCCCGTGGCAGGATCGGTCCAATCATAGAGCTTCTGTCCCCACCTATTATATATATAGGCGTGGAACTCCTCGATGTTCCGGTAACCATCCTTGGGCTTGTAGATGTCGTTGATGCCATCGCCATTTGGAGAGAAGGCATTCGGCATGAGAAGAGAACTGACCTTGGTCGTCTCTTCTGTGTTGTCCTCCTCGTCGTCGTTGACTTCCTGAGCGTGTAATTGACACGTCAAAAGTGGCAACATGGTGCAAAGTAATGCTATTTTTCGTCTCATTTCTAAAATAATTTGTGCAAAGATAATAAAAAGATGAGAGATATTGCGTCAGATGCAAGATTTTTTGTATTTTTGCAGATGAAAACATGAAATATTTGAAGATAACGTTAAAAAAATCTTGAGATATGAGACAAAAAATGAGATATTTCCTGCTGTTCGTTGGGCTTCTGCTCAGTGTCAGCATTGGCGCGCAGACTGTAAAATGGCGCGACATTTATACGGTTAAGAAGAAAGATACCATCTTTGGTATCGCCAATAAATATGGATTGAGCCTTCCGGAACTGATGGATGCCAATCCGGAGATGAAGCGTGAGGGATACATGCTGCAGAAGGGAGCTACGCTCTTTATTCCATACGCCAAGGACCAGAAGAATCCTAACCAGGTGAACGGTCAGAAGTCGGGCAATGGGGCAGCGGTTCAGAAAACAGCTACAGCTCCGGCAACCTCAAAGGCTGCTGTTGCCAGAAATGCGGTAAAGGTAGGCGTGATGTTGCCTTTGCATAATGTTGATGGCGACGGCAAGCGAATGGTGGAGTATTACCGCGGTTTGCTGCTGGCTTGCGAAACCCTGAAACAGCAGGGCGCCGATATAGATGTGCATGCCTGGAACGTTCCTATTGATGCTGATATCCGGAATACACTCTTGCAGGAAGGCGCTAACCAATGTGACATCATCTTTGGTCCGCTTTATACCAAGCAGGTGGCTCCGCTTACCAATTTCTGCAAGACCTATGGTATCAAGATGGTGATCCCGTTCTCTATCAGCGGAGATGATGTAGAAAGGAACAAAGAGATTTTCCAGGTTTATCAGAGTGATGATGCACTGAATGATATGACCATCAAGGCATTTCTGAACCGTTTTGCCAATGTGCATCCTATTTTTGTAGACTGCAACGATTCTACTTCACGAAAGGGCAACTTTACGTTCGGTCTCCGCAAGGAACTGGAACGTAGGAAAATCAATTATAGCATCACTAATGTGAATTCTAGCATCGAGCAGTTTGCCAAGGCTTTCATGCCTTCAAAGCAGAATGTGATAATCCTGAATACGGGACGTTCACCACAGTTGACTCAGGTGTTGAACAAGCTCGACGAATTTGATGCGAAGTATCCGGGTGCAGCTATCTCGCTCTTCGGCTATACCGAATGGCTGATGTATGCCAAGTATAATCTGGAAAGATTCTATAAGTATGATACTTATATCCCTTCCACCTTCTATTATAATCCGAACTCAGCACAGACCAAGGCGCTTGAGAGCCGTTATGAGCGCTGGTTCCATCAGCCTATGATGGTGGCACAGCCAAGATTCGCCATCACCGGTTTCGATCACGGAATGTATCTGATTCAGGGCATCAAGAGATATGGCAAGAACTTCACAGGTGAGCGCCAGCAGATGACTTACCAGCCAGTTCAGACTCCACTCCGTTTCGAGAAGACCAGTAGAGGAGGATACAAGAACAAGAGCTTCCAGTTGATTCACTATACCTTTAATCATCAGATAGAGGCGGTGAAGTACTAGTTTATAGTTTACAATTTATAGTTTACAATTTATTGTTGATAATGAATAGAAATATTGGGCTGCTGATTCTGATGCTCATCTTCGGAATTCCAGTTTCGGCACAGATAGGAGAGCATCGTAGTGATTTCGCCATTGGTTTTAATGGGGGCTATATGATGAGTAGCGTAGGATTCACACCCGAGGTACAGCAGAAGCAGCACGGAGGACTGACGGGCGGTTTCTCGATGAGATATACCTGCGAGAAATATTTCAAGACCATCTGTTCTATCTATGCCGAGGTAAACTATTCGCAGGCAGGATGGGAAGAGGATATCCTGGATATGGAGAATAATCCGGTGATTATCACCGAAACCAAAGAGGCGATGGCTTACAAGCGTACCATCAACTATATTCAGGTGCCAATCTTTGCGCATCTGGCATGGGGTAGGGAGACAAGAGGACTGAATATCTTCGTGAATGCTGGTCCGCAGTTTGGCCTCTATCTGAGTGATTCGCAGAAGACCAACTTCTCAGTAGAGCACATGCCGGCAACCGATAATAACCGAGTAAGTCCGGTGGTTGCTCAGGATACGATGGCTGTCAAGAACAAACTCGATTATGGTATCGCCCTGGGTCTGGGTGCAGAATATAGTATTCCGAAGGTGGGGCATTTCCTTGCCGAAGCCCGCTACTACTATGGTTTGGGTAATATCTATGGTTCTTCTAAGCGCGATTATTTCGGAAAGAGTAACTACGGACAGATTGTTCTGAAACTCTCTTATCTCTTTGATATCACCAGAACGAAGAATGTGAAGAGGAAATAATTTACAGTTGAAAGTTAATAGTTTATAGTTAATAGAAATTAGTAGATAGTGATAATGAAATTATCATTTATGTTTTAAAGAAAATGAGTACAACAGAAAAAATGCAGATGAAATTGAGCGACTCGAAGTCAGCTCGCTGGACCGCCCTCCTCATTGTGAGTATCACGATGATGTTCGGTTACTTTTTTACAGATGTGATGTCTCCACTGGAGCCTCTCTTGACAGCAGCCAAGGGAGCAGAGAATGGTCTCGGACTCGGATGGAGTTCGGATGAGTACGGCTTCTTCTCCGGAGCCTACGGATACTTCAATGTGTTCCTCCTGCTTCTCTTCTTCGGTGGTCTTATCCTCGATAAGTTTGGCATCCGTTTCACAGGTATCCTTTCCACCGTCTTGATGTTTGGTGGAGCCTTGTTGAAGTGGTATGCTTTAGGTCATGAGTTTGACGGAACGGTTGCTGTGCCATTCTTTGGTACTTACAGTACGCAAGTAGTAATAGCTGCTCTTGGTTTTGCCATCTATGGTGTGGGATGCGAGATATGCGGTATCACAGTGAGCAAGGTTATCGTGAAGTGGTTTACGGGCCATGAGTTAGCTCTGGCAATGGGTGTACAGGTAGCTACGGCTCGTTTGGGAACAGCTGCAGCCCTGAGTGCTTCTCTTCCTTTTGCCAAGGCGATGGGTGGTGTTTCTGCTTCTGTTGCTTTGGGTGCTGTGTTGCTTTGCGCCGGTGTACTGGTTTATCTGGTTTATTGCGTGATGGACAAGAAGGAGGATGCTTCTGCAGCAGCTGTGGCTACTGAGCCGGAAGAAGGTTTCAAGTTTTCTGACTTGGGCGGTTTGTTCAAGACAACAGGTTTCTGGTATGTGGCATTCCTGTGCCTGATGTTCTATGCCGGTGTATTCCCATTCCTGAAGTTTGCTACCAAGTTGATGATATTCAAGTATGGTGTTGATGCTAATTTAGCAGGTCTGATTCCTGCGATGTTGCCATTCGGTACCATCTTCCTTACACCGCTCTTCGGTAGTATATACGATAAGTATGGCAAGGGTGCTACGCTGATGATTATCGGCAGTTGCCTCCTGACCTTTGTGCACGTCATGTTTGCCCTGCCAATCAACTCATGGGTGCTTGCCATCGTGCTGATGCTCATCCTGGGCATCGCATTTGGACTGGTACCATCAGCCATGTGGCCATCTGTGCCAAAGATTATCCCAATGAAACTCTTAGGAACTGCATACGCCCTTATCTTCTATATCCAGAACATCGGATTGGCTCTCATTCCTGTATGGATTGGTAAGGTGAACCAGGCTAATACGGGTGCTGACGGTGTTATCGACTATACCCAGACGATGACCATCTTTGCAGCTTTTGGTGTGATTGCCATCATTATCTCTTTCCTCCTCTTGTTTGAAGACAAGAGAAAGGGATATGGTTTGCAGAAACCTAATGTGAAATAAGTGAAGAGCGAAGAACAAAGAGCAAATTAAATGAAGAGTGAAGAATTCGTTTGCTCTTTGTTCTTCTAAATCTTTGAAAGTGTAATTTTTAAAAGAAAGGAAATAGCCATGAATGCGACACCTGAATCATTGATTAAGGACTATGCTGACCCGATAGAGCAGCAGGAGATTGACAAGTTTGTATGTTCAGAGATGGGCAGACAGATACACCGGTATATCAAGGGTATGTCGGGTACCAAGCAAGCTATGTTGAAGTTTGAGGAAAGGCTAGCCAGCCTCTCTGTACCAGAGAAGGAGAAGGCGATAGCCAAGTATATTGATCTGAACAGAAAAGCATTGGATGGTCTTGACTTGAAGATGATTCTGGTCCGTTCGGTAGCCAACTATTGTGACACCTTCCAGTATATGCTGGATTTTGTCAACGATAAGCGCAAGATGGTTTTCTATTACCAGCGCATCAAGGCGAAATACATTCAGTATCATGAGGTATTCGAACAGGATGGTAAGTTCGGTATGAAAGATCATCAGGGCAACATCCTGCTCACGCCAAGTTATGATTTTTTGCGCACCTGCTACATCTATAATGATGACTTGAGCATCATGCCGGTGATAGCCGAGAAGAATGGCAAGATGGGACTGGTAATGCCGGATGGTAATGATACGATTGTGGCGGATTTCCTTTACGATGAGATTTGCCTGCGTGATGAATATCCATATTTCGAGGCATCGAGAGATGGTATCAGCGGCTTGATTGACAAGTTTGGAAACTTTATAGCTAGTTAATAGCTTATAGTTAATAGAGAAAGGGCACGTTTAAAGTTAACAATTAATAGTTTATAGTTAATAGAGAAGGGCAATCAGATTGGAATGAACCAACTGATTGCCCTTTTTACTTTCGTTGCCATGAGCAACTTAGTTTTATTTATTTTTCTCTCGTCTTCTATCTGAATAGTCTATAAACTATAAATTATAAACTCTAAAAGCAGGGTCTATAAACTATAAATTATAAACTCTAAAAGTAGGGTCTATAAACTATAAATTATAAACTATTAACTCTAAAACTATCCCAAGTATTTCATCAAGATTTTAATCTTACCGCTATCACGGAGCTTGATGATACTCTTTTCGCGGATCTGGCGAACACGCTCACGGGTAAGGTTGAACTCGCTGCCGATTTCCTCCAAACCCTTCTCGTGGCAACCGATACCATAGCAGTAGCACAGAATCTTGCGCTCACGGTCTTTCAATACAGAGTTGAGAACTCGGTCAAGCTCGCTCGCCATAGATTCGAAGTCAACGCCCTTATCGGTACGGCTGTCATCACCCGAAGCCATCACGTCGACCATAGCATTGTCATCATCATCGCTACCGAATGGAGCGTCAATACTCATGTGGTGATTGTCTGCCTTGATAGTCTGGTCGATTTTGCTTTCTTCCATCTTTGTGATTTGAGCGAGCTCAGCAACAGAAGGTTTGCGCTGGTTCTCCTGCTCAAACTTACTGATTTCTGCACTGATCTTACTCAAGGCACCTACCTGGTTCAAAGGCAAACGAACGATACGGCTCTGCTCAGCAATAGCCTGCAGGATGCTCTGGCGAATCCACCATACGGCGTATGAGATAAACTTAAAGCCGCGGGTCTCGTCAAACTTTTCAGCAGCCTTTACCAAACCGATGTTACCCTCATCGATGAGGTCGGTAAGAGAAAGACCTTGGTGCTGATATTGCTTAGCAACAGATACAACGAAACGAAGGTTTGCCTTTACCAATTTCTCCTTGGCACGTTCTCCCTCACGACCGCCTTTGCGAATCTTCTGGGCAAGTTCGATTTCTTCGTCGATAGAGACCATAGGCTCTCTACCAATCTCCACCAAGTACTTGTCGAGTGCTTCACTGGAACGGTTGGTTATACTCTTACTAATCTTAAGTTGTCTCATAAATATCCTTTTACCTTTCTATTTAGAATTTTTTGAAGTATTTTTGTGTATCCTAAAACCTCCTCATGGTTTCGGGGTGCAAAGGTACGAAAAAAAATGTAATTACGTTGTAATATAAACGGATTTTTTTAATCTGATTTGTCTGTTTTTTAGAATTTTAGCCGGTTCCTAGTAGAAAAATGCTATGTGAAGTGCGCTTTTTGGTGCAATAAGTTTGAAATATGGAATAATTTATGTATCTTTGCACAAAAATTGCGAGAAAAGAATAACTAAATAATAAAATAACAACAAAACAAAAAATTATGTTTGAGAATCAACCAAAAGGTCTGTGGACCTTAGCTTTGGCAAACACGGGTGAGCGTTTCGGCTATTATACCATGCTTGCAGTGTTCTTGCTTTATTTGCAGGCCAACTTCGGTTTTGAAACCGGATTGGCAAGTACTATTTATTCTACATTCCTGATGATGGTTTATTTCCTTCCTATCATCGGTGGTATCGCAGCCGACAAGTTTGGCTTTGGACGTATGGTTACCACAGGTATCTTCATCATGTTCATAGGCTATCTTGTTCTCTCGCTTCCTCTTGGCAAGGAAACCGTTGCCGTTGCTGCCATGGGTATTTCGCTTATTCTCATCGCCTTGGGAACCGGTCTGTTCAAGGGTAACCTGCAGGTGATGGTCGGTCGTCTCTACGACGAGCCACAGTATGCCAGCAAACGTGATTCTGGTTTCTCTCTCTTCTATATGGCTATCAACATCGGTGCCATGTTTGCTCCTACTGCAGCCATCAAGATTATGAAGTGGGCGCAGGAGAGCCTGAGCGTGTCGGTGGAAGATTCATATCACTTCGCATTCGCCGTGGCATGTGCTTCGCTTATTGTTAGTATCGCTATCTACTATGCCTTCAGCTTTACATACAAGCATGTTCTTGCTTCTGAGACCAAGAGTAAGGACGATAAGAATGCTGCCAAGGAGACAAACGAACTTTCTAAGGCTGAGACCAAGGAGCGCATCATCTGCCTCTGTCTCGTATTCGCTGTGGTTATCTTCTTCTGGATGGCTTTCCATCAGAACGGTAATACATTGACACTCTTTGCCCGCGATTATACACAGAAGACTTCAGAGGGTCTGCAGTCAATGGCGTTCGATGTTACCAACCTCGTAGCTTGCATCTTCGTGGTTTACGGTTGTTTCGGTCTGGCACAGAGCAAGACTGGCAAGGGTAAGGGCATCTCTCTTGGCGTCATCGTTGCTGCCATTGCTTTCCTCTTCTACAAGTACAGCAACCTTGAAGGTTCCGTAGATGTTGAGGCTCCTATCTTCCAGCAGTTCAACCCATGCTATGTAGTGGCATTGACACCAGTGAGCGTTGCTTTGTTCTCATGGCTCCACAAGATTGGCAAGGAGCCTACATCGCCAGAGAAGATTGGTTTGGGTATGCTCGTTGCTGCTCTCGGTTTCGTATGGATGGCTGTAGGTTCTATGGGTTTGGAGCTTCCTTTGACACAGGGCGATCCTGCTACAGAGGGTACACGTGTAAGTGCTAACCTCCTCATCTCTACATACCTCATCCTTACATTCGCAGAGCTTCTGCTTTCTCCAATTGGTATTTCATTTGTATCGAAGGTAGCTCCTCCAAAGTATGCTGGTTTGATGATGGGTCTCTGGTTCGGTGCAACAGCCATCGGTAACCAGTTGGTTATGATTCCTGGCATCATGTGGGGTCAGAACTTCAACCTCATTGCCATCTGGGGTGTTCTCGCAGGTATCTGTCTGGTTTCAGCTCTCTTCATCTTCTCTATCATCAAGAAGTTGAATCGCGT
>ULSN01050066.1_pt1 | contig 19855 bp, 14 predicted proteins | sample 1956771 | NCBI WGS metagenome assembly ULSN01 (sample SAMEA4835709, study PRJEB28245) | human gut metagenome | biome: gut microbiome; material: fecal sample | place: Denmark | collected 2008
GCAGACGCTGAAAACCTATAGCGGTAACGACGTGACAACGCCGGAGGGCGTGGCCGAAGTGCTGAACGATATGAAGACTTTTGCCCCGGCTAAAAAATATGCCATGACAATCGGCTGCCATGGCATGGGCTGGCTTCCGATAGACAAGGACGAACTGCGCCTGAAATCGGGGTTGAAATACCATTGGGAAATGCCCGGAATGCCCTTGACCCGATATTTTGGAGCGGGAATCGACAAGGAGTATCAGACGGAAATTACCGATTTTGCCGAGGGGCTGAAAATGGCAGGGCTGAAAATGGAGTATATCTTGTTTGACGATTGCTATATGTCGTCCATCGAGGTGGCATATGATTTGCGCGAGGTGACGGACTATCTTGTGGGCTCGACTTGCGAGATAATGGCATTCGGCATGCCGTATGAAAAGATTGGTCCGTATTTGCTGGGAGAACCGGATTTAGCCGCCGTATGCGATGAGTTTTACGATTTCTATTCCAATTATTCAACGCCCTGCGGCACGTTGGCCGTAACCGATTGCCGGGAGGTGGAAAATATGGCGCAGGTGATGAAAGAAATAAATTCCAAATTTACGTTCGACGATGCGCTGATTGACGACGTGCAGCGCTTGGACGGTTACCGGCCTTCGCTGTTCCTCGATTTTGGCGATTATGTGGACCATTTGTGTACCGATGACGCATTGTTGAGCCGCTTCCATCAGCAGTTGGACCGCACGGTGATACACAAAGTGCATACGGAACAATATTATTCCATGTCGATGGGCTTCGTTACCATCCGCACATTCTCGGGCATTACCGTTTCCGACCCGAGCCAGCATCGCTGGGCTACGAAAAAGACAGAAACCGCCTGGTATCAGGCAACACATTGACTTGGGTTAGGGGTTAGGGGTTAGGGGCTATGGGTTAGAGGTTAGAGAGTTATCCTAATTTAGTTCGGTTGTCCCTCATCCATAACCCCTAACCGCTAACCCATAACCCCTGCTAATGGTCAATCCCGTTTCGGGAGAGAATGCCTTGGGTGTAGTAGTGTTTCACTTCCTGCATGTCGGTAACGAGGTCGGCGATGTCTACGAGCGATTGCGGTGCCTTTCGGCCGGTGATGACCACTTCCACATTTTCCGCGCGTTCCCGAAGTGCGGAAAGAACCTCTTCTTCCGTCAGCAAATGAAAGTGGAGAGCAATGCACAGTTCGTCGAGGATGACGACGTCGAATTTGCCTTCCGTCATGATAGCCTTGCAGTGGGCAAGGGCTTCGCGCGCCGTGTCGATGTCGGTCTGTTCCGGCTCCTTGTCGATAAAACAGCCGCGGCCGAGCTGTTCTATCGTGATTTTCCCGAAAGAGTCGTCGGCATTGGCAAACAGTTGTTCGATGCGCGTTTCGTTGTATTTCATTGACTTGACAAACTGTCCGACATAGACCGACTTTCCTGCACAAAGGGCACGTACTGCAAGGCCGAACGCCGCCGTAGTTTTTCCTTTACCGTTGCCGGTGTAAACGTGTATATATCCTTTTTCCATACGATTGCTGAATGACGGTGGTAAAGATACGGCTTTAAATCAAAACCTGCGGAACAGAAAGGGCGGAAAGAAATTGTAAATTCTTAAATTAAATAAAAAAGAGAAGCGAATATTTGTTATTACACTGCAACTATTGTACTTTTACAAATTGAATAAAAAGGGCTGAATTTTCGGTATTGGATTGATGCGTTAAAGAAAGAACAGTTGAAGGCGCTGTGTCGGCTCCTACTACTCTACAAAACATTGATCATTTGCCCGCGCGCTGGTTATGTGCCTGTTGGCCATAAGGGAAACTGTTCCTAAGGTTTGTATCCTTATTTGCTGGTGATTTCAGCTGCTTTTGTCAATAAATTAATTGTACCAAACTAAAACCTAACTTAAAAACTATGGAAGCTAAAATTCGTGAACAATTCGCTGCGCGTTTTGGAGAAAAAGGAACTCTTTATGCATCAGCCGGACGTATTAATTTGATTGGTGAACATACGGACTATAACGGTGGTTTCGTATTCCCGGGTGCTATCGACAAGTGCATCATGGCTGAAATTCGTCCGAACGGCACTGACAAGGTGCGTGTCTATTCTATGGACATTGACGAATATGTGGAATTCGGTTTGCGTGAAGAGGATGCTCCGTCTCAGCAATGGGCCCGCTATATTTTCGGTGTTTGCCGCGAAATTCAAAAAAGAGGCGGTGTTGTGAAAGGATTTGACGCGGTGTTTGCAGGCAATGTGCCTCTTGGTGCCGGTCTTTCTTCTTCTGCCGCTTTGGAATCCTGTTTCGCTTTTGCCCTCAACGACTTGTTTAACGACAATAAGATTGACAAATTCGAACTGGCCCGTATCGGTCAGTCGACAGAACATAATTATTGCGGTGTGAACTGCGGTATCATGGACCAGTTCGCATCCGTATTCGGCAAGAAAAACTGCCTGATGCGTTTGGATTGCCGTTCGATGGAATTTGAATATTTCCCGTTTGACCCGAAAGGCTACAAGCTCGTGTTGGTTGACTCAGTGGTTAAGCACGAATTGGTTGACTCTCCTTACAACAAACGTCGCGAATCGTGCGAACGTGTAGCCAAAACATTGGGCGTTGAAACGCTTCGCGATGCTGAAATGGCTGACCTTGAAGCTAAAAAATCAGAAATTTCCGAAGAGGATTACAAGCGTGCCGTTTATGTAATCGGTGAAAAGCAGCGCGTGCTTGACGTGTGCGACGCTTTGAAGAAAGGCGACTATGAAACCGTGGGCAAGCGCATGTATGAAACTCACGAGGGCATGTCGAAACTTTACGAAGTAAGCTGCGAAGAACTCGACTACTTGAATGATATTGCCAAGGAATGCGGTGTAACCGGTTCGCGCATCATGGGCGGCGGCTTCGGTGGCTGTACCATCAACCTGGTGAAGGAAGAACTTTACGATAACTTCATTGCTACGGCAAAGAAAAAATTTGCTGGCAAGTACGGTCACGAACCGAAGATTTATGATGTGGTAATTTCTGACGGTGCTCACAGAATCGGATAGGCGTATGATTACGGAATTAAAAAAAGTGGCATCACCGAAGGGTGATGTCACACTCTATAAAATGACTAATGCTGCCGGTGCATCGGTGGTGTTGTCAAGCATAGGGGCGGGCATTGTTTCGATCGAGGTGCCCGACCGCAACGGCAAGTTGGCGGATGTCGTGCTGGGTTATAAGAACCCGTGTGACTATTACTACGACGGTCCTTGTGCCGGAAAGGTGCCGGGACGTTATGCCAACCGCATTGCTAAAGGCCAGTTCAAACTGGGCGGGAAAGAATATCAGTTGGCCGTCAACAACGGCCCTAACGCATTGCACGGCGGTCCGGAAGGTTTTCAGAACCAGATTTGGAACAGTGCTGTGGAAGGCGACAAGGTGGTGTTCCGCTATACGGCAGCCGACGGCGAAGAAGGTTATCCGGGCACATTGAAAGTGACGGCTTCCTACAGCTGGAGCGATGTCAACGAGCTGACATTGGAACTTCGTGCAGAATCGGACGCACTGACTATTGTCAACCTTACGAACCATGCCTATTTCAACCTGAAGGGCGAAAATGCCGGTTCGGTGCTCGACCATGAATTGTGGCTGGGCTGCGCTTCCTATCTGCCGACCGACGACACGCTGATTCCAACGGGCGAGATTGCTCCCGTTGCAGGCACGCCGATGGACTTTACAGTGGCAAAACCGCTCGGCAGAGATATCAAGCAGGATTTCCCGGCTTTGGTCTATGGCAAAGGCTATGACAACTGTTGGGTGATTGACGGTTGGAACGGAGAATTGAAGAAGGTGGCTGAACTGTCGGAGGCTACAAGCGGGCGCGTGATGGACGTGTTCACAAACCAGCCTGCCGCTCAGGTCTACACCGGCAACTGGCTTGCAGGTTCACCCGAAAGCAAGAGCGGCCGCAGCTATGAGGACTACGACGGCGTTGCCATCGAATGCCAGGGAATGCCCGATGCCCCGAACAAACCGCAGTTCCCGACACAGGAATTGAAACCGGGCGAAGTATATCAACGAGTTATTAAATTTGCATTTAAAACAAAATAAGAATTATGAAACCAACTTTATTTGTATTGGCGGCTGGTATGGGTAGCCGTTATGGAGGTTTGAAGCAATTGGACGGACTTGGTCCTAACGGTGAAACCATCATGGACCACTCAATTTATGATGCAATCCAAAGCGGATTTGGGAAAGTGGTATTCGTTATCCGTAAAGATTTCGAAAAGGATTTCCGTGAAAAGATTTTGTCAAAATATGAAAATCACATTCCGGTGGAAGTTGTATTCCAGTCAGTTGATGCACTTCCTGAAGGATTTACTTGTCCGGCTGACCGCGTTAAACCGTGGGGTACTAACCACGCCGTTTTGATGGGTAAGGACGTTATCAAAGAACCGTTTGCCATCATCAACGCCGACGACTTCTACGGCCGCGACAGTTTTGCGGTAATGGCGAAGGAACTGATGGCTATGGAAGGCAAGAAGAACCAGTACTGCATGGTCGGTTTCCGCGTGGGCAACACGATGTCGGAAAGCGGAACAGTGGCTCGTGGCGTGTGCGTGACGAAGGACGGTTACTTGACAGATGTCGTTGAACGTACGGCTATCGGTTACAAGGAAGACGGACGTATCGCCTTCACGGACGAAAACGGCGTTGAACAGATTCTTGCTCCGGAAACTCCGGTTTCCATGAACCTTTGGGGCTTCACTCCCGACTATTTCGACTACTCGGAAGAATATTTCAAAAAGTTCCTCAGTGAAAACATTGGCAATCCGAAGGCAGAATTCTTTATTCCGTTGGTTGTAAACGAATTGATTAAATCGGGCAAAGCTACGGTTAAGGTGCTCGACACTACTTCAAAATGGTTTGGCGTGACTTACGCAGCCGACCGTCCTGCCGTAGTGGAAAAATTCGCCGAACTCCACGCCAACGGCGAATATCCGCAGAACATGTTCAAATAATAACGAACAAAAACTTTATAAACGAAAACCGAATCCAGCCACTGCCGGGTTCGGTTTTTTGTTTGCTCCTGAATTACTTTACAGATTGGATCGACCACGTTTTAATAGCTCTATCAATTTATATATGCCAGTTGATGGATTCTTGAACTCTTGCAATTCCTTTGCTCTGGCAACAGCTAACTGTGTGGTTTTATTTAAGAAAGTCTGTTGTGTGTCTGTAAAGGCCGACTTTGCATAATTTTTCCAAATTGGAGAACATTTCTTAAGTTCTTTAATGAGAGCTTCCGAACTAATGGCCGACTTTTGCTCTTTGATATGGAGCAGCAGCCATATTTCAAAGCATGGGTTGCTCAATAACAATTCTGCCTTACATTTTTGTAATTTTTCATTGATGCTTTGTACATCCATATCATACATGAGAAATGTATTCACTTTATCCCATTGAGAAATTTTGAGTTCCTTTGTCCGTCTTTCAACTATCGATGGTGTAATCTTGGTTCCCTCAATATGCGACACTATTCTTATGGGTGATTTATACCATTTCTTTAGAAGATTGATATAACTAACCTCTGTTTCGCCCTCGCAAATGACAAGAGCGACTTTTCGCATATGCATGGATGGAGACGGTTCCCTTTTACTTGCCATAATCAACCTTCCAATAATTGTTTAATACTTGACACAGACGAATCAACATAAGGAACTGCATCGAAGCGTCCTTGTATGTATCCTTTTTCTGCATCCATATTTTCGCGGAAATCCTTGAAATCGTATAACGAATACACCTCAGTTACGCCGTCTTCCGATTTATTGACAAACACAATTTGGTCTCGTCTTAATCTTTTGACATCAATAAGGTTTGTGTTGTGTGAAGTGAAAAGTAATTGACTGTTTTCTGATGCGTGTATCAAATCAAGAATAAAATCGGCTAAACGAGTATGAAGTCCTGTGTCAAATTCATCCATCATTATACTCTTTTTATTCTTCACTACATCCAATAGGCGAATAAGAATCTGGAAAAGTTTTTTTGTTCCGCTGGATTCTTCCATATCCATGTCGAACATGATATCCTTCTGGTTGCGATGGAATGTCTTAAAACGAAGTACATCAATCAATTTATAGGATAAATCCGTTTGTCCAGGCACAACAACAGGTGCCGGAACTTGTTCTTTTCTTGCCTCAATGTCTGTAATATCCGTATCGCATATTTCAAGTGCTTTCAGAATGACTTTTTTGTAGGCGTTAAAGCTGTCAAGCACCATAAGATCATTCACATTTACAAGTCCCAGAAGAAATTGATTCATGAAATAGCGATAAATTTTCTGAGCTATTTCTCGATTCATCGAACTGGCACGACTTAGAAAAAGATTCTTTTCACTGGTATTGATTGCCACATCCGAAGGTTTCAGCATGACACCAGAACCAAAACTATATTTACCATCGGCTTCACGGACAAATATCTTGGCTCGTCTGCCAACGGGATAATGATACAGACTTTCTCGGAGAATGCGTTCACGAGTGAGTTCAAAGGCATATTCATACTCCACATCTTCACAAACAAAATCAATTAAGAATTTGCTCGATTTCTCCTGATAGCCATCAAATTTGAACGGTTCGAAATTGAATGTCACTCCTTCGTTATGAAGATGCGATTCCAATATCATTCTACAACAGAATGTAATGGCCTTTAAGATGTTTGATTTGCCAGAAGCGTTCGGGCCAAACAACCCGATTGTTTTAAGCACAGGTATTCCTTTCCATTCCATTACATTATGCTTCAACTCACGGGCAAGAGCAGTATTGATATTTCCTGCTCGGAAATCAATTCTTATTCTATCCCGAATGGAAAAGAAATTTTCAATTTCGATTTTTAATATCATCAGTGGCTATATTTTGTAGTTTTTCTACAAAAATAAGAATTAATTCTGTTTTTGGATGGCTTTTGATGTGAAAAATGTGTGAAATACATATTTTTAACATCAAGGAAAGAAACTCACCTTTATCCGGTTCATGTGTGAATTAGATAAAGAAAAGTCTATACAGTGGAAAATAAAGTGATGTTTTAATTTTATATTACTCTTTCGGCTGTTTTTTGACGAGGACTTTGTCGATGCGGGCGCCGTCAATGTCGACGATTTCGAGGTGTAGGTCTTGCCATTGAAGGGTTTCGCCGCTTTGGGGAACGTGCTGAATCTGTTGCAGGATAAGTCCGCCGAGGGTGTGGCATTCGATGTTCTCCAGCAGGTCGGCGTGGTTGAAGTAGCAAAGGAAGTCGTAGAGCGGGCATTGTCCGTCGACGAGCCAGCCGTCGCTGTTCGTGCGCTTGATGATGTCGGGTTCCTTTCGCGTGTCGTCCATTGTGCCGACCAGTCCTTCGAGAATGTCGCGCAGGGTGATGATGCCTACGCAGGCTCCGAACTCGTCGCAGACGAGGGCTCGGCTGATGTGTTTGACTTTCATCTCCTCCAATGTCTTGTAGACGTCCATGTCTTCATGGAAAAACGTGGCCTGACGGGTGAGCGAAGCGAGGTTGAATCCGGTTTCCGACAGGTGGAGCACCAGGTCCTTGAGGTTGACCACGCCTTTCACACGGCTGAGGTCGCCGTCTTCGGTCACGGGATAGAATTCATAGAGGTGTTCGCCCATCACTCTCTTTACGTCATCGGAGGTCATGTCGAGTTCGAGTGACACGATGTCGCTCTTATGTGTCATTATCGTGCCGAGTTTCAGGTCGCCGAGCAGGAACACGCGTTCCACGATGTCCTGTTCGACGGGCTTTACTTCGCCATCTTCCGTGCCTTCTTGTATGATTGTCTTGATTTCTTCTTCAGTCACTTTACTTTCCGCATTCTTGACGCCCAGCAGGTCAATCACCAGTTCCGTGCTTTTGGCAAGCAGCCACACGAATGGATGGGCGATTTTCGACAGAGCCGACATGGGACGCGCTACCATTTTTGCCGCTTTTTCGGCTACGCTCAGACCGATGCGTTTCGGCACAAGTTCTCCGAAGATAATGGAAAGATAGGTGACGATAATGACGATAACGGCCTGTGCCAGAGTAGGTGCGTAGCTTGCCGACACTCCCCAGCTTATCAGCAGGTCGCTGAAATTGCCGGCTATTTTACTGCCTGAATAGATACCGGTGAGGATTCCGATGAGTGTGATGCCTATCTGTACGGTCGAGAGAAAACGGTCGGGATCCTCGGCAAGTTTGAGAGCCGTGCGGGCCGATTTGCTGCCGTTTTTAATATCTGTGCTTAGTCGGGATTTGCGTGCTGAAATAAGGGCCACTTCCGAGAGGGCGAAAATACCGTTTAAAAGAATAAGTCCAATAATGATGAAAATCTCGTTCATGTAAATGTGTGTGTCTAATTTGTAACAAAATTAGAACAACTGCCCCCGCAATAAAAAACTTTTCCGTAGAATTATAGAGATTTAACAAATGGAGATGGGGTATAGGTTATGGGGTATTGGTTATGGGTTAGGGCATAACATGTCTGGCTTTGTTATCTGTACACAATAATTTCTCTAACCTCTAATCCATAACCTCTAACCCCATCGGATTATTCTCCTCCGTCGCGGGGGGTGACGATGGTATGTTTTTGCAGATAGTCGTTGAACGCCTTTTTGTAGGTGTCGGAAATGGGAATGTACTTTTTCCCGAACACGATGCGGTTGCGTTCGATAACGTTGATTTTCGACATCTGAACGATGAACGAGCGGTGCACACGGATGAACTTGTCGGCCGGCAGCCGCTGTTCAATGGTCTTCATGTTCATAAGCGAAAGAACGCAGTTGGGCGAATCCTCCGTGTAGATTTTCACGTAGTCCTTCAGTCCTTCGATGTAGGTGATTTTCGATATGTCGATTTGAATCAGCTTGTATTCGCTTTTTACGATGATGAACTGCTGCTCGTCCTCCTTTTCCGCTGCAAGGCGTGCCTTTTCGTTGAGTTCGGCCCATACCAGTGCGCGGTTTGCCGCATTAAGAAATTCGCTGTAGCTGACCGGCTTCAGCAAATAGTCGATGGCATTGTGGCGGAAGCCTTCGATGGCATACTGCTCGAAAGCCGTCACGAAAATGATGCGGCATTCCGGCGGAATGACTTTGGCAAATTCAATGCCGTTCAGTTCCGGCATCTGGATGTCGAGAAACACCAGGTCGACTTTTCTGTCGATAATCGAGCGGACGGCTTCCGATGCCGATGCATAGGAGTTTTCGAGTTCAAGAAAAGGTGTTTTCTTGACAAAACTGCAAATCAGTTCGCGTGCCAGAGGTTCATCGTCGATGACACTGCATTTCAATGTAATGTTCATGCGTGTGAGTGTTTATAATTCAATTTGTAAATCCGAAACGTATTTGTCGCCCACCACTCCCGACTGGAAGCTGTGGCGGCCTTCGTAGAGCAGCGAAAGTTGTCGCGACAGGTTCGACAGTCCGATTCCCGAGCCGCTTTTGTCGGATTCCGGTTTCGGGAAATGGCTGTTTTCCACATGACAGCGTACAACATTGCCGTTGACCGTCATTTTGATGCTGATTTCCGAAGGTTTGGTGCTGCTTACTCCGTGTTTGAAGGCATTTTCCACCATGGAAATGAACATCAGAGGTGCTATTTTCAAATGGCTGACATTTTCTTCCGGAATATCGACCGTGAGTTTCACGTTGCTGCCAAACCGGAGTCGCATCAGTTCGATGTAGCTGCGCATGAAGTTCAGTTCCTTGTCGAGAGTCACTTCCTTCTTGTTGTTCTCATAAAGCGTGTAGCGCAACAGCTTGCTGAGTTCGTGCACTGTCTGTTGAGCCTTGTCCTTGTCAATTTCAATCAGCGCGTAAATGTTGTTGAGCGTGTTGAACAGGAAGTGCGGATTCAGCTGGTTCTTCAGGTTACGGAGTTCCATTTCACGCTGTTCGCTGATGACTTTTTCCTTCATCTTTTCAATCTTGGCCCATCGCATGCTGAATTTCAGTGCAATGCTCAGTCCCGTGGTGAGGATAATCATGGCAAATTCGCGCGTGATCGACCCAATGAAGAAAAGGAAGAAACGCTCGTCGTGGAAATGCTCATCATGATCGTGTTTTTCCGGAAAATCCGGATTGTGGACAAAGAATAGATACTGAATGACCACCATCAGCATTACCATGACAATGGCCGTCAGCAGTGCCAGCACAATATAGGTGAATGTTTTTTTCCGGAACAGATAGCGGTCAATGAGGAAAAAGTAGTTGAAATAGAATGTGATGATGCATAGAAGGGTGTGAATGTATATTCCATAATTCACAGGGCGGGTATTTCCCAGACTGAAGAAAAATTCTGGAATAACAAACACCATCGTAAGGACAATCACCTGAATCAAGAGGTCCAGAGCCTTGGCTTTGTTGGGCAAATCAATTCTATTCATATCTCAAAGCTTCGATAGGGTCGAGTGCTGCGGCTTTCTTTGCCGGATACCAGCCGAAGAACACGCCGGTAACGGTGCACACTATAAAAGACAAAACTACAGAATATAATTGAATTGACACAGGCCAGTTCAATAAAAATTTAACGGCAAGCGATGCTCCTGCTCCGAAAAGGATGCCGATGATGCCGCCGGTGATGCTGATGATGATGGATTCGATGAGAAATTGTGTCAGAATGTCGATTCCACGTGCGCCGATACTCATGCGCAGACCGATTTCACGTGTGCGTTCCGTCACTGACACCAGCATGATGTTCATAATGCCGATACCACCTACCAGCAATGAAATGCCGGCAACGCAGGCGAGCAGCAGCGTCATCATTTCGCTCGTTGAGTTCAGCATGTCGCTCAATTCCTGTTGCGAACGGATGTCGTAGTCCCGGTCGCTGTTGTCTTTAATCTTGTGGTTGCGGTTCAGGATATTGCTGATTTCGTCCGTGGCCTCTTCTGTCATTTCTTCGCTGAGAGCCGAAGCGAAGATGCCCTGGATGTAGTCAATGGCCAGAATACGCTTCATGACTGTGGTGTAGGGGGCTATCACGATGTCGTCCTGGTCCTGTCCCATGCTGTTGTAGCCTTTCGATTCAAGCAGTCCGACGACGGTCATCGGGATAGAGTTGAATCGTATGACACGTCCGATGGGATTTTCTCCGTTCGGGAAAAGGTTGTCGGCTACGGTTTTTCCGATGATGCACACTTTGGCTGCGCGCTTGACATCGACATCGCTGAAAGATGTGCCCTCCTGCACTTTCAACTGGCGTATTTCCAGATATTCCGGCGTCGCGCCTTCTATGCTCGACGGGTAGTTGTTGGCACCGCAGATAAATTGTCCCTGGCTGCTTACCATCGGCGATACGGCGGCAACAAATTTGGCTTCGTCGCGAATGTTTTCGTAGTCGACCACTTTCAGCGTCTGCATGTCGTCGGAACTTTGGCGCACACCGCCGCGTTCCATGTTTCCCGGATGAATCATGATCATGTTGCTTCCCATCTCTGAAATCTGCTTTTTGATACTGTCCTTCGAGCCTTGTCCGATGGCAAGCATGGTGATGACCGACCCGACACCGATAATGATGCCAAGCATGGTGAGAAAACACCTCATTTTATTGTTGTTCAACGCTTTCAGCGCGATTTTGAACAAGTTGCTTAAATTCATAATGGTCTAATCGTTAAGAGTGGGTAATGCCTTGTAGGCTTCTTCGGCCGAAGCCGGATGCGGGTTACGTTCGTCGGAGATGATTTTTCCGTCGCGCAGCACGATGTTCCGGCTGCTGTAGGCGGAAAGTTCGGGATTGTGGGTGACGAACACAATGGTGCTGCCTTTACGGTGAAGCTCCTGAAACAGCATGAGGATGCTGAACGATGTGCGTGTGTCGAGGTTTCCGGTGGCTTCGTCGGCAAGAATCAGCACGGGGTGGTTGACCAGTGCGCGGGCAATGGCCACACGTTGCTGCTGTCCGCCCGACATCTGGTTCGACTTGTGCATCTTGCGTTCCTGGAGCCCGACGGCGTCGAGTGCGTCCGATGCACGTTGCCGGCGTTCCTTTGCCGTCACTCCTGAATTGTAGAGCAGGGGAAGCTCTACGTTTTCCAGTGCGGTGGTTTTGGGCAGCAGGTTGTAGTTCTGGAAGACGAAGCCGATTTTCCGGTTCCTGATCCATGCACGTTCGTTCTTGCCCATCGAGCTCACGGCAGTGCCGTCGATGTAGTATTCTCCGGCAGTGGGAGTGTCGAGGCAGCCGAGGATGTTGAGCAGGGTGGATTTGCCGGACCCCGACGTACCCATGATGGTCACAAATTCTCCCTCTTCGATGGAAAAGGATATTTTGCGCAGGGCATGTACGGTTTCACTGCCTACCGTGAAGTCGCGGCGTATGTTTTCAAGTCGGATGATTTCCTTCATTTCACGAAAATTTAGTTTTTCTTCTCATTTCCTCCCGGACGTTTTGGCATGAACGGACTTTCTTCTCCGTTGCTTTCCGTTGGTGCGGCCGGCATGGCGTTCGTATAGTCGATGGCAATGGTGTCACCCTTATTCAGTCCGGACTTTATTTCCACATTCACGCCGTTGCTGGCTCCGGTTTCAACGGCTACCGGATAAAGCTGGTTGTTGCGCACTACCCAAACGACATGCTTGGCGTTTTCGGGTGCTTCGCCGGCAGGCTGGGGCAGGGTGGTGTCGTCGAATGTTTTGGGTGAAAATTTCAATGCCCCTGCCGGAACGGCGAGAATATTGTCGGCTTCAGCCGTATAGATGGTAAGGTTGGCGGTCAGTCCCGGAATGAGCTTGTGGTCGGTGTTGCTTGTTGAAACAACTACTTCGTAGGTGACGACGTTCGATTCCGTTGTCGGGTTCAGGCGCACCTGTGTCACCTTGCCCGAGAACAGGTCTTCCGGATAGGCATCAACCGTGAAGGTCACGTTCTGGCCCACTTTCACCTGGCCTATGTCGGCTTCATCCACATCACCGATTACTTGCATGTTGTCGAGGTCGGCGATTGTAAAAATGTTGGCTACTTCCATGTTGGCAACGACTGTCTGTCCGATTTCCACTTCTCGCGAGATGATGATTCCGTCGATTGGCGCATAGATTTCTGCATAGCCCAGATTTTCGGTTGCCTTCACGCGGTCGGCCTTGCTTTTTTCGTAATTGAGTTTGGCCACTGTATATGCGTTTTCCGACGTTTCAAACTCATAGTCGCTGATGAGTTTCTTGTCGTGCAGTTCCTTGTCGCGCAAATAGTTGGTTTTTTGGTATTCAAAAGTAGCGCGTGCACTTTCCATGTTGGCATTGGCGGCGTCGACTTCGCTTTCGAGAAGCGTCTTGTCGATTTCAGCAATCAGGTCACCTTTCTTGACGATGGAGTTGTAGTCGGCATAGAGTTTTGCCACTTCACCGGTCACCTGTGTACCGACGTCCACCTGTGTGACACTTTCCAATGTGCCGGTGGCGGTCACGGTTTCCTTGATACTGCCCGTGAATACGGTGGCAGTTTCCAGTGATATTTTTTGCTTGTTGGAGCAGGATGTCACGGCAGTAGCCATCAGCACTGCTGCTATGATGCTTGTTTTGGCTGTAAGTTTCATATTTCTTTTCGTTTTGTTTACAAAGTGATTTGACTCGTTTGATAGAATTCCAGCAGGCGGATGTTGAGGATAGCCATGTATTTGGCCTGAAGCTGTTCCTGCAGGGCGTTGAGCAACGTGTTGTGCGACGATATGAGGTCAAGCGTGTTGATGAGTCCCAGTCGGAACTGTTCGTTGACGAGTTCGTCGGTCAGACGGGCGCTTTTCACCTGCTGGCTACAGCTTTCAAACTGAGCCTGTGCGTTGGTGGCGTCGATGTAGATGCTTTCGATGGTTTGCGAAAGCGTATTGGTGGCACTTTCTATTTCGAGTTCGGCGTTCAGCTTTTCGATTTTTGCCTGTGTCACTGCCGTCTTGTTCTTGCGGTTGTCAAGCAGCGGAATGCTGAGCGTCAGGGCTATTTGTTCGTTGAAATTGTTACGGAACTGGGTGCCGAAGTTGCCGTATCCTGCCGATGAGTTGGCCGAACCGACGCTTGCGTTCAGCGACAGTTGCGGATAGTAGCCGCCTTTGGCAATCTTTTCACTGTAGTCGCTGGCCTGCGACGAGAGCTGGTATTGCTTGAGGGCCGGAACCCATGAGCAGGCCGTGTGGAACACTTCCACCTTTTCCGGCAGTGGAGCGAGCACCTCCTCATCTTTGAAATCCGGATAAACGATGTCGAAATCCGTTGTTATGTCAAGTTCCAGCAGCTTTTTCAATTCCATTTTAGCTGTGGCGAACGACGACTCCGCCGAAGTCAGGCTGTAGCGGTCCGTGTGATACTGCGATTCGATTTGGGAATAGTCGACGCGCGACATCTTGCCCGAATTCATCAGTGCTTCAGCACGTTCTTTTTGATACTCGCTTACCGCCAAATTCTGCTTGGCGATTTCTATCGATTCTTTGGCATAGAGGATATTCAGATATTTGGCGAGAATTTCCGTCTGAAGCGTATAGCGGTAGTCGTCGATGCCCAGCTCTGCAATTTGCTGCTGCAGTTCGTCCTGTTTTATCTGGTTGCGGCGGATATTGCCGTTGAACACGATCCACGATGCGTTCAGTCCGTAGGTGCCGGCATAGACGTTATGGTCGGAATTGTCGGCAGGGCTTGGATAGTTGGTAAGTCCTTGTGTGGTAGAAAAGTCGAGTGTAGGCTGCCACATGGCTTTGGATGCCAGCAGGGTGGCGTCGCTCGACTCCTTGTCAAGCTGTTTCTGTTGCAGGCTGATATTGTTTTCGTAGGCATATTCCAGGCAGCGGTCGAAATCCCACGGTTGGCCTATGCTGTCGGGGACGGCTCCAAACATGGAAACAGCCCCGGCATAGACTGTCAAACCCAAACATATCAAATCTTTGTTTACCTTATTCATATTCTGTTCATTTTAAATCTGGTACAAAATTATTTTGCTGAAAAAGCATCTGCAAACGAAATAGATTAACCGCTTTCTTGTGGGTTGATTTATTGTTAAAATGGCGATGATTTGGGCAGGACGATGAGGCTCGGTTAATCGGTGTTAACCTCTGAAGTAGCAAAAATTGGTTCGTCGGAAATTTTGGCCGTTTTGTCGAAATATTTGTTGGATTATGAGTCGGATGTTCGGGATTGTGACTCTTGAAACCGTAAACCTTTAACCTTTAACAATCCTTCCCAATTTTGCTTTATCTGCAAAAAAGTACAACTGCAACAATTCTAATTTTGCTCTATCAGCAAAAAGATTTGTCGTAACAGCAATTTTTACATTTTTCAACGTCTGAAATTTCTTGTTTTACTGTGATTTTATTTCCTTTATTCAGCATTTTCTCGATCATTTTCCCATTTTATACTACCATATACACCTTCACGGAAGCAAGTATGCCGTTTCTTTTCTTGCATAAATTAGGGGAAGATATATTACCCCACGTATCCATACAACAAATTTGACAATTCTAAATCAACTTAATACTAACCTTTAACATTTAAACCAAATGAAACAGAAGCGAATTACTTTCTTTCTTATTGTTTTGGTCGCTATGCTGCTGTTCCCCGGCAGGACAGCCTTTGCTACCAATCATGACCATAGTGGTTGGAATAGCTTAAGCGATCCTGTATTTTCTATTTCAGCCGGCAATTTTTATTTGGAGCAATCCAGTCGTTCGATATTCAATTTATCTGTAAAAGGTGATGCTTGTTTGTGTCTTAACGGATACAGTCTCGAAGGTGTTGAAATCATAGTGTATGGCAATTTGACACTTTGCAGTTGCCGCGACAGTGGAGATGAAAGCATTGGCTATGGTTTAGTCTCAGCTAATTTTATTGTAGATGAAGGTGCAACTCTTAATCTCTCGGATATTACGATTAAAGGGTCGATACGATCTTTTGGAACAATAAATATGGAAAGCGGAACTGTGCGTGGACGTGTGGAACTTATAGGGACTTCTTCTTCCTTAAAAATGTCGGGTGGAAAAATCACCGGCGGTGAGGGCGAAAACGGAGGCGGTTTGTCGATAAATGGAGGTAAAGCCGAACTCTCAGGAGGTGAAATTTCTGGCAACAGTGCCACTAAGGGTGGTGGTATATATATCGGGGCGGATGAAGCCGGAAATATGGGCTCATTAACGATTCTGCAAAATATGGACATCACCAACAACTCGGCTTCCTTTGGTGGCGGAATTTATGCAAATGGAGATGTAACCATCCAAGATGTTACTATCAGTGGTAACACGGCTACGCAGGACGGCGGAGGATTATATTTCGGCTCGGATGCCGACAGTACACCCTTGAAGGCATATCTGAAATTGAATAACGGAACTATTACAGACAACAAGGCATTACGAAACGGTGGAGGAATGTATATCGGAACGTATGACAAGATGAAGAATAGTGCCATATCAATCCATGATAGAATGTACATTACTCACAATTCTGCTTCCTGTGGTGGCGGAGTTTATGCTACTGGCGATTTCGCCGTCAGTGGATGTACGATCAGTGATAATACGGCTACGCAGGACGGCGGAGGATTATATTTCGGCACTGATGCTGACGGAACATCCTCTTCTGGCCAATTATTGGTATATTACGGAAATATCCAAAACAATATTGCATCACAAAATGGCGGAGGAATATATTTCGGAGTAAATGACGATGGAGACAAGGGGACTATAACAATTCGTAGAGATATGAATATTTCCAATAACTCGGCTTCCTTTGGTGGCGGAATTTATGCTATTGGCAATGTATACATGGAGGAAGGAAATATCAGCAACAACACTGCCTTGCAGGGTGGCGGTGGAGTCTATTGTCACAAAAAAATCACTCTTGATAGAGGTAGCTCAATATCCGGCAACATTGCAGCCGGCAAAAGCAACGGATTCGAATTACACGACAGTTCGGCTGAAATGCATTCAATTTATGGCTATCTGCAGGAAGGCTATGTTCTAAATGGCGGATCGTTCACAATTGATGGCGGTTATTTTGCCGAGAATCTTGAACAGCTTGTAAAGAACGATATCGTCATCGTTGACATCTCCCAATTGGGGACGGATTTTGATCCTTTTTATAAAGAAGGATATCCGTTTGCTGCTTATAAAAGCGTCGCAGAAAGGCTATCGGTTGCGGAAAATATTGTCTATGACGGTGAGCCTATTGCATTTCACGAGGATTTCTACGTGCCATTACCTTTCCAGAGTATATTGTGTTACTACTCAGTGAAAGGCGAAGAAAATTTTATAGAGGGGCTTCCCGTAAATGTCGGCGATTATGTGATAAAAATAATTGGATTAACTTTTGGTGATGGCGACTATTGGAATTACTATACAACCACCTTTGAACTTACCATACACCAAGCCACTCCAACTTATACGTTGCCTACAGGCATTATAGCCATAGTGGGTTTGCCGTTCTCCGAGATACCGTTGCCTGAAGGCTGGAGTTGGAAGAACGGAAATGTCATATCGCAGTGGACGGGTATGGTAAACTGTTGGGTGATTTATACCCCTAACGATCCGAACTACGCCACAGTTGAAGAGGAATTGGAGGTGACGGTAATTGAGGCTTCGTCTGAAACGCATCACGACGGTTGGCTGACGTTGCAATCCGATGGAAAGATGTCTGGCGGTGCGGAAAGCTCACCCGTACGCTACTATCTGACCGAAGACACGAAGCTCGACTCGGACATCATGCTGACAAACGGTTACGCCGTTCTTTGTCTGAATGGCTACAAATTGACCGGTACAGGCACAGGTTCCGTCATCACCGTACAGGGAGGCGCACATCTGACCGTGTGCGACTGCATGGAAGGCAGCCAAACTCCGGAACATCAGCATAACTATTACGTAGCTGGCAATGGTTTATGGACCTTCTACGACGGCGAACTTCCTGGCTATGTTTCAGCCGGTGCAACGACGGGAACTGTGCAGGGTGGTGTTATCACTGGAGGTATAGGTTCGGTGTCTGATAGTCATATACGTGGCGGAGGCATATTTGTTACAAACGGAACGCTCACTCTGGAAAGTGGGACTGTTGCAGGTAATTCTGCCTTTACACGCGACGGAAATGGGAACGGTTCCGGTGCCGGCATTTACATGTTAACAAATAGCACTCTAACTATGACAGGCGGCTCAGTAGCCGGAAATGTTTCCGACGGTTCGGGTGCTGGTATATATGCCAACGACGGTGCCACATTTAATTTTCAGGACGGCGAAATCATCGGAAACAATTCCAATGGCAGTGGTGGTGGCATACTAATGAACAGCAACACCACGTTCAATATGTCAGGAGGCGAAGTCACCGGGAACAGGGCCAATAACAATGGTGGTGGTATAATGGTGAGCACCAACACCACGTTCAATATGTCAGGAGGCGAAATCACCGGAAACAACTCCAATGGCAATGGTGGTGGTGTAATGGTGAATAACAACACCACGTTCAACATGTCGGGAGGCCTGATTTATGGGAATGAGGCAGCGAGTGGAACGGCACTGTCCACCTACGGAACAAGCACCATTACCGGAGGAATGATAGACGGAACTATCCGTCGTGCGGCAGGAAGTCTTGATTTCTGGGGAGGCTACCATAATATTACCGAGTTGTACTACGGCCAAGGCAGCAGACCAAAGGTGATGGGCGGTTACTTCACGGATGTGTCCTATGATCAGGTGGCGGGTTGGGTTATAGGTGGCTACACCATGGTGCAGATTGATGCACAGTTTGGCGACAGCGACTACAAGGAGGCTTACCCGTGGGCGGTTTATGCGCTCGACGAAACGAGAATAACAGCTACAGTGGCCGACAACATCAAGTACGACGGCGAGCCCGTGGCACAAGGTGAGGACTTTACTCTTACGGGCACGGACGGTCTGAAACTCAATTATACCTATACGTCCGAAGGTAGTGAAGACAAATTCATCGGACTCCCTGTCAACACTGGGGCGTACACTATCGGTGTGGCAGGCCTCGACGATGCCACGAAAACCTGTTATACGACCTCTTTCGAACTTAGCATAGCCAAAGGTGAATGGACGGGAGAGACAACTGTGGAGGGTACGATAGAAGCAGGTGTCGCCAGCAGTGTCATGCTTCCTGTCACTCCCCAAGATGCCACTTTGGGTATGGCGAATGGAGATCCCGAAGTGAAAGGCCTTTCGATTGCCGACAATCAACTCATATATTTAGGCGGTAGCGGAATTGAGGTTGGAAAGACCTACAACGTCACCATACCGGTGTCATCGTCCAACTATCTGGACTATGAAATTCTTGTGACCCTGACGGGTATTGACTCGGGCAGTATCAGTCAAACGGCTGCCGACGGCTCTTTCCGACTGGTGGGCATGAGAGGTTGGCTGCGCATTCTTGACTCTGATGAGGAGGCTACAGTCTACAATGCAGCGGGTACAGCCGTATATCGTGGGCTCGAACGCACTGTCTATGTCCCGGCAGGTGTTTACCTTGTTCGCATTGGAGCAAAAGTTGAACGTGTGATTGTCAGATAAAAGCGACCAAATATTCCTTTAAATCGGGCTGGGGAACATCTGTTTCCCGGCCCGATTTATAATTACAGGTTAGGGAGATGGCAGGTACGCTACACGTGGCGGAATTTATTTTTTGACAGGAGAACATATTCTGGGTTATAGGTTAGAGGTTATGGGTTAGAGTTGTCAGCCGTTTTGGGGTGACAAACAGGACAACTTCTGTTCTTGTGTTCTTCTGTCAAAAATTAACTTTAGTGTATCTTTGGATAAGATAGGAAGCGGCTCGGGATAAAAAATAATTGAAACTTGTTTCATTATTTTATTCTCCGCTCGCCTTTTGCTATCTATTCTTATGGAAATTCCAATAGCAAATTGGAAA
>ULSN01023933.1_pt1 | contig 19828 bp, 13 predicted proteins | sample 1956771 | NCBI WGS metagenome assembly ULSN01 (sample SAMEA4835709, study PRJEB28245) | human gut metagenome | biome: gut microbiome; material: fecal sample | place: Denmark | collected 2008
CCGGCGGAAACACCTTCCGGATATGCTTCACCAGTTCCAGTTCACTTTCATAATCGATAGCGCCAACTTTCAGCTTGATGGTAGTGAATCCTGCCTTGATTTTATCGTCGATGCGTTTCAGCATTTCCTCCTTCGTTCCCATCCATACCAGTCCGTTGATAGGAATTTCGGCATTTCCTTCTGTAAAATCAGAAGGAAACGGTATGCGGCGACAACCGTTTGAAAAGTCATAAATGGCTGTTTCCAATCCAAACTTAATGGAAGGAAATTGCGACAAGTCCGACATCTCGTCGCGGCCGATATTGGCACACACTTCACGAAGACATTCCTCATAGTTCGGCACATCGTCCATCGACAATCCACGGAACACGGCACATTCGCCCAATCCGTAATGTCCGGGAAACTCTTCATCCTCCAGTTTCAGAAAATAGGTTTCCTTTTCAAGCAGCGTTCCGCGCGAAGTACCAGCCGGCTGCTTGAATTTCAGTACATACCTGCAATATGACGCCTTCATATTCTAACCTGGGAATTTCGGGAATTGCTGGAAATTAGGCTCACGTTTTTCCAAGAAAGCATTCTTGCCTTCCTGCGCCTCTTCCATCAGATAATACATCAGCGTTGCATCACCGGCAAATTCCATCAAACCCCGCTGACCGTCGAGTTCGGCATTCAAGGCACGTTTAATCATGCGGATAGCCATCGGGCTGCGTTTGAGAATCGTTTCACACCATTCCACGGTTTCATCCTCCAGGCGTTCGAACGGCACAACCTTATTGACCATTCCCATTTCTTCCGCTTCCTTCGCTGTGTACTGACGGCAAAGGAACCAAATTTCACGCGCCTTTTTCTGCCCTACGCAACGTGCAAGATAAGAAGAGCCGAAGCCTGCGTCGAAACTGCCCACTTTCGGACCCGTCTGGCCGAAACGTGCGTTTTCGCTGGCAATTGTCAAGTCGCATACCACATGCAGCACATGACCGCCACCGATGGCATAGCCGTTGACCATGGCAATTACCGGCTTCGGAATCGAACGGATAGCCTTGTGCAAATCCAACACGTTCAAACGCGGCACACCGTTCTCATCAATATATCCGCCAATGCCCTTCACTTTTTGGTCGCCACCCGAACAGAATGCCTTGTCGCCTATACCAGTAAGAATGATTACGCCAATATCGGCACGCTCGCGGCAAATAGCCATTGCATCCAGCATTTCCTTGTTTGTCTGCGGACGGAAGGCATTATAGACTTCCGGACGGTTGATGGTAATTTTGGCAATGCCTCCATACTGTTCAAAAAGGATATCCGTATATTCCTTAATGGGAGTCCAAACTCTGTTGCTCATAGTTATATCGTTTTATTGTTTTTGATTTTTCCTGCTAAAATAGTTTCTCAACACCGACGCACTGACACTGTTATCCGTCTTTATTGCCAAGATGGCTGCCTGTTCATCCTCTCTGAAAAAGTCGGCAAGTGCCGTTTCCAACGATGCCTCACAGTCAGCCTCAAAGTAGGCGAAACCGAAAGCTGCCGCATAGCGGTCGACAGGAATGTCGCGGTGTACCTCAAAATACCGGTCAAGTTCCGGCAACGACGATGTACTCTTGATAAAACGGAAAATACCTCCACCGCCGTTACACATCACGATAATCTTGAACCGCGGTGCGTTATATTGCGAAGCCAGTCCCGACAAATCGTAAGAGAAACTCATGTCGCCGGTAATCAGCAATGTCGTTCCTTCATAGGCAAGCGATGCGCCCAAAGCCGTTGACGTCGAACCGTCGATGCCCGACACCCCGCGGTTACAGTTGTTTCGCTGGGTCAACACGTCGCCGAACAGTTGTGCATAGCGTATCGTCGTGCCGTTTGACAGCTGTACGTGCCAATCCGAAGGAATTTTTGGCAAAATTACAGAAAAAGCTTTCAAGTCGCTCCATCCGATAGAAGAAAGATAAGCATTATGCCGTTCTATCCCCGCTTTTTCAAGTTTTTTCCACGCCTGGGCAAAACCATTATCGCATACAGACTCAGCCCGACAGTAAGCATCTGCAAACTGACGGAAAAAAGCTCCGGGTTCCGTAATAATGCGCGTAGTGAGTGTTTTCATGCAGTCAACCGTTGTGTCGGTCATACCCACATACCATTGCCGTGCGGCCTTGTTAGTCCGCAAAAAAGCCTTCACAATGCGCGAAATAATGGCACCGCCCATCACAATCAACAAATCGGGCACATACTCTGCCCCACCCCCTTTGGGCATGGCAAGCAACGTGCGATCGATAGCACGGATCATGCCTTTCCCTGAAATATTGGAGATTGTTTCGCACAGCACCGCCACATTCGGCAGCGAAGACAAGCGTTGCAAAGCCTCGGACAAATCCCGGTTCGGAGTGTGGAAGCCGGCAATTACCAGAATTTTCTTGCCATTGGCTTCTTCAACCAAAGAATTGACATCGGCTGCTGCCAGTTCCTTCGAAGGCGTCAGCATACTGATTTTCCGCGACGGTCCTGAATAGGCAGCCATGTTTGTCAGCGGCTCGTCGAGCTGCACATTGATATGCACCGGAGAGCGACGTCCCGACAGTGCCTCCATCATTGCGTCGTTCACGACACGGTTCACATACCAGCGTGCGGTATCGTCGTCGCAGCGTGCCGGCAAATCATAGCTTTTCTTCACGAACTGCGCCAATGCCTCAAACTGACGGATAGTCTGGCTGTCATCCTGGTCAATCCATTCCTTCGGCCGGTCGGCAGAAACTACAATCAAAGGCAACTGCTGATAGTAGGCTTCAGCGACAGCAGGAGCATAATTCAACAACGCCGTACCCGACGTACAAACTATCGCCACCGGTTCTCCGGTTTGTTGTGCAATGCCCAATGCCGAGAAAGCGGCACTCCGCTCGTCGACAATGACAAATTTCTCTATATCATCCCTCCGGGCAATGGCTACCAACAACGGAGCATTACGCGAGCCAGGCGACAGCACCACCCGTTTCACTCCATGTGCAGCAAGCACATCCACTAAAATCGTACACGCTTCTTTATCAGTTGTTTCCATTTTCTTTTGTTTTTTTCAGTTTCTCCAAACGGATGCGACGTGTCCAACCCCGTAACCACGAAGGAATAACCAGCACCCCGATCATCAAATATATATAATAACTGACAAAACGCCAACACAAAGCCATAATTACAGCTAAAGAAGTGTTGGCTATCATGTCACCGTAATATTTCGTGAAAATCCATTCACTTAGACCGCTACCTCCGGGAGTCGGCGAAATCGTCAGCACAACCCACACCACCAACTGACGCAGTAGTACCAGCAGCTGATCGGCATCGACGGCGAAAGCCAAAAACAAAGCATTCACCACCAGATAGCGCGAAAGCCAGGAGAGTGCCGTTGCAAAAAAAGCCCGAATCCACCACCATAATTTCTTATGTTTCAATTCGGCTGACGTTGCAATAAAATTATCACCCATTTCCAATGCGTCATTTTTCCACTTTCTCAGGAATTTCAATGAAAACACTTTGCGAAACAGAGCCTTCATAAACTGCGGCTTCACAAAAAGCCCTACGAAAAGGACAAGTGTCCACAATACGAGTCCGGCATAGACAAGCCAAAATGTAAACCGCAGAGTTTGAGCAAATTTCAAATCAGTCGAGGCAAACAATTCCTCAAACGGAATAAGCATCATCCCGACAGGACATGCCAACACGAAAAAGAGTTCGTCGAGAAACAGCGTTGTCATCATGATTGTCGTCGCCCGCCCCAACAGCAGACCTTCACCTTTAAGATAAATCATTCCAAAACTGCTGCCTCCGACAGTGGAAGGCGTAACGGCCGAGGTAAACTCGCAAAGCATGTTAACCCGCAAAGCCTGCCCCCAAGTGATATCATGACCGGTTAAAGAGCGAAAACGCCACGTCAGTCCGAAATCGCGCCCCATCATACACAGCCAGGCCAATGCAAAATAAAATATCGACTGATTGGTTATTTTTATCAGCGACACGTCAAAATCCTTGTATTCCGAAAAGAACATGATTCCAATCACAATCAGTCCAAGCAGCACAGGGAATATTACATATCCGGGACGCATGAGTCCCTTTGCTTTCCGCAAATCAGAATATTCTATCCTTTTGTCACGCTTTCTATACTGTTTATCCATCCTATCAATTTTCCACATTCAAAGTTTAGAAAGTACAAATATAGCGAAAGGCGAGAGCAAAAGGTCAAACTTGCTTGAACATTTTGCCAAGCCGCATCCTATATTTTGTAAATATAGCGAAAGTCGAAGGCAGAAAACCAAACTTGTTTGAGTTTTATGCTAAGACGTATCCTATATTCTGCAAATATAGCGAAAGCCAAGCTGAGAATAAAATCTTGTCACACGTTTCACATATTTTTCATTCAGTAGTTTCAGCGTTTTCAAATTTTTTTAAAATGACTTTATCAAGTATCTCCGACGAAGAGATACAGAAGAGAAACAATCAAAGTGTATTGATACAAAAAAAGCCTCCAGAAGTTGTTTCCGGAGGCTTTGCAATATCAGAGTTCTTTTAAATATTCCCAAACGGGAGATTTCCTATTATCATTCGTTTTTCAACATCTCTTTCAGCCGGTCAATAGCTTTGCCCGGATCTTTTTCCTCTTCCAACAGCGAAACAAACTTGCTTCCAATGATACATCCGGCGGCATGGGCAGCAGCTGCTTCATACGTATTCTTATTGGAAATGCCGAAACCAATCATGCGGGGATTCCGCAAATTCATCTGTTCAATACGCTGGAAATATGCCTGTTTCTGTGCGTTGAATTCTTTCTGCGCACCGGTTACGGCTGCCGACGAAACCATGTAGATGAATCCGTTGGTATGCTCATCAATCTGACGGATACGTTCTTCACTCGTTTCCGGTGTGATAAGCATAATGACATGGATTCCGTATTTGTCGGCAACAGGACGGTATTCATTCATATAATCCTTAAACGGCAGGTCAGGAATAATAACACCGTCAATGCCGCATTCCTGACATTTCCGACAAAAGTTTTCAAATCCATACTGCATGATAGGATTCAGATAACCCATCAGCACCAATGGCATTTGCACTTCGGGACGAATATGTTCCAATTGGCTGAATAGTTTGCGGAGTGTCATGCCATTGCGCAGAGCCTGAGTGGCCGCATGCTGAATGACAGGACCGTCGGCCATAGGATCACTGAACGGGATACCGATTTCTATCATCTGTACGCCTTTTTGTTCCAACGTACGGATAACGTCGGCCGTACCTTCCAAAGTAGGAGTACCGGCACAGAAATAAATGGATAGCACATGGTCTTTGTGTGTATGGAATAATTGGTCTATTCGATTCATAGTTGCTAAATTTTTAAAAGTCGTACTTGTTTTGTTTGAATGCAGAAATAAAAGCGGAGAGCGACAAGGCGTCCTTCACGCCCGGAGCCCGCTCGAAGCCACTGTTCAGGTCAATGCCCATCCAGTAGGGATGACGAAATTCCGCCAAAGCCCCCAAGCTGTCAGGATTAAGACCGCCACTGAGAAGAAACGGTACAGGACCTTTGTAGTGAGTCAGCAGCTCCCAGTCGAAAGTTTCTCCCGATCCGCCGTATCCCTGACAGGGCGTGTCGAACAGGAAATAATCGCAATAAGGCGCATACTCGTCAATTGCCCGTAAATCATCCGCTGACTTTAAGGAGAAAGCCTTGATGACTTTAACGCCCGTTTGTCGGAAAGTTCGGCAAAATTCCGGCGATTCCTTACCGTGAAGCTGCACCATATCCAACTGCCAGTCGGTAACTCTTTCCTGAATATGCGGCAGGGAAACATTGACGAACACCCCTACTTTCTTCATGGACGCAGGAAGATATTCCGGTGTTCCCTCCACATAACGCGGCGAACGGTCGTAGTCAATAAATCCCATCCAGTCGGCTCCGGTTTGTTCTACCTGACGGATATTGTCCGCCTCCCTCATGCCACAAACTTTTACTATCATAAGACAACTGCATGAAGAAAATCCGACAAAGCCTGTTCAGGCGAAGACGTTTTCATAAACCGCTCTCCCATCAGAAAACCACGGAATCCGGCTTTCCGCAACTGCCTGATGGTTTCCGGTTGCGAAATTCCGCTTTCCGACACCCATAAATATTCTTTCGGAAGTTTCTGTGCCAGGCGGAAGGAATTCTCGACATCCGTGTGGAAAGTACCCAAATTTCGGTTGTTGACGCCCAGCAAGTCCACATATTCGTGCAGGTAGTCAAGTTCCTTTTCAGCATGAATTTCCAACAGCACTTCCATTTGCAACTGATGGGCCAGTTTCCCCAAACTTTTACATTCCTCAACGGTCAGGGCCGCGGCAATCAGCAACACGACATCTGCTCCGACCAGTTTTGCCTGAAACAGCTGGTACGGGCTGACAATGAAATCTTTCCGCAACACCGGGAGTTGTATCAGCGGGCGAACAGCATGCAAATCATCCAAGGTCCCGCCAAAAAACTCTTGGTCGGTCAGCACCGAAATGCCGGAAGCTCCGGCTCGTTCATAACCGGGAACAATGACTGCCGGGTCGGCCTCCTGGGCAATCCACCCTTTTGACGGAGAGCGTCGCTTGAATTCAGCAATAATACCTGTCGAAGAATCAGCCAACGACTGCCTCATGCTTCTTGAAGGACGAAGCGTATCCAATTGCCTGATCAAGGAGTCAAGAGGTACCGCTTCTTCCTGACGGGCAAGCTCTATGCGCTTGTGAGCGACAATAGTCTGTAGAATATCAGTAGCCATGATTCTTTATTGGTTAAGAGTGAGGAATTTATGGAATGTTGACAAGGCTTTCTGACTTTCAAGGGAATCTTTTGCCAATGCCACACATTCTTCAATCGTTTTCTGTGGTTCCAAAGCCTGAATGGCAAACGAAGCGTTAATCAACACACAGTCGGTCTGCGCCTTGCTGCCTTCATTATTCAACACGCGATAAAATATTGCAGCGGCATCTTCAGGCGTTTTCCCACCGTAAAGTTCTTCCTGACGCGCCATCGAAAAGCCCAAATCCGAAGGGCGGTAAATAGTCTCGTAGCGATTTGTCATCACTTTAAACTCGTCCGTCAGCGAAATTTCATCATATCCGTCCAAGTTGTTGACTACGGCAAACTGCAATCCAAGCTTTTGCAGCGTATTGGTGTAGAGCCGCATTTGCGGAAGGTCGGCCACACCCAACAACTGGCAGGAAGGATGGCAAGGATTGACCAACGGGCCCAGCAAATTGAACAACGTACGCACACCCAACGCCTTTCTGACTGGAGCTACGGTTTTCAAAGCCGGATGGAAAAAAGGTGCGTGCAGGTAAGCCATGCCGCACTGCTCGATGGAACGCTTCAGCTTGTCCTGATTATTGGTAAATTTCACCCCGTAGTGTTCCATGACGTTGCTGGCCCCGCTCACCGAAGTCGCGCCGTAATTTCCATGTTTGGCAACCCGATAGCCGGCTCCGGCTACCACAAAGCAGGCACACGTGGAAATGTTGAACGTGTTCTTTCCGTCGCCACCGGTTCCGACAATGTCAATCGGATGAAATTCATGCAGGTCGATTGGAACACAAGCCTGAAGCAAGGCATCCCGAAAACCGGCCAGTTCGTCCACCGTGACACCCCGCATTTGGAACGCCGCCAATAAAGCCGCCATCTGCGCTTCATTCATTTCGCCACCGGTCATTTTCAACATCAGTGTGCAAGCTTCCCCGCGCGTCAGTTCTTCGTGGCGGAATATCCGTTTCAATATCTGTTTCATATTGTATCTTTCAATTTAATCTGTTATAAAATGGAGGTTTTTCTTTTTAGTGCTGAATCCAGTTGGCCAATATCTGTTTTCCGTCGGGAGTAAGCACTGATTCGGGATGGAATTGTACGCCGCGCACATCGAGCGTCCTGTGCCGGAGAGCCATAATATAGCCCTCCTCACTGACGGCTGTCACTTCCAGACAATCCGGGAATCCATCTTTATCCACTACCCATGAATGGTATCTGCCGACCGAAATTTGCGACGGAAGCCCCTCAAACAAATAGTCGGGTACCGTCAGGGTGATGGGACTCTGTATGCCATGGAACACTTCATCCAGATTGGTCAGCTTTCCGCCAAACACTTCTCCGATGGCCTGTTCGCCCAGACAAACCCCGAGTATCGGTTTCTTGCCGGCATACGTACGGATTACATCCATCAGAAGGCCGGCTTCTTCCGGGATACCGGGACCGGGCGAAAGGAGTATCTTATCAAATTCCTCCAACTCTTGCAGTTGGAACTGGTCGTTTCGTTTGACGGTGACTTCAGCCCCCAATTCTTTTATCAGGTGACTCAGATTGTAGACAAATGAGTCGTAGTTATCGATGATGACAATTTTCATGTTATATATTATCTTTTTTCTGCCAGGATAATAGCTTTCTTCAATGCACCCAGCTTGTTGTTTACTTCTTGCAATTCATTATTCTCGTCACTTTTGGCTACGATGCCGCCACCGGCCTGAAACCACAGTTCATTGTTTCGGCTCACGAAGGTGCGGATAGTGATGGCCTGGTTCAAATCACCGTTAAATCCGATGAAACCGATACATCCACCATAAGCACCACGATTATGCGGCTCTATTTCGCTTATCAGCTGCATGGCCTTTACCTTTGGCGCACCGCTGAGAGTGCCGGCCGGGAACGTGTCAATGAATGTTTTGACCGGATCGGCTTCATCGTCCAATGTCCCGCTGACCCGACTTACCAGGTGAATGACATGGCTGTAATATTGCGGCTGCTTATAGAATTCCACATGCGTGTTGTGACAGTTGCGACTCAAATCGTTACGGGCCAAATCGACCAGCATCACGTGTTCCGCATTTTCTTTGGGGTCAGCCAGCAGGGCTTGTGTCAGGGCTTCGTCTGTTTTCTTGTCACCGCTTCGCCGCGTAGTTCCGGCAATCGGATCAATCGTCGCTTTTCTGTCCTCTATTTTGCAGTGTGTTTCAGGCGAAGAACCGAATATGCGGAATCCACCAAAGTCAAAATAGAACAGGTAAGGCGACGGATTGATGCTTCTCAAGGCTCGATAAAGAGTGAAATCGTCGCCTTCATAACACTGGACAAAACGACGGGAAAGCACAATTTGAAACACATCCCCTCTTTTGCAGTGGGCAATGCCCTTGCGGATATTGGCCTTGTGCTCTTCATCGGTCAGCGTACTGGTGGTTTCGCCCACAGCTCTGAACTCATAAGTAGTATAATTCTGATTGTTGACCGCCTTTTCTATTTCATCAATATGGCTGGGTTCGTTGTCGGCCTGTAATTCCACCAGCACCATTTCACTTTTGAAATCGTTGAACACGATTAAGTATTTATAGAGGATATAAAGAATTTCCGGGGCATCGTTTTTTGGATCGCTGCTATCCTTCACGGGAATATTCTCAAAATAACGGACAGCGTTGAACGTCGTATAGCCGTACACGCCTCCGTAACGGGCGTATTCGCCGTTCACCTGAAACCGGTCCAGAAAAGCCTTAAAGGCATCTTCCACCTGAAAATCGGGTGCCAACGGACGTTCTTCACGGCTTTTGTCAGGATAGACGGTGGTAACGATTCCGTGGTTCACCGAGAAACTGGCGATGGGATTCAACCCAATAAAGGAACGGTTGTTTTCTACTCCATAATAGTCTGAACTTTCCAGCAGAATGCTCTGCGGAAACAAATCGCGCACTGTCAGGTACGTGCTCACCGGAGTATGCAAATCGCCGGGTAGTGTCTTGTAGCAGGTTGTATAGATAAAATTTTTCATTGTCTTTTCGTTTAAAGATTTTCAAAACTGTTTTTATACTTCAGATACGTTTCGATGTCCTTGTCGCCTCTTCCCGATACGGTCAGTACCACAATATCGGACGGCTTGAAACTGACTTTTTCCAATGCTCCCAACGCATGAGCCGATTCCAATGCCGGAATAATACCCTCCAGTCGGGTCAATTCAAAGGCGGCGCGCAAAGCTTCATCGTCGTTGATGGCCAGAACGGTTGCCCTTTTCTGCGCGGCCAGATTGGCGTGCATCGGACCGATACCCGGATAATCCAAACCTGCCGACACGGAATAAGGTTCCTGAATTTGTCCATCCTCATTCTGCATGACAAGTGTCTTTGCGCCGTGAATGATACCCAGACGTCCCAACTGAATGGTTGCGGCCGAAAATCCGGTTTCCACACCTTTTCCTCCGGCTTCCGCCAAAATGATTTTCACCCGGTCATCATCCAAATAATGATAAATGGTACCGGCTGCATTGCTGCCGCCTCCAACACAGGCCATCAGGTAATCCGGATAGTCACGTCCTTCATGCTCCATCAACTGTTTTTTGATTTCTTCGCTGATGACCGACTGCAAGCGGGCCACCATATCCGGATAAGGATGAGGGCCAACCGTCGAACCGATCACATAGTAGGTGTCGGCCGGATGGCAGCACCAGTCACGAATGGCCTCGTTGGTGGCATCCTTCAGCGTCATGTTGCCGGAGGTGACAGCCTCTACTCTGGCATCCAGCATTTCCATGCGTTCAACATTCACCCGCTGCCGTTCTACATCGGTCTTACCCATATAGACCACGCATTCCATGCCCATCAGAGCACACACCGTAGCCGTCGCCACACCATGCTGTCCGGCACCCGTTTCAGCAATGATACGTTTCTTGCCCATTCGCCGGGCCAAAAGCACCTGACCGATGGCATTGTTGATTTTATGAGCTCCGGTGTGATTCAAATCTTCTCTTTTCAAATATATTTTGCATCCGTATTTTTGCGACAATCGTTTGGCAAGATATAGAGGGGATGGGCGCCCCACATAATCTTTGAGCAATGCCTGATATTCTTTTTGGAAACTTTCGTCCTCCAACACCGTGAGATAGGCTTCTCTCAATTCTTCCACACAACGATGGAGAATTTCCGGTATGTAGGCTCCGCCAAAATCTCCATAAAATCCTTCTTGATTCACTTGATAAGTATTCATGAGCGTATTTTTAGGGGTAAAAAACAAAACAGGCTGCCGTAAGTTACGACAGCCTGTTTTATTATATTTTTGTTGATAAGTATATACACACGACTGAGTTCCCTTACGACTTTTTAAGCAGTAAGCGGCGCCACCAGAAGAATGTATTTACCATAACGTAATTCATAATGCGTTTTATTTTGATGCAAATATAATACTTTATATTGAATATTCAAACAAAAACTATGAATTTTTATTATTTATCGCCTTTTCAAGACAATTTTAAACCACCAATATTATAAAGCTATAAGCATATCGACCATCAAACCCCAATCAGCCGTCCGACTTTAGACGGATTTCATACTGTTATCCAGCAGATTGATTTTTGTTTCTGCCGACAACAATATGGAAAAGGACCAAAGAGCCGATGCAAAGACACTCAATCATAAACAAATCGACGAAATGACGGTCTTTTTACCAATTTATGCGGAAGCAAACGGAATATGAAAGAAAAATTAAAATGCCCGATGAAAACAAACTTTTTTTCGCAAAAAGTATTGCACAGTTTAAATTTTAGTGATAACTTTGCACTCGCAAAACGGCGGGATAGCTCAGTTGGTTAGAGCGTCGGATTCATAACCCGGAGGTCTCGAGTTCAATTCTCGATCCCGCTACAGCAAAAACGAAGGAAGCTCAATGTGAGCTTCCTTTTTTATTTTCCGACAGAAATATCAACTCGGAGCACTCCCCCTAAACAAACTCAGGGGCCACAAACATTGCAGCCCCTGAATATTATAGTAAAGGAATCTGTATTAATTATTCAGCTTTTCCAAAGAGAACGTCAGCCCCTTGAATAAATCGGATATCGCGAGGAATGCCTGCACTATTGATTTTGTCAAGGTCAGCCTGAAGAGCCGGAGTGATGGTGCCGTTTTCAGTTCTGTACTTGGTGGCAAATTCCACATCGCCGTCGCCCTGCGTTTTGAGAATCAACGCCGCCCAACCGTTTATCGCCTCTTTTGCCTTATTGAAATCAATGACATATTGTCCCTTGTCGTTGCGCGTGAACGCACCGGCCTTCTCCATATAGTTGAAGCACATCATGTTGGCCTTGCCGTGAGAAGAAGCAGCACCGAAACGCACGGAACGCAAGATACCGGCAATGTAAGTGACAATGGCATCTTCCGATGTAATATTGGTGATTTCGCCCATTTCAACCAGTTTCGTAACCATAAACAGACCGAGGATGTCGGCTTTCGCCTCTTCCCATGAAGTTTTTTCCGTACCCATGGCTGCATCCACGCTGCCTTTGCCGTTTACTGTTTGCTTCACTCCCAATCCGTGAGCCACTTCATGGAACGTCACATTCCAGAAAAACGCGTCGAACTTAAGATTTTTCTGTTGGTCAGGAGTTATGATAAGTTCTCCGATGGGCATAAGGATCTTGTCGAACTTTGCTTTCATCGAGTTTCGCAGCTGAAGACGGCGCGTACCTTTCAAAGCGTGAACACGGTCGTCGTTCGGAAGATTGATGGCTATAGTCTTGCTTCCGGCATTGCAGTCTCCGGCATAGTAGACAACATCATACACATTCAAATCAGAAGACGTACCGGGAACAAAAGTCTTGTATTCAGGTGCACAAGGCAACTCTTTCTGAAGGGCTGGAAGCATGGATACGAATTTGGCCAGTTCCTTGCTCCGTTCCTCATCCTTCAACAGGATAAACGACTCATAGGAAGTTTTCGTTTCGCGGAATTTGTCATCGTAGCTTTCAATCGGACCGGTAACAAAATCAATTTTGCTGTCCTTCATATCCATCCAGGCCAGATCGCTGGCAAGATAATCATCTGTCTTGAAGGCTTCGATACGTTTTTCAAGATAGTTTTTCAACCCTGGATTTTCAGCCAAAGCAACTGCTTTTTCCAGCAATGCGCACATCTGCCCTATCTCTTCAGCATATTCTTCATGGTACCACACGCTTTTCAGCGTACCGTCATCATTACGACGAATAACGGTATACCAGGAATCTTTGTTTTCATCGTCAAACGCGTTGAACTCCTCTTCCGTGATGTCATGCGGATAATAGTTGCACACCGGCAGTTTCTCACCATATCCGCTAATAAACGGCTTATTGTTGTCCAGACGATCCCACACCCCATATTGTATCATGGCAAAGTCCTTCGCATAGCTGTCGGTGATGGTATCAAGCTGACTCTTGTCGCCAAATGTCTGCTTCCAGAACAGATCATCGGTTATTTTCCCTATCTGAAAAAATATTTTCACCAACTCTTTTTCCTTGTCATTCAACCCTTTTACAAGGTCAGATTTCAACTCAACAGGTGCAAATTCGTCCACCTTGGCTTTCATCGGAGATTCCTTCTGCTGGGTACACGACCATGTTGTTGCAAAAGTTGCAGCACCAAGCAGCAATGCTGAAAATTTGATAAAGTGTTTTTTCATAATGTGTTATTTGTTGCTTTATTTCACGAAGATACAAAAAGATTTCAGCAATTAAAAAATCGGAATATGATTATTTCACATTTCATTTTCCTGTGATTTTTCTCCTGCCCCGTTAGCCTGCAATTCCCCCATTTTTGCCAAAACGGTCTTTGAAAAATTTGCACAATTAAAATATTCAACATATCTTTGCACCCGCAAACGGCGGGATAGCTCAGTTGGTTAGAGCGTCGGATTCATAACCCGGAGGTCTCGAGTTCAATTCTCGATCCCGCTACCAGCAGAAAGGAAGCTCAATTGAGCTTCCTTTTTTCATTTCTGAACTTCCGCACTTTGAAAATACTCCACTTTTCGCTATCTTCGTAGAAATTTAAACGACCGACAGACTATGAAACTACACATAATGGCATTCTTGTTTCTGCTCATCCCCTTCTTTTCCATCGCACAAATAGAAAAGGCTCCCGTATGTTCCCAACAAGGTTGGAAACTGGTCTATCAGAGCAAATCAGACGATAAAGTATCAAAATATACGGAAGAAGTTGTTTCCGTAAATAAAACGCCTGACAAGTGGACGGTAAAAATACTGACCCGGTACGACAATCAGGACAAGAAAACAACCCTGCCCGCCATTCCAATGACGTATACAATAAACAAAAGCCAATGGATGGTACACAATATTGATTTCATCAAAAATGACATCTACTCCATTATCAAAAGTTTCTTTCCCAAAGATATCAAAAAAGACGACATTAAGCCTTCCGACATCACAATAACGGCATCAGCCGACAGCCGCGACACGCCATATCCCAACACGATGCAAAAAGGGCAAAAAGCGAAATCCTACCCTATCAGCGTCGACGTTTCCATCAAGTTCATATCCTACACGATTTCAACCGCTACGCAACGATACGAATGTGTGGGTCAAGAACGCATTACTGTGCCGGCCGGAACATTCGACATCTACGTCGTTGAAACTGACACTAAATATAAGGCGTCCTTTTCGCTTTTCTCGAAATCAGAAGTCAGCCACGAACGTATCTGGCTGGCAGCAGGTATCGGAACGGTAAAGAAACAAACGCTGAACAAACGCGGCAAAGTCCAGTCGGAAACGGTACTTGCCTCCATCATCAAAAAGTAGACGGACAGAGGGAAAGCCCCTGTCCGCCACCTTTATTTTTCAACGGAATATTATAATATTTCTATCGTATAGCCGGCATTGAACACCTCACCCGATTCAAGATGCTGTGTCCAGTCCCTGTCAGCATATTCGCCGGTATATTCCTCCCGGTCGCAACGTCCGTACCAAGGCTCAATGCAAATAAACGGTGCATACTCGTCCTTTCTCGGCGACCAGATGCCAATCAGTGGAGCGTCAAACGAAACACGCAGATACGGACATTTTGCACTGTCGAGCAATTCAACCGACTGCACCTGGTGATGTTCGATCAGCAAAGTGTCGATGGAGAAAGTGTTTTTAGTAATGGGAATCAACCCTTTGTCGGCCTTTAATTCCATTGTACGGTTTGACAGACAACCCTTTTGTCCCAACAACGACAGACGGTAACTGTCGTGGGCCGTATCAAACTTCAGATATCCCATCACATCGCCCGCCTTCTCATAATCCTTATAATTAAAAGCCGGATGGGCTCCAATCTGAAAATGCATCTTTCCGGCCCCGGTGTTCCTTATCTGCCATTCAACGGCAATCTTATTTCCATCCAGACGATAGCCAATTTCCAATTCAAAATCATAGGGATACATCTTTCGGGTAGCTTCACTGCTTTTCAACCGATAGCGCAGGGATTCCGAAGATTCGGCAATCAGTTCAAACTCCGAATCACGCGCAAAACCATGCTGGTTCATGTGATAGACAACGCCATCCTGACGCATTTCCTTGTTCCATAAGCTACCTACAATCGGAAACAGGACCGGAGAATGACGTCCCCAATATTCCGGATCAGCCTGCCACAGGAATTCGCGCCCGTCACTGTTACGCACCACACTGCACAATTCAGCCCCTTTATCATTTACACAAACAGACAACTGCTCATTTGAAATTCTTTTCATAGCAAAATGTTTTTCTATTTTTCCACAAACTTACAGAAATTTCCTTCAAAAAACAATGCCATCCGACCGCACACTACAAACTTGATGCAAAATTTTCAAAAGTTATCCGCAACCTGCCCAATTCTATACTTCCGACAATATAAACCTCTTATATTTCACCACATACAACCAGAAACCGAAGCATTTTGAAAGTTTTTCATTTTTCTAAAAAAGCAATATTAAACATAGCAATTTGACATTTTCTTGATATTTTATTGTCAATTTGATTTTATTTCATATATTTGCATTGCATTTTCATTGGAAATACAATAAATCAAGAACTATAAAATAACGATTACAGGAATTGAATGTCAAAATGAAAGCTTCAAAAGAAATCTGCAAACAGCCACTTCGGCAGCCCTCGCAGGAGGGCTTGTACAATTCACACTACGAACATGACGCATGCGGTGTCGGTATGCTCGTCAACATTCACGGCGACAAGTCGCATGAATTAGTCGACTCTGCTCTGAAGGTGCTGGAAAACATGAAACACCGTGGAGCAGAAGGAGCCGACAACAAAACCGGTGACGGAGCAGGAATCATGGTGCAAATTCCCCATGAGTTTATTCTCCTGCAAGGCATTCCCGTTCCTGAAAAAGGGAAATATGCCACTGGATTGGTTTTCCTGCCTAAAGACGAGGCGAAACAGGCCAACATTCTCAGCGTTATGATTGAAGAAATCGAACGCGAAGGCCTTACATTGATGCACCTGCGCAATGTTCCCGTCAATTCTGACATTTTGGGAAAAGATGCAGCTGCAACCGAACCCGACATCAAACAGGTGTTTATCACCGGTGTCACGGATGTAGAGCACTTTGAACAGCAGCTCTACATTATCCGAAAAAAAATAGAGAACCGCATTTCCGACCGCGATTTCTATATCGTATCGCTGTCCAGCAAGAACATCGTATACAAGGGAATGCTCTCCTCAACACAGGTGCGGGAATATTTCCCTGACCTGACCCAACCTTATTTTACAAGCGGACTGGCCGTTGTTCACTCACGGTTCAGCACCAACACATTTCCGACATGGAGTCTGGCCCAGCCGTTCCGCCTTTTGGCACACAATGGAGAAATCAACACCATTCGTGGCAACCGCGGATGGATGGAAGCCCGCGAAAGCGTGCTCTCTACTCCGGCATTAGGCGATATCCGAAACATTCGTCCGATTATCCAACCCAATATGAGCGACAGTGCTTCGCTTGACAACGTATTGGAATTTTTCGTCATGTCGGGCTTAAGCCTGCCACATGCCATGGCCATGCTCGTGCCAGAATCATTCAACGATAAAAATCCTATCAGCGAAGATCTAAAAGCATTCTACGAATATCATTCCATCCTTATGGAACCGTGGGACGGACCTGCCGCACTGCTTTTCAGCGACGGACGGTTTGCCGGAGGAATGCTTGACAGAAACGGCCTCCGCCCGGCTCGTTACCTCATCACTAACAACGACATCATGGTGGTTGCAAGCGAAGCGGGTGTTATCAACTTCGAGGCCAGCGATATCAAGGAGAAAGGCCGGCTCCAACCGGGAAAAATTCTTCTGGTGGATACGCAGGAAGGAAAAATATACTACGACGGCGAACTGAAAAATCAGTTGGCTGCAAGCCATCCCTACCGTCAATGGCTGTCGACCAACCGTATCGAGCTCGATAATCTGCGCAGCGGCAGAAAAGTGGAAAACAGCGTTGACGACTACGAACGCAAACTGCGCACATTCGGCTTTACGCGTGAAGACATCGAACGGACCATCATGCCAATGTGCAACAATGGTTCTGAACCGACAGCATCCATGGGCAACGACACACCTCTTGCCGTACTGTCGGAAAAACCGCAATTGCTGTTCAACTACTTCCGTCAGCAATTTGCCCAAGTAACAAATCCGGCCATCGACCCTATCCGCGAAGAGCTGGTCATGTCGCTGACCGAATATATCGGAGCCGTCGGAATGAATATCCTGCTGCCGAACGAATCTCACTGCAAAATGGTGAGATTACCCCAGCCGGTATTGAACAACCGCCAGCTCGACATTCTGTGCAACATCCGCTACAAAGGCTTCAACACGGTCAAACTGCCGATGCTGTTTGAAGTAAGCAAGCAGAAGGCAGGACTTCATGCTGCCCTGACGCAACTTTGCAAAAAGGCAGAAGAAGCCGTCGACGAAGGCGCCAACTATATTATCCTGTCGGACAGAGGAGTCAATGCCGAATATGCTGCCATTCCTTCCCTGCTGGCCGTGAGCGCCGTTCACCATCACCTGATTTCCGTACAGAAACGCGTACAGACCGCCTTGATTGTCGAAAGCGGTGAAATACGTGAAGTGATGCACGCCGCCCTTCTTCTTGGATACGGAGCAAGCGCCATCAACCCGTATATGGCATTTGCCGTACTCGACGACCTTGTCAAGAAGGGCGAAGTTCAGATGAACTATGAAACGGCTGAAAAGAATTACATTAAAGCTATCGGCAAGGGCCTTTATAAAGTGATGAGCAAAATGGGCATCAGCACGATCCGCTCTTACCGTGGCGCAAAAATATTCGAAGCTGTCGGATTGAGCGAAGAGTTGCTCAACACCTATTTCGGCACGCCTACTTCTTCTATCGGCGGCATCAACCTCGAACAAATCGCACAAGACTATACGGCCTTCCACGATGCAGGATTCCTGCCGAAAGAAATATCTCCGCTGCTGCCCAACATCGGACAATTTTCATACCGCAAAGACGGGGAACAGCACGCATGGAACCCTGAAACGATCAGTACGCTTCAGCTTGCCACACGCTTGGGCAGCTACAAGAAGTTCAAGGAATTCACGCAACTTGCCGACAAGAAAAAAAGCCCGATATTCCTCCGCGACTTCTTTACGTTCAAACGCAACCCGATAAGCATTGACGAAGTTGAATCTGTCGACGATATTGTCAAGCACTTTGTCACGGGAGCCATGTCGTTCGGAGCCATCAGCAAGGAAGCCCACGAAGCACTGGCCATTGCCATGAACAAATTGGGCACCCGCAGCAATACGGGTGAAGGCGGCGAAGACAGCGACCGTTTCCATGAAACGTTCGAAGGCATCTCCATGTCAAGCAAGACCAAGCAAATAGCTTCAGGACGTTTCGGAGTCACGGCTGAATACCTTGTTAATGCAGAAGAAATTCAGATAAAAGTGGCACAGGGAGCAAAACCAGGCGAAGGCGGCCAACTCCCCGGATTTAAAGTTGACAGTGTCATTGCCAAAACACGTCACTCCATACCAGGCATCTCGCTTATCTCGCCTCCACCTCACCACGACATCTATTCTATCGAAGATTTGGCCCAGCTGATATTCGATTTGAAGAATGTAAACCCGAAAGCTAAAATCAGCGTGAAACTGGTAGCCGAAAGCGGTGTCGGTGCCATTGCAGCCGGAGTGGTCAAAGCGAAAGCCGACCTTATTGTCATCTCCGGAGCAGAAGGCGGAACTGGAGCTTCCCCGGCGTCATCCATGCGATATGCCGGAATTTCACCGGAAATCGGTTTGAGTGAAACGCAACAGACACTGGTGCTCAACGGACTGCGCGGCCAGGTGCGCCTGCAAACCGACGGTCAGCTCAAAACTGGACACGACATTATCAGTATGGCCCTTCTCGGAGCTGAAGAATTTGCATTCGGAACAACGGCACTGATTGTTCTGGGCTGTGTGATGATGCGTAAGTGTCACACCAATATGTGTCCGGTGGGAGTAGCCACACAAGACGAAAAACTCAGAAAGCATTTCCGCGGACACTACCAGTATGTGGTCAACTACTTCCGCTTCCTTGCCCAGGAAGTGCGCGAATATCTGGCCGACATGGGATTCCGCAAACTGAGCGACATCGTCGGACGAACTGACCTGATTGAAATAATTCTCGCACCGGCAGGCAGCAAGGCCGCTACACTCGACTTCAGCCGTATACTGCACAAAGTCGACACAGATGCAGCCATCCACCACGTGACGGAACAAATCCACGACATCGACAATGTGAAGGATGTTTCCATAATCAAAGCGGCACAAGAAGCCCTTGACAGCGCGAAAGAAGTGTCGCTCGAATACGCTATCGCCAACACCGACCGTGCCGTAGGTGCCATGCTGTCGGGGAAAGTGGCCGAACGTTACGGAAACGACGGATTGCCGGAGCACACGATTTCCATAAAATTCAAAGGCTCGGCCGGACAAAGTTTCGGAGCCTTCCTTGCCCATGGCATTGATTTCCGTCTGGAAGGTGAAGCCAACGACTATCTGGGTAAAGGCCTCAGCGGCGG
>ULSN01039976.1_pt1 | contig 19666 bp, 18 predicted proteins | sample 1956771 | NCBI WGS metagenome assembly ULSN01 (sample SAMEA4835709, study PRJEB28245) | human gut metagenome | biome: gut microbiome; material: fecal sample | place: Denmark | collected 2008
GATGGCAAAGGCGATGGTTCCGACAATCTCGATGATGAGCAACAGGGTGGTCTGCATAGGGGATTATTTCGTTAGAACAGATGCTTTGGCCGATTGGGCGAAATACTTGCAATAGGCGGAGATGCCGCACTTTTCGCACTGCGGCTTTCTTGCCGTGCACACGTAGCGGCCGTGAAGAATGAGCCAGTGGTGGGCCTTGGGCAGGAGTTCGGGCGGAAAGTGGCGTACGAGCGTCTTTTCGGTTTCCAGCGGAGTTTTGGAATTGTTGGTCAGTCCGATGCGGTTGGAAACGCGGAACACGTGGGTGTCGACCGCCATTGCCGCCTTGTTGAAGATGACGGCAAGCATGACATTGGCCGTTTTCCGTCCAACACCGGGAATCTTTATCAGTTCGTCGAAGTCCGACGGCACTTCGCTACCGTATTTTTCCACGAGCATGCGGGCGGCTCCGACAAGCGATTTCGACTTGTTGTTGGGAAACGTCACGCTTTTGATGTATTCGAAGATGACTTCTGGAGTGGCGCTTGCCATGGCTTCAGGGGTGGGATAGTCGTGGAAAAGCGGCGGAGTCACGATGTTGACGCGCTTGTCGGTGCATTGCGCCGACAGGATGACTGCCACAAGCAGTTGGAACGGATTCTCGTAGTGGAGTTCCGTTTCAGCCATCGGCATGTTTGCCGAAAACCAGTCGATAATGCCTTGATATCTTTCCTTTATTGTCATCTAAGCAGGAATAATAAAGAGAAGATACACGGGTTTGGGTGTGATATCTTCTCTATGTTGTAAAAATAACGGTCTGTTGGAATAATTAGTGAGCCGCTTCGAATTCGTCGAGGAAGCGAACGTCGTTTTCCGAGAACATACGAAGGTCCTTGACACGGTATTTCAGGTTGGTGATGCGTTCTACACCCATGCCCAGAGCGAAGCCTGAATATACCTTGCTGTCGATTCCGCATGCTTCGAGTACGTTCGGGTCAACCATACCGCAACCGAGGATTTCTACCCAACCGGTATGCTTGCAGAAGCTACAGCCCTTGCCGCCGCAGAGGTGGCAGGAAATATCCATTTCGGCCGACGGTTCAGTGAACGGGAAGTAGGACGGGCGAAGACGGATTTGTGTTTCCGGTCCGAACATTTCGCGGGCGAAGTAGAGCAGCGTCTGCTTCAAGTCGGCAAACGACACGTTTTTGTCAATGTAGAGTCCTTCAATCTGGTGGAAGAAGCAGTGAGCGCGTGCAGAGATGGCCTCATTGCGGTAAACACGTCCCGGGCAGATGATGCGGATAGGCGGCTGTGTAGTCGTCATGACGCGTGACTGTACGGAAGAAGTGTGCGTACGCAGCAGCACATCCGGGCTGCGCTGTATGAAAAAAGTGTCCTGCATGTCGCGGGCAGGATGGTCGGGAGCGAAGTTCAGAGAAGAGAACACGTGCCAGTCGTCTTCCACCTCCGGACCTTCGGCAATGGTAAAGCCGAGACGTGAGAAAATATCAATGATTTCGTTGCGCACCAAAGAAATCGGGTGGCGCTTGCCGAGCGGAGCTGGAGCGGCAGTGCGGGTCAGGTCGATGGCACAGTCGTCGCTTTGGCTGTTTTCTATGGCTTCGCGGAGCGCATTGATTTTTTCAGTGGCAAGTGTTTTCAGTTCGTTGAGTTTTTGTCCGATTTCTTTTTTCTGTTCGTTCGGAACATTGCGGAAATCGTTGAAAAGCGATGAAATTTCACCTTTCTTGCTGAGATATTTTATGCGCAGCGCTTCAACCTCATCTTTGGTTGTCGCATTCAGCGCTTCGATGACGCCCTTCAGGCTATTAATTTTCTCTAACATTTCTCTTTCTAATATTTTGTATGCAAAGATAGTGCAAATCGAAACAAAAACAAATAAGCTTGCTTAATTTGTTTTGTGAGATGCCGCCTGTCTTCTGGAAAGATAGTGCAAGCCGAGCGAAAAACAAAATGAAACAAAATGAATGTAATTCAAATTTTGTTTCGGATGATTTTCCAAGGCGCCGCCTGTTTTCTGGAAAGATAGTGCAAGCCGAGCGAAGAAAAAAGAGCTTGCTCAATTTTTTCATCCGAGGCGCCAGCAATCTTCTGTTTACAGCCTGTTGTTGGTGTCGTTGGGTTGTATTGCGTTAGCCAGTCTTCCCATAAGGTAGGGGAAGTGGCCGCAGGCCGAAGGGGTATGTAACGTTGTCATTGGCTGAAAAATGTCCGTAGTCGGGATCTGCAAATTTGAAAACTGCGTTTTCGTTTGTCTTTGCGCTCCTAAGGTTCGGATATACGAACAGATTTTAAATTGACAGGCATGAAAATTTGTTCTTTTGTTCTTCTGTCAAATATCAACCTTTCAGTATCTTTGGATAAGATAGGATGCGGTTCGGGATAAAAATATCTGAAACGAGTTTCAAAATTTTATTCTCCACTCACCTTTCGCTATCTTTGCAAGATAAGGTTTAATATGATAAGCGAATTTGCCAAACGGATTAGTGCGTTTATATCGGCACATGGATTGTTCACGCCTGACGACCGTGTACTCGTGACGTTAAGTGGCGGAGCCGATTCCGTCGCATTGCTGCGTGTGTTATTGGAGTTGGGGTACGACTGTGTGGCAGCACATTGTAATTTTCATTTGCGCGGTGAAGAGTCGATGCGCGACGAGCGTTTTGTGCGTGCTCTTTGCGACAAACTTGGTGTGCAGGCTACGTTTGTCGACTTTGATGTCGACAGCTATGTGGCGGAACGCAAAGTGTCGGTCGAAATGGCTTGTCGCGAGTTGCGTTACCGCTGGTTTGAGCAGATGAGAAGGCAGTTTGGCTGTCGGGTGATTGCCGTGGCCCATCATGCCGACGACAGTGCTGAAACATTTTTCCTCAACTTGATGCGCGGTACCGGACTTGCCGGCTTGGCTGGAATCAAGCCGCAAAACGGGGCGATTGTCCGCCCGATGCTATGTGTGGAACGGCAGGACGTGGAAGCCTATCTCGCACAGTTGCAACAGGATTTTGTGACCGACAGCACGAATCTCGAAAGCGAATACCGCCGCAACAAAATCCGAAATATTGTCTTGCCGGCGTTGCGCGAATGTTTCCCGGGAAGCGATGCCGCATTGTCGGCCACGATGGCCAATCTGTCGGGCGACTGGCTCTTGCTGCAGGAACTTGTCGAGGACTACCGCCGCCGTGCCGTTTCGGAAACCGATGGGGTAGTGCGTATTGACAAGGGTATTATTGCACAGTCGGCACATCCGGAAACGCTGCTTCATGAACTGCTTGCTCCGTATGGCTACAACCCGACGCAAACGTCCGCCTTATGGAAATCGGTGTCAACCGTTGGTGCGGTTTTTGAATCGGCCGATTATCTGCTCGAAGTGGATCGCGAACAATTTGTGGTGATGCCGCATGACGGTTTGCAGGACGATGCGACATACACGTTCCAGCTCGACGACCATGCCGCGCTTCCGCCGTTCCTCGAGGTGAAGGTTGTGGAGCAAACGCCGGATTTCAGATTTGTAGCCGACCGAAATTTGGCGTATTTCGACAGCGAAATTCTTAGCCGGGAACTCACTTTACGCCATTGGCGGCAGGGCGACCGCTTCCGCCCGTTCGGCATGAAAGGAAGCAAAAAGTTGAGCGACTATTTCAACGACAACAAATTTTCTCTGCTCGACAAACGCCGCGCGTGGCTGCTCTGTGCCTCCGACACCATCCTGTGGCTTGTCGGCCACCGCGCCGCCGACGCCTTCCGCGTCACCCCCGCAACCCGCCAGATTGTAGTGCTCAAATACCGTCCATAACCTAAGCCGCTTTTATTCGAAAATAATTTATCAATTTCATTTTGCTTAAGTATCCTTCTTTCGGTCTTTGATGTATCTTATAAATACATTAATATAAGATAATGGGGTAATTAAGTGTGTAACCGATTAACGGTTTTTGTACATTTCTTCGTAGTACTTTTCGTAGTCGCCGGAGGTGATGTTGTCCATCCATTCCTGATTGTCGAGGTACCAGCGGACGGTTTTTTCGATGCCTTCCTCGAACTGGAGCGACGGTTCCCAACCGAGCTCTTTCTGGAGTTTGGTGGAGTCGATGGCGTAGCGCTTGTCGTGGCCGGCGCGGTCGGTAACGTAGGTGATGAGGTTCATGTCCTCGCCTTCCTTACGGCCGAGCAGACGGTCGACTGTCTTGATTACCACCTTGATGATGTCGATGTTCTTCCATTCGTTGAAACCGCCGATGTTGTAGGTTTCGGCAATCTTGCCCTTGTGGAAAATGAGGTCGATGGCGCGTGCGTGGTCAACCACGTAGAGCCAGTCGCGCACGTTTTCGCCCTTGCCGTAAACGGGGAGCGGCTTGCGATGGCGGATATTGTTGATGAACAGCGGAATCAGTTTTTCCGGGAACTGATAAGGTCCGTAGTTGTTCGAGCAGTTGGTGACGATGGTCGGCATGCCGTATGTGTCGTGGAATGCGCGGACAAAGTGGTCGCTCGATGCCTTGGAAGCTGAATATGGGCTGTGCGGATTGTATTTCGTGTCTTCGTAGAAGAAGTCTTTGCCGTAGGCGAGGTGATGTTCCGATGAAGAGGCTGTGGTGGTGAACGGTGGCTTGATGCCTTCCGGGTTTGTCATTTCCAATGCACCGTAGACTTCATCGGTAGAAATGTGGTAGAAGCGTTTGCCTTCGAATTTCTCAGGAAGCGATTCCCAGTAGAGTTTCGCAGCCTGTAGCATGCTCAGCGTACCCATTACGTTGGTGCGGGCGAATGTGAACGGGTCCTTGATGGAACGGTCGACGTGGCTTTCGGCAGCAAGGTGGATGATGCCGTCGACATTGTACTGCTTCATCAGCGACAGGATGGTGTCGAAATCGCAGATGTCGGCCTTGACAAACGTATAGTTGGGTTTATCCTCGATGTCCTTGAGGTTAGCAAGGTTACCGGCGTAGGTCAGCTTGTCGAGGTTGATGATATGATAATCGGGATACTTGTTGACGAAAAGACGTACAACGTGAGAGCCGATAAAGCCGGCGCCGCCGGTGATGATGATATTTCTTTTGAAGTTGCTCATTGTTACATGTTTCTTAAGTTGTTCATACAAACTTTCAGCGAGTCGGTCCAGTAGGGGATAACGGTGCCGAATGTGGCTTTGATTTTAGTCTTGTCGAGCACGGAATAGCTCGGGCGCACTACTTTCGACGGGAATTCGTCGCTGTGGCAAGGCTGGATGTCGCACTGCGTGTTGCCGGCATATTCGGCAATCATCTTCGTGAAGTCGAACCATGAGCAAACGCCTTCGTTGGAGAAGTGATAGATGCCGTCGTTGCCTTCGTACTTGCGGTTTTCAACAATATCGAAGATGGCGAGCGCAAGGTCGTAGGCGTATGTCGGTGAGCCGACCTGATCGAACACCACTTTCAACTGAGGCTTCGTAGCCGTAAGGTTGAGCATCGTTTTCAGGAAGTTCTTCCCGAATTCGCTGTAGAGCCAAGCCGTGCGGATAATGATGTAGTGGCAGCCGGTAGCCATGATGGCCTGTTCGCCGTGAAGTTTTGTTACACCGTAGACACCGGTCGGGTTGGCCGGTTCATCTTCCTTGCAAGGAGTATTGTTTTTTGTTCCGCCGAACACGTAGTCAGTTGACACGTGAACGAGCAGACCGTTGTTCTTCTTTATTGCCACTGCCAGATTTTCGGCAGCCTTGGCGTTGAGGATTTCGGCAAATTCGCGGTCGTCCTCTGCCTTGTCGACGTTCGTATAGGCGGCACAGTTGACGATGACATTCACGTCATTGTCCTTAACCATCTTTTCCACTGCTGCGGCATTGGTGATGTCGAGTTCCGCTACGTCGGTAAAAATGTAGTTGTCGGCGCTGTTTTTTGCAACGATACGCATTTCGTTGCCGAGTTGTCCGTTGGCGCCAGTTACGAGTATGTTCATTGTTTAATAGAGTTTTTCGTTAAAGTCAAAAAGCCATTCAGCGTCCTTCAGACGGCTGTGGTGGCGGTCTTTTTCAGAAAGAATTACCTTTTCGGCAGGCAGACGCCAGTCGATGCCGAGGTCGGGGTCGTCCCACGCGAGTGCACCTTCTGATTGCGGTGCATAGAAATTGTCGCACTTGTATTGGAAAATCACTTCATCGGTGAGCACGCTGAAGCCGTGGGCAAAGCCGCGCGGAATGAAGAACTGGCGGTGGTTGTCCTCGGTCAGTTTAACGGCCACATGCTGTCCGAATGTCGGTGAACCCTTGCGGATGTCGACAGCCACGTCGAGCACTGCGCCCTTGATGACGCGCACCAGTTTTGACTGTGCATAAGGCGGTTTCTGGAAGTGCAGGCCGCGAAGCACGCCGTAGCTTGACTTGCTTTCGTTGTCCTGTACGAACACCGTGTTGCACACCTTTTCCTGGAAATCGCGTTGTGAGAACGATTCGAAGAAATAGCCGCGATCGTCGCGGAAAATGCGCGGTTCGATAATTACCACGCCTTCAATGTCAGTTTTGATTACTTCCATTTTGTTTATTTCAAATTATTCGAGATTGCTTTTGCCGTAACGTTCCAATTCGTCGATAACTTTCAGCAGGTACTGGCCGTACTGGTTTTTAAGCATCGGCTGGGCGAGCTCGCGCATCTTGTCGACAGTAATCCAGCCTTTGCGGAAGGCAATGCCTTCAAGACAGGCTATTTTCAGTCCCTGACGCTTTTCGATTACTTCCACATAAGTGGATGCTTCGGCCAGTGAGTCGTGTGTACCTGTATCAAGCCATGCAAAGCCGCGTTCCAAGGTCAGCACTTTCAGTTCCTTATCGTCGAGGAACCGCTGGTTGACGGAGGTAATTTCCAGCTCGCCACGAGCCGATGGCTTGATGCTTTTTGCCACTTCAACCACCTTGTTAGGGTAGAAATACAGGCCGACTACGGCGTAGTTTGATTTTGGCTCAGTCGGTTTCTCTTCGATAGACAGACAGTTGCCATCATCGTCGAATTCGGCTACGCCATAGCGTTCCGGGTCGCTTACCCAATAGCCGAATACGGTTGCCTTGTTTTCCGCTTCAGCCGAGTAGACAGCTTCGCGGAGCAGTTTTGTCAGTCCGTTTCCATGGAAAATATTGTCGCCCAACACGAGGCATACGGAATCATTTCCGATAAACTCTTCACCAATCAGGAATGCTTGGGCCAATCCGTCGGGAGAAGGCTGTTCGGCATACTCGAAACGGACGCCAAAGTCAGAACCGTCGCCCAAAAGACGTTTGAATCCCGGCAAGTCGTTTGGAGTAGAGATGATGAGGATTTCGCGGATGCCCGCCATCATCAGTACCGAGATAGGGTAGTAGATCATCGGTTTGTCGAACACTGGTAGCATCTGTTTGCTGACGCCCTTGGTGATCGGATATAGTCTTGTTCCCGATCCGCCTGCTAAAACGATTCCTTTCATTTTGTCTTCTATCTTTAAGAGTTTATTTTCAAATTGTTCTTTATCGGATGTACAGCCATAGCCTTTATTGCCATATTTTTATTTGTAGCGGCTGTTGCTGCAGATTGTGCCGTTTTTTCATAAATACTAAGCACTTATTGGATGTATAACGTGTCCTTATGAGTGAGAACACAAAATCTAACATATCAATTAATTGCCAAATATTTTTGTTCCCGAACAGACTTTGCTTTTGCATGAAATAGCCAATAAAATTTAATCTGTTCGTTAGAATGGCTTTATTTTCAGTGGTGAAAATACTCGATGTTATTAATAAACGACTGAATGATACGAAAAATAAAAGTATTGAAAAAATATAATCATTTACGGTTGGGTGACTGGTTTTCACCTTTCTCTGTTCAATGTAAATGATGTCGTTGCTTTGTAAATCGTATTCTGAATAATTCATTACATTATTGGAACAATGGTTGAATAAAAAATTGTATCACACATTGTTGGGCTGTTGTAAGCCATTGGTTGGATAGTGACTTATGGTAAAGTCGTGAATATGCCTACCCAGACGTGTGTAAAGTTACAATAATTTATGGCTATTTCCAAATTTAAAATCGTTTGCTATTATTACAGTTCGATAAAAGAAGTAATAATTAATGATATGTTGAAATATAATGAATTGTGTGTATTTGTGATAAGTGTTTATATTTTATGTGTTCAATATTGATAATTAATTGCCTATATGTGCAGATCCTAAGATAGGGAGACATATATGGCAATTAATATAATGACGATTTTAGTGCGATTGGGCATTTTTTGCTATTAAAGCAATGCGTCTGGATAGCCAGACGTTGGCTATTGTCCAAATGGCGACATCGATAAGCAGTAGCAGGTTGATGTTGATGTATTTTGTAAGAAATAAGTTCCCGAATGTGAATATGATGGAAAAACTAACAATTGTCACCATAGCTGGGCGTTGTTTCATTCCAATGGCCAATAATTTGTGATGAATATGACTTTTGTCTGGTTTGAAAGGATTTAACCCAAGTCTTTTACGGTGGATAAAAACTCGGATTACGTCAAAGCATGGAATGATTAATGGTGAGAATGCCAACGCAAATGGATCATAGTTGTCTGTGTAAGTTTCGTATGAGTTGTAAAGCTTTATTGCTAGAATGCAGATAATAATACCGATGGTCAAACTACCGGTATCACCCATGAATATTTTCTTGCCCTTTTCAGCATTGCCGAAAACATTGTAATAGAAAAATGGAACAAGCACGCCGAACGTGGCGATGGCAAACATTGCAAATCCGTATTGCTGTGACAGGAAGAATGAGTATCCGTATGATGAAAGGGCTACGCTGCTCAATCCGGATGCGAGACCGTCGATTCCGTCAATCAGGTTAATTGCGTTGATGATAAACACAACCACAAGTACGGTAAACGGATAACCAATCCATTTCGGAAGTTCGTGGATGCCGAACAAGCCATGGAAGTTATCGATCCAAAGTCCTCCGGCTATCAACAGAATGCCGCATATGATTTGAACGACAAATTTCGCGCGGTATTTTATGCCAATTAGGTCATCGGCCATACCAACAAGGTATAGTATCATGATGGCGCAATACGAATAGGCCAGCATCTTTTTGTTGTTCTCCAGTTCATTTATGATTTCAGTATGCCCCAATGATAACGAAATTCCTAAAGTTAATGCTATAGAAATGAAGATAACAGGTTTAAATGCAATACCTCCCAGTCTGGGCACAGCACAAGTATGAATTTTCCTTTCGTCAGGTATGTCAAAAAGTTTTTTTCTAAATGCGATCAGTAAGATTTTAGGGATTAGAAATCCAGATAGAAAAACACTTATGACAAATACAAAAAGTACGATTGAAATCCAGTGTAGCATAGTGGGTTAAATGTTGTGTTAATTATTCCTTAATATATAGTGGGGACTGAACTGACGATTCCTACAGTTGCAACAGCCGTGATCCCCAATAGGTTGGATATGTTGTTTTTAATATGAATGTTCCTTCAACTTCATTAAATTGTCCTCCAGTAACAAGCACTCATTCATTGGTCGATCTTTGTTAGTGACAAACTTTTCATTTTACAGATGATTGTAATTCCTTGCATTTGTCATTCGGAAACAATGAATGGAGTATGTTTATCATTTTTCTGTTTCAGTGATACTGCAAAATTGCAATTCTTTGTTTTTCTCTTGTATAATTGAATTGTCGTTTTTACGAAAATTAAGTCGTGGATTGTAAAAACAAGTTTATGTAGTAACTCTTGTCTTTCTTATCTTTTGCTTATAGCAGTGTAAAAGATTTGTTTTGTCTTGTATTCCCCGATTTTTGTTATGGGGCATTGCAACCATACGATGTCATTTTCTGTCGTTATTTAAAATGTATTACTCCAAAAGGTGCAATATATTTAAATCAGTTGATTATACAAAGAGATGCTATAAATACATAAAAGTTAATTTATGTATATGGCAAAAGTAGCGTTTATTTTTTAGATGGCAAAATTATATGAGATTTTAACATTCCCAGAAAAGGATTTCATGTTTTTTGCTTGTTTCTCAGGATTTTTACGTTGACCCATTTTTACGTTGACCCTCATTGTCCACGATTCGTTGTAATTTTAGTTTAGGGAATAAAATAACGCGCAAAAGTCGTATGAGATTTTTGCGCGTTCAGCGGAGAGAGAGGCTCTAGAACCTGTACTATCTTAAAATATCACATAATCGCAAATGTCTATTAATAACCAGCTTATTACAATCATAATTAAATCTAAATATTATCGAATATCGCTCGCTATTTCAATTTTTGGGTGTATATTTGGGTGCAGAATTTCAAATACACCCAGTCATGAACATCAAACGAAACATCATTTTTGCACCTGAAAGCCGCAAAAAGAACGGCGTTCCAATCGTGGAGAACGTGCCCATCCGTATGCGTGTCATATACGCAAGCCATCGCATCGAGTTTACAACCGGCTACCGCATTGATATAGCCAAGTGGGATACCGACAAGCAGCGTGTAAAGAACGGATGTACCAATAAATTAAAGCAAAGCGCATCTGAAATCAATGCTGATTTGCTAAGATACTATGCTGAAATTCAAAACGTGTTCAAAGAATTTGAGGTACAGGAAACCATGCCGACCACCCAACAGTTGAAAGAAGCATTCAATCTGCGAATGAAAAATGGCAGCGAGGAGCAACAAGAAGATACCAAAATAAGTTTTTGGGAGGTATTTGATGAATTTGTTAAGGAATGTGGTAATCAGAACAACTGGACAGAATCCACATACGAAAAATTTGCAGCCGTAAAAAATCACCTGAAAGAGTTCAAAGAAGATGTGACTTTTGAGTATTTCGATGAGTTCGGACTAAACGAGTATGTAAACTTCTTGCGTGACAAGAAAGACATGAGAAACAGTACCATCAGCAAACAGATGGGATTCCTCAAATGGTTCCTGCGATGGAGTTTCAAGAAAGGATATAATCAAAACATTGCATTTGATACATTCAAGCCGAAATTGAAAACAACTTCAAAGAAAGTAATCTTTCTGACATGGGACGAATTGAATAGACTGAAAGACTATCAGATACCCAAAGACAAACAATATTTGGAACGTGTTCGGGATGTTTTTCTGTTCTGTTGTTTCACAAGTCTAAGGTATTCAGATGTCCGTAACTTGAAACGAAGTGATGTCAAATCTGACCACATAGAAGTTACTACCGTCAAAACGGCGGACAGCCTAAATATAGAACTGAACAAATACAGCAAAGCCATACTTGAAAAATACAAGGACATTCACTTTGAGAACAACATGGCACTGCCAGTCATCAGCAATCAGAAAATGAATGATTATTTGAAAGAGTTGGGCGAGCTTGCTGAAATTAATGAGCCTGTAAGGGAAACATATTATAAAGGAAATGAGCGTATAGATGAGGTGACACCTAAATACGCACTGTTAAGCACTCACGCCGGACGAAGGACATTCATTTGTAACGCCTTGGCACTCGGTATCCCGGCACAAGTGGTCATGAAATGGACGGGACACAGCGATTATAAAGCCATGAAACCTTACATTGACATCGCAGATGACATCAAGGCAAATGCAATGAACAAATTCAACCAACTGTAAAAACAATCAGCAAGTTTCATGGAAAACCTGTAATTGGGCTTACCTTTGTAACTTTCAATACATACAACAATGAGCAACAACGATAACAATATAGAGAAAAGAAGTTTCGAGGCTTTTGTCAATGCCATCGGGTCAGAAATAGAGCAGGCGCAAGTCCGGCTCATCAGTGCAGCCAATGCGCAGATGCTGTTCCACTATTGGAAGATGGGCAATTACATATTGTACCACCAGAACCGACAAGGCTGGGGCGGTAAGGTCATCAAGAAACTGGCGCATGCGATACGGTTCAATTATCCCGAAAAGAAAGGGTATTCGGTCAGGAACTTGGCTTATATGTGCCAGTTCGCACGCTCCTATCCATTGGGCGCATTACGGAGTTTTATAGAAACCGATGCGAAATTACTTACTCCAAGTGTGCAGAAAATCACGGATGAACTTCAAAGCCTGAACAATATGACATTTACGCAAGAGCCTCTTGCGCAAATTCAATCCTCAGACAATAAGGAAATTGTAATTGTGCAAGAACCTCTTGCACAAATTCAGGATGTAGTCCAAACAGTAGCCGCCGTTTATCAAGTACCGATTGAGGACATGGAAAAACTGTTCCTGGCATCACCTGTCGCAAGAATCAATTGGGCAAGCCATGTGATTCTGCTGAACAGTTCCCTTCCGTTAGGTGTCGATTACTGGTATATGAAGCAATCCGTGGAAATGGGCTGGAGCAGCAATGTCCTTAAAATGCAGATTGAAAGCAAATTGTACGAAAGGCAAATCAACAGCTGCAAGGTCAATAATTTTACCACCACGCTTCCTGCACCCCAAAGCGACCTTGCCAACTACCTGTTGAAAGACCCGTATATCTTTGACTTGGCGGGAGCCAAAGAACGTGCGGACGAAAGGGACATAGAGGAACAACTGGTGAAGCACGTCACCCGTTATCTGCTGGAGATGGGCAGCGGATTCGCCTTTGTCGCAAGGCAGAAACATTTCCAGATTGGCGACAGCGATTTCTATGCCGACCTGATTCTGTACAACATAAAGCTCCATGCCTATGTGGTCGTGGAACTGAAAGCGACCCCGTTCAAGCCGGAATATGCAGGACAGTTGAACTTCTACATCAATGTAGTGGATGACAAGCTGAGGGGAGAGAACGACAACAAGACCATCGGGCTGCTGTTGTGCAAGGGTAAGGATGAGATTGTCGCACAATATGCGCTGACCGGCTATGACCAACCTATCGGCATCAGCGATTATCAGCTTAGCAAGGCTGTGCCGGAAAACCTGAAATCGGCACTGCCGAGTATAGAACAGGTGGAAGAAGAACTGACGATGCTTCTTGACAATGAAAGGAACAGACAAAAGTAGGACACCTATGGCAGACAATATACAGACGATGATTCCCCGATACGGGGAACTCAACAGAATATATAGGGACTATATAGACAATAGAGTTTTCTCTTTTGACAGGCAAAAATTCATTTCCGATTTCTGTCAGGAATACAATGACATGAAGTCTTTTGAAGCCGCCATCCTTGAACTGGTGCTTGACAGGCAAAAAGAACAATACACCTTGATACTCAACAGCCTGAAAACCGAAATAGAAAAGAGCATACAGGCTTATGAAACACACCCCATAAGTGATAGTGCCGTAGAGCGTGCTTGCTATCAACACATGGAAAGGTATTCCCTTGAAATTGAAGCCCAACAGGATGTAACAAGGAGCCTAAGCAAGCCGCTGAATGAAGCCAACAACAGGTATGATTCCATTGGCTACAGGGAACATACTGCCGAAGAGGAAAAACAGGCTGAAAAAGAATATGAACGCTGCAAGGCTGAATATGACAAGGAAAGAGCCAAACTGAATGAACTCTATGACCAGCAAAAGGCAGCAAGGAAAGAGGCATTCCAATATATGAAGAACCGTTGTGAGGACATGTACCGTCAAAGTTGCCTTTTTCTGGATATATTGAAGAAATACATTCCTGACGGGAAACGACAGGACGAGCCGAGCAAGCCAATCAGTCAGCAGGAAACGGCGGATGAACAACAAGAGTATTTCAGCATGAAATTGCTTTCGCTCATTCATGAGGTATGTGTTGGAGAACAGTTCGATGAAATTTCCGCACCGGATTTTTATGCCAATATGAACTTGCACCCCTGCAACTGCAAGTTGAGAATTAAACCGAGAGAGAAGATACGTGTATGTTATCTGATATTCCTCATGAGCGAAAAACTCTCCAAACAGGACAAGGACAAATGGAAAGCCGGGATACTGAAACTGCTGGATATTGATGACAGCTACTACAAGTCCAAGTACAAGGAGCCAGTTTCTGATTTCCCCAGTGACAGCAACCAGAAATTCGCCAAAGAAATGGAGCATATATTCAGATAATCGGTGACATATCCTGATATTTTACGAAAGTTTCACTTTTACCACTCAAATTAATTTTTGAGTGGTATTTTTATTTTCTGATATTCAATAAGATACAGCGATGCTCGGATTATGCCGTCCCCATCCTTACCACTCATAACCCTACCTAATTTTGCATCGTTCGAGAACAGAAATAACAGCCAGTGCGCAGGGCTGATTGTTGAATCAAAAAAGTAGAACTATGCAAAATCTACAAGAATTATTATCCAAACCCGTCTGGCAGATGACGGGTGAAGAGTTCATAATGTTAAGCAGACACGCTTCCGTTCAGACGGAAGCGCAGCCACAGCCCGTAACGGACACAAACAGAAAGTATGTGTACGGAATACCTGGCATAGCCAGACTGTTCGGATGCAGCCTGCCCACCGCCAATCGCATAAAGAAAAGCGGAAAAATAGACAAGGCTATCACCCAGATAGGGCGCAAGATTATCGTGGATGCGGAACTTGCCCTTGAACTGGCAGGGAAGAAAACAGGCGGACGCAAGTAACGGGAGGAATCGCTATGGACTATATGAAAGACATCCGGGAAATATCGGACGAACAGGCGGTAATTCTCTGGCAAGCCTCACGGCTGAGCCTGTCGGGAAAATACGAGAAAGCCCCCGAAATCCTCAGAGTGAAAGGTTCTGTAATCGGCACGTTGGGAAATTTCAGCGCATCCATCGGTAAAGCCAAAAGCAAAAAGACATTCAATGTGTCAGCTATCGTGGCTGCGGCTTTGAAGAACGGCACGGTGCTCAGGTATGCGGCTGAACTTCCCGAAGCCAAGCGGAAAGTGCTGTATGTCGATACGGAGCAAAGCCCCCACCACTGCCTGAATGTGATGGAACGTATCATGCGCATGGCAGGGCTGCCCGATGACAGGGACAACGAGAACCTTGAGTTCCTTGCCCTGCGGAAATACACGCCGGAGCAGCGCATAAGGATTGTCGAACAGGCAATCTACCATACGCCGAACCTTGGTCTGGTGGTGATAGACGGTATCCGTGACATGGTGTATGACATCAACAGCCCCGGCGAATCGACACGCATCATATCGAAACTGATGCAGTGGACGGACGACAGGCAGATACATATCCACACGATACTCCACCAGAACAAGGGGGATGAGAACGCGAGGGGACATATCGGCACGGAACTGAACAACAAGGCTGAAACCGTGCTGCTCGTTGAAAAGGACAAGAGCAACGGGGACATCAGCAAGGTTTCCGCCATGCACATCCGTGCGATGGACTTCGAGCCGTTTGCCTTCCGCATCAATGACAGGGCATTGCCTGAACTGATAGAGGATTACCAGACAGAAGCCAAAGCACCCGGCAGACCCCAAGGCGAAAGGTTCGATGCCTGCAAGGACATTTCCGAGCGACAACACCGGATAGCACTGGAAGCAGCATTTTCGTTGCAGGACGAATATGGATATAAGGAACTGGGCAAAGCATTGAAAGAATCGTATGCCTTAGTGGGTATTCCATTAAGTGACAACAAGCTGGTTAAACTCATCACTGTGCTAAAGAACAAGCGGATGATAGTGCAGGAGAACGGCAGGAAGTACAGGTACGAACCGGATTTCCACTATTGACACGCTTCTCCGCAATCACTTCACTTTATTCTCCGGGTCTATATATTAGGATAAAGCGAAGTGGTTGTGGGGACACATCAAACCGCTTCACTTTAAGCCGTATCCTATATATACGACAATAAAGTGAAGTGGTTATACAGCCAGTAACCTATATGGACAGGTACTGGCGAAAAGAAAAACAAACAATAACCGTTAAAGACAATCATTTATGGACATACAGACAGCAAAACAAATCAGGTTGGAAGAATATCTTCACAGCTTGGGATATAGCCCGGTGAAGCGGCAGGGCATCAATCTATGGTACAAATCACCGTTCAGGGAAGAAACCGAAGCCTCGTTCAAGGTGAACACCGAGCGGAACCAATGGTATGATTTTGCGCTCGGCAAGGGTGGCAACATCATCGCTTTGGCTTCGCACCTCTATGCAACGGACAGCGTGCCGTACCTTTTGAAACGCATAGAGGAACAGGCAGCGCACGTGCGCCCCGTTTCTTTCTCTTTTCGCAAGCAGTCATTTACAGAGCCGAGTTTCCAACAGTTGGAAATCGTGCCGCTTTCTTCTCCTGCCTTGCTCGCTTACTTGCAGGAAAGGGGAATAAATCCGGCACTGGCGAAAAAAGAATGTAAGGAAGCGCGGTTTACGCACAACGGCAAACGGTACTTCGCCATTGCGTTTCCCAACATGTCGGGCGGCTATGAAATCCGCAACCGATATTTCAAGGGCTGTATCGCACCGAAGGAAATATCCCACATCAGACAGTCGGGAGAGCCAAAGGGCACGTGTTTCGTTTTCGAGGGATTTATGGACTACCTCTCATTTCTGACCCTGCGGCTCGAAAGCTGTCCGCAATATCCCGATTTCGACAGGCAGGATTACATGGTTTTGAACTCTGTTGCCAATGTTTCCAAAGCACTTTATCCATTGGGAAGCTATGAGCGAATCCACTGTTTTTTTGACAATGACCGTGCAGGAATGGAAGCCCTTCAGCAAATCCGCAAGGAATACGACAGCACCCAGCATATACGGGACGCTTCACAAATCTACAGCGGATGCAAAGACCTGAACGAGTATTTGCAGAAACGCATGGCGGATAGAAAAGAGCAAATGCAATTCGTCAAAAAGAGGAATGATGCGTTACCCAAGAAACCGAAAGGCTTCCGGTTATAGCCCACTATAACTACACGCTTCGCTTGCGTAGTTGTGGGCTCTCCCGAGGGGCTTAGGACGCTGCCCTAAGAACCCGGCAAGGGCTTTCAGCCCTATGCAACCCGATCAAAGAGTGACCCTCTCTTTGGAAACTCCGCTCATGGGTTGCACCCCTAAGAACCCCTTGCGGATATGTGCGGAAAGCAACAAACAGATTTAGTAAACAATCAAATTAAAAATTGAATAGATGGCAACAAAATCAAGCATACATATCAAGCCTTACAACGTGGCATCAAGCGAGGCTCATAACCGGAGAACTGCCGAGTATATGCGCAACATCGGAAAATCCAAAGTATATGTGGTATCCGAACTCTCTGCAAATAACGAGCAGTGGATAAACCCGGACTTCGGTAGTCCCGAATTGCAGGCGCACTATGAGGACATCAAACGGATGGTCAAGGAAAAGACAGGTCGTGCCATGCAGGAAAAGGAGCGTGAGCGCAAAGGGAAGAACGGCAAGATTATCAAAGTGGCTGGATGTTCACCCATACGTGAGGGTGTACTGCTCATCAGACCGGACACCACACTGGCAGATGTGCATAAATTTGGCGAGGAGTGCCAAAGACGCTGGGGCATCACACCGCTCCAAATCTTCCTGCACAAGGACGAAGGGCATTGGCTGAACGGACAGCCTGCCCCGGAGGACAGGGAGAGTTTCAAGGTTGGCGGAAGGTGGTTCAAACCGAATTACCATGCGCATATCGTATTCGATTGGATGAACCACGATACAGGCAAGAGCCGCAAACTCAATGACGATGACATGATGCAGATGCAGACCTTGGCATCCGACATCCTTCTGATGGAGCGTGGAAAGTCAAAAGCCGTAACAGGTAAAGAACATCTGGAACGGAACGACTTCATCATTGAAAAACAGAAAGCCGAACTGCAACGCATAGAAGCCGTAAAGCGGCATAAGGTACAGCAGGTAAACCTTGCCGAACAGGAACTCAGACAGGTGAAATCGGAGATACGCACGGACAAGCTCAAAAGCGCCGCCACCGATGCTGCCACTGTCATAGCAAGCGGAGTGGGTTCTCTTTTCGGCAGCGGAAAAATGAAGAAACTGGAACAGTCCAATGAAGAATTGCGTCAGGAAATTACCAAACGGGACAAGGGAATTGATGACTTGAAAGCCCAAATGCAGCGTATGCAGGAACAGCACGGCAGACAGATACGCAGTCTGCAAGGAATACACAAGCAGGAACTTGAAGCCAAAGACAAGGAAATATCACAGCTGAATACTATTCTTGAAAAGGCATTCAAATGGTTCCCGATGCTCAAGGAAATGCTGAGAATGGAAAAGCTGTGCGCAGCCATCGGCTTCACCAAAGAAATGATAGAGAGCCTCCTGACAAAGAAAGAGGCTATCAGGTGCAATGGCAGGATTTATTCCGAAGAACACAGGCGGAAGTTTGACATCAAGAACGATGTTTTCAAGGTGGAAAAGAATCCGACTGATGACAACAAACTGATGCTGACCATAAACAGGCAACCGATTGGCGAATGGTTCAAGGAACAATGGGAGAAATTAAGGCAAGGTTTGCGACAACCAGCAGTAGAGCCAAGAAAAAGTAGAGGAATGAAGCTGTAAACCATCTATATTGCTGAATCACAAAAGAAATGCTGTTCATTATAGGATAATGAATGGCATTTTTTGTATTTTTGTATAGTTGAGATTAGAATATTTTACTTATGAAGAAATGGCAGAAAATAACAGGTTTAATTGCATTGTCTCTTATCGCAATATATGAACTTTTGACATGGGCTAATACTTATGTATACTTAAAATATGTGGTGGAGCCAACAGACAATGACTTGCTTATTGAACAAAGTTACATATATATCGACGCATTGTCTTTTGGTATGTGGATGAATTTAGCGTTAGCAGTATTCTTGTTTATATACTTATGGCGGAAAAGTATGACCAAAACTTGCTCTTCTCCCATTAAAACGATTTCAGATGAAAAAACAACTATCCCTTTCACTTTTGAGAGAGCTTACTGCCGTATCGGAGTCGCCACCGATAATAGTGGCATTGAACGTATGGAAGTCTATTTTGTCAGAAACGACAAAACGGCAATCTGTTATAGAAATTGTTCTTTCAATCAAGTTATCATTGATGACGCAAAGCTTGATAAATACGATAATCTTGAAATAAGAGGTGATATTATAAGTATTCGTGTAACAACAGGACTTGCGAATTACATTATTAAATTGTCGGATGAAAGATTGATTGTTTTTGAAGTCCTTCCCAAAGGGTACGGTGAACTATACGAAAATATTACAATAATAGTTCCAAGTGTCAACGAATACTCAGACTATTTAGAAGATTATAAGCAAGGAATAGAATTTGATTTCTAAAAAGAAGATAAGCGATGAAACTAACTGATAAACGATTCTGGATATTTGAAGTAATGATGTTGTTGTGTGGTGTAGCAACAGCTTGCGTAGAATCCCTGAACTATGGAATTAGTCCGTTTTATCTCATCGGCCATCTGGTTGCCTTTCCATTATGCTTTTGCATTAGCGGAATAGCGGTATGGAAAATCGCTAAGGGCAATGGCGTTTGGCGACTGATAGGATATAGCCTGCTTTTCTCTACAATAGCATATAGCCTGTTTAACATTATTCTGTACCCAATATATGGAGTACCTTTCGATGCGGCTATTTACTTGTCATCGGTTTGTTATTACGCACTGTTTTCCACCTTTCCTATCATTTTTTGCTGCTATGCCTATAAAGTAATAACCATGAAAGGCGTTTCAACGGGTCAACGTAAAAATCTGAGGGGAAATTTAAGAAAATAGTATCTTTGCCAGAAAGAACAAAAAAATAGAGTACAATGGAAACCAACGGCTATCGTCTCCT
>ULSN01032351.1_pt1 | contig 19621 bp, 17 predicted proteins | sample 1956771 | NCBI WGS metagenome assembly ULSN01 (sample SAMEA4835709, study PRJEB28245) | human gut metagenome | biome: gut microbiome; material: fecal sample | place: Denmark | collected 2008
TGGGATTTTTAAATTCAAATTGATAGCAATCTTCAGTGTCTTCCTCACTGGGCTGATATCTTAAATTGAGATATAGCTTCTTTAATTCAAAAGCATTTGGATTATCCCACCAACCTTTTGGTTTTTTCAGAGTTCGGGAACCTTTTAATCCAATATACAATGAAGTTAATCGCTGCTGACCATCAAGGACAATATTTAAGTCATTAGAGTTAACCTTTGCAATATCAATTTTTTCATTATGAGGATTTCTAACGTCATAATCCTCTATGAATTGATATAGCTGAAAGTTTAATTTATCCGAGTCTGGTAAAGCTGACTTATCTGTTTCCACATCAGTTTTTCTTAATTTCCAAAACAAGAAAGAACCTATTGGATAATTCCTTAATATAGAGTCAAATAGTTGCTCTATTTTCTTTTCTGCGGCCCGATCTAGCCAAACATATTCTCTTTGAATGTCCGGGAGAAAGTAACTGACATTGATTTCTTCAATGACTTCCTTAATTGTTATATCCTTAAATTGTCCCATAATATAGATGAATTATTTTTTTATTTCAAAAAAATGCTATATAGTCCAAGAAAGTTAAATGATAGTATTTCAAATAAATTGGTGATTCGTGTGAAAAATCATAATTAATTTACAAAGGTAAGTCCATTAGCACAGTGCTCATATCCTATTATATCAGTTTTGCTCATAGATCTGTCGGTAAAAGTCAGACTTCCGTCTGAATTTAACTGTGAATCTTTCATTATAACAACATATGATTTATCACGTTTTTTCAAAAGATGACATAACGATGCTCCGGCAAAGTGAATTTTGGTATCTGCGGCATTAGGTTTGATCGCTACATTAAAACCTTCTCCTTGAGCTGGTACTGACGGATAAATTATGCCATCTGAATCTTTTGTTTTCATGTTAACATTGAGTAGATAATTTACAAAATTTGCAATTATAATATATTCTTTATCAGACGAAAAATCTTTTGCAATTTCATTAGACATATATTGTATTAATTCCAGGCCATCAGGATTAACTGAAATATCTTGCATTATATCATGCCAAGATTGTACAAAACTTAATACATCTGGACAAGGTTTTGTGTATTTCCCCAAAAAAGGGAGCGCAATAAGATTTAGTGTTTCTGTCACGTTCCATCGAGAGACAGTTGTTCGCTCAATGCCAATACTGTCTTTTTCCTTTAAAAAGGATGATGTCTCTAATAGAGATATAATTCTTGGAGGAGGAACATTATTACTATAAATTTCAGGAAAAGAACAAGCGTAAAACATTGATTGATATGGTAGATTGGCTCGTCCACATTTTGTTAAACAAATAGCAGGAGGATAATTTAATTCAGAAATTTTATGAAATTCTTCCCCTTTAAGATTGATTCGTTGTCGTATTAACTTGGAGCCAGGGTTTATTGTGTAGCGTACAATAGGAATATCATGATCATTTACAGATCTGAAAATTCCATATAACTCATCCAAATTGCCTTTTTGAATGTTATACGCACATAACCTATCTGTTAAAGTTCCCATTACTTTATCTTGTATAATAAACAAATATACGGAATAATTTAAAATTATACTATATTGTATATAAATAAAATATCTTATTATATCATTACTGGTATGTTTTCTGTTCTTATAATCTATTTTAGAAACTCTTTTTCATTAACAAAATAACACTTTTGATATTCGTGAAAACCTAGTTAAAAAACAATCAGCGTGGCAGGCAAATGGATTGTCTGTCGCGCTGAGGTTTTTGTTTTGCCTATGCGTTGCTGTTAGTATTCTTCCTCATTGAAGAAGAAGTCTTCTTTGCTTGGGTAATCAGGCCATATATCTTCGATGCATTCATACACGTCGCCCTCATCTTCCATTTCCTGAAGGTTTTCAATTACTTCAAGAGGTGCACCCGAACGCATAGCGTAGTCGATAAGTTCTTCCTTGGTTGCAGGCCAAGGTGCATCTTCAAGTTTTGATGCAAGTTCAAGAGTCCAATACATAATTTTTGTCGATTAAAAAACGTCGCAAAAATACAATATAAAACATTATTTGCAATCTTTATCCCAGAAAATTTCTTCAATTTGATTGTGAATATTGTTAAATCTTGCTAAAACGAAGAAGAAGTCGCTCAAACGGTTGACGTAGACAATCACATTCGGGTCGATAGTGACTTCTTCGGCGAGTGCGACAATGGTTCGTTCGCAGCGGCGGGTGACGGTGCGGCACACGTGTGCCATCGATGAAATCCGGCTGCCGCCCGGCAAAACGAAGTTGTGCAACGGCGGAAGTTCGGCATCGAGACGGTCGATTTCCGATTCGATGCGTTCGATGTCGTCGGTATCAAGTCCGTCAGCTTTCGCCTGTTTTTCGCTGGCCAGATAAGCCCCTATGTTGAAAAGCTTGTTTTGCACTACGCGCAAAAAAAGTTTGGTTTCGCTTGGAATGTTGTGCAAATTTTCGAGAAGACCGATGAAAGAGTTCAGTTCGTCTACCGTGCCGTAGGCTTCAATGCGGATGTCGCATTTGGAAACTCTCTTACCGCCGACCAAAGAGGTTGTTCCTTTGTCGCCGGTCGCTGTGTAAACATTACTTTTTTTTGTCATTGTCTCAAGATTTTATGGTTTTTATTAGATTTATGCATTCGTCGGCTGTGTTGACCACTTTAACTACATTAACAGCTTCGGGGTCGGCAAGGTTCAGTTCGGTGAATTTTTTCAACTGTTCGATGAAGGGGTTAAACAGGCCTTTTACGTTGATGAGAATGATGGGTTTCGTGTATTTTCTGGCGATGGTCATTTCCGCCAGCGTTGCCATCACTTCGTCGAGCGTGCCGATGCCGCCCGGCAGTGCCACGTATATCTGCCCCAAAGCAATAAGCTTGTTTTTCCGTTCGTTCAGGTCGAGCGTGTAAATCATTTCGTCGACAACCGGGTCGGCAATGTGGCGGAAGGTTTCCGGTATGATTCCGGTGACGGTCGCTCCTGCGGCTTTCGCCGTTGTGGCGAGCAGGTGCATCTGTCCGGCGTTGGAACCGCCGTAAATCAGGCGTGCCTTCATGGCTCCTATACCTTTCCCCAAGTCCTCAACGGCTTTGCTGAAATCTGGGTCGATGTTTGTTTTCGATGATAAATAAACGGTGATATTCATTCTTTGTCGTTTTTGCTGATTTATGGCAGGAGGCGGCTTTGGCTGCATGTGCCGTCCGCCTCCTTTCTTTTTCAAAGGTAAGAAAATTGCGTCAAATTTCCAATAGTGCACCATGAAAGACTATACGGTTGCGAGTTTTTCGTTGCGCTGGTTGCGGAAGGCTTTGAAGGTTTCGAAGATATCGTTGAGGGCGATGGTGGCGTTTTCGATTTCCTTTTCGTAGAGCTGTATGCCTGCGCCCGGCTGCGTGGTCTGGCCTTTCAGCACGCCCGACACACCGGAAATTTGTTCAAAGAGCTTCATCTGCAAGTCGAGCATTTCGTAGGCACCGATATTGGTGGCGTTGGCCGACACCTGCTGCGGCTTGTCGCCGGCGCCGCGCGGATGATAGGGGATAATCGAGTCGGGTTTCGACCATGCGTAGCGTAGGTCCTCCCAAGTATAGCCTTCCGGCAGGATATTGTCGGGGTAGAGCAGTGCGCCTTTCGCACTGGCTCCCATGATGTGGTCGACGAGGGTGATGAGGCGGTTCACGTATTTCTGCTGGTCGATTACGTCTTCTACCATCGAGTGCACTTCGCCGTCGGTCAGCGGATAGAGCTTGAACGCGAAAGGATGGGAGCGGTGGCGGTAGGGCGAATCGTATTGGCTGATGATGTTGCCGTCGGGAGTCAGCCAATAGCATCGCCAATGGCGTTGCAGCGTCCAGCGCATGGTCGTGGTCGGTTCGCCGTTTTGCAGGCGTTGCCGGTTCTCTTCCTCGATGGTGGCTCTGTTGTGCGGGCTGACGGTGAAAATTTCTCCGGTTTTCCTGTCGTGACATTCATACGCTTCGCGGCTTTCCCTTTTCCAAAGTTCTATGATGCGAATCTTTCCGGGAACGGCACATTGGCTGAAACTGCCGGCTGTCGCAGCCTCGGCCGGCAGCTGCGGACCGGCGGTATTGCCGGTCTCGTCAAACAGTTGCAACAACTGGACGGCTCTGCTGCGGCTTCCTTCGGCAAAGCGTTCCAGCAGATCGGAAGGGGAGAAGTCGTGCAACTGGCCTATCAGTTCGCAGTCCCAACCCCTGACGTCGGCTGTAGGATTGAGGAACATCCGTTCCGGGTTGACGTTGTCGATGCGGACAAACGGTTGGCCGTTGGCGGCGGATTGCCACACTTTCTGAAAGCAGCAGCCGGAAATGAGGAATTCCTCGAAAGCGCGGCTGTCGAGTTCCGTGGCGGCGTTGGCTGCCAATGCCGTGCTTTCCTCGCCGTTGTCGGCATTCATGGCCTGAAACCGGCCGATTACGCTTTTCACCAACTGGCGGATGAGATTGTTCGACAGCGGGTCTTTCCCGTTTTCTTTCAGGTGGCGGTATTCCGTTGTGCGGTTGCCGTATTCGTCGGTCATGATGTCGCACCACTGGTTGCCGTAGGTGTAGTTTTTGTTGCGGTGTCGTTTTGCACGCATGGGTTCCAGCGTTTCCCATGCTTCGCGGGCGGCATCGGCAAGTGCCTTGCCGTAGTTTTGTTTTTCCTGTGTGTTCATGGCTTTTTTTCGGCAAAAATAAAACCGTTGCCGGCATAAAAATGCGAAAAGGGAACAAACTCAAAACCGCTGGCCGGCAGTTTTGATGAACAATTTTGCCTTTTTGTTGTTACCTCAATATAAATTCCTTTGGAACAAAGGTTTTAACTATATTTTAAAAATAATTGAGCCAAAAAGGAGAAAAGCTATTTATATTTGCATTCGATAACGGCAAAAAAGTCAAAAAAAATTGCAATATTATCTTAATATATGACGGATTGCATTATCTTTGCATAAAGAAAGAATTCTAATTTCAATACTAATAACTATGAACAAAAAATTAGGTATGTATCTAATGGTCGGTGCCGCTGTAGCATTGACCGGTTGTAACAAGAAGATGAGTCCTTTCGCTTCTGATTATTTTACAACTAACCCGACTCCGCTTGCAGTTGTAGGCGATCAGGTTCCTGCTACGATTACAGCTAATGTTCCTCAAAAATTCTTCAAGAAGAATGCCGAGGTAACAGTTACTCCGTATCTTGTTTACGGAACAGACTCTACAGCCGTTGCTTCTCAGGCTTACACATTCCAAGGTGAAAAGGTAGAAGGCAACAACCCGGTTATCAGCTACAATGAAGGCGGAACAGTTTCTATCCCTGCTACTTTCGCTTACAATCCTGGCATGATGGACAGCGAACTCTATCTTGATTTCAATGTTGTTCAAGGCAAGAAGTCATACGTTCTTCCTCGTGTAAAGGTAGGTGAAGGCGTTCTTGCAACAGCTACTTTGGCTGACGCTTCTACAGTTGACCCTGCAACTGCAGCCGACAAATACCAACGCATCATCAATGAAAAATATGATGCCGACATCATGTTCCTTATCAACCAGGCTAACATCCGTTCTAAGGAATTGAAGAAGGAACAGGTAACTGGCTTCAACGATACAGTGAAGGCTGCAAGCGCTGCTGCAAATAAGGAAATCGAAGGTATCCACGTTTCTTCTTTTGCTTCTCCTGATGGTGGTGTGAAGTTGAACGAAAAACTTTCTGCAAATCGTGAAAAAACTACATTGAAATATGTAGAAAAGAACTTGAAGAACGAAAAGGTATCCAACTACGGTGACCTGACTTCTGAATACACTGCACAAGACTGGGACGGCTTCCAGAAACTCGTTTCTCAAAGCAATATCCAGGATAAGGACCTTATCTTGAGCGTTCTTTCAATGTACAAGGATCCGGAACAACGTGAAAAGGAAATCCGTAACCTTTCTTCTGTATTCGATCAGCTCGCTGAAGAAATCCTTCCGCAATTGCGTTACTCTCGCATCACTGCTTCCATCAACACAATCGGTCGCAGCGACGACGAAATCAAGGCTCAATACAAGGAAGATGCTTCCAAGCTTTCAGTTGACGAAATTCTTTATTGCGCAACTTTGACTAACGACAACAAGCAAAAGGTTGAAATCTACTCTACTGCCGCTAAGTTGTATCCGAACGACTACCGTTGCTTCAACAACCTTGGTAAAGCTCAATTCGTAGAAGGTAACTACGACGAAGCTAAGGCTAATTTCGAAAAGGCAGCTAAACTTGCTCCGGAAAGCAACGAAGTGAAGATGAACCTTGGTCTTATCAAGATGTTGAACAAGGACTATGCAGGTGCTCGCGAAAGCTTCGGTAGCGCTGCAGGTGTTGACGGTTTGAATGACGCTATGGGTGTTTACTACATCAAACAAGGTGACTATCAGACAGCCGTTAAGGCATTTGGCGACACTAAGTCAAACAACGCTGCTCTTGCTCAGATCCTCGTTAACGACTATAGCGCTGCTCAGGCTACTTTGAACGCCGTTAAGAACCCGAACGCTACTACTTACTACATGATGGCTGTTGTAGCTGCTCGCACAAGCAACGAACAAGGCGTTTACGCTAACCTTCGCAAGGCTATCTCTATGGACAGTTCTTTGAAAGCTAAAGCTGCCGTTGATAAAGAATTTGCAAAATACAATGTTGCAAACTTGTAATCAACAGTAAATAGCATAAACCAACAGAAAGGCATCCGCAAGGGTGCCTTTTTTTGTTGGGTTATGGATTAGAGTGTATAGGTTAGAGTGAGTAGTTTAAGGTTGGAATTTATGGGCCATTGGCGGAGGAGTGTGTTTTTCCGGAAATTTGTAAACCCTAACCCATACCCCCTAATCTATATACTCTAACCTATAACCGCAAACCCATAACCTTAAACAGGAAACATTCTTTTACAAAAAGTCGGGAAAAACCGTCAGATTTTCGTATCTTCGCAGAGATAACCTCGAAATGAAATTTAATTAATAAAATAAAGACCAATGCAAGACGAAAAGAAGAAAGAGGGATTGAATATCCCTGAAAATGCCTTTCGCGAGCTGAAGCCGGGCGAACAGTATGTACCGGTGATGCGTCCCGATAAGGTGTATCCGGAGGTGACTCCTTATTCTGTGACTATGGGGCTGCTGATGGCCGTGATTTTCAGTGCAGCCGCTGCTTATCTGGGCTTGAAAGTGGGACAAGTGTTTGAAGCTGCCATACCTATTGCCATCATTGCCGTAGGTTTGTCGGGTGCGATGCGTAGAAAGAATGCTCTGGGCGAGAATGTCATTATCCAGTCCATCGGTGCTTCTTCGGGTATCGTAGTGGCAGGTGCCATTTTCACGCTTCCTGCGCTCTACATTCTTCAGGCCACTTATGGCGACGCCATTACAGTGAGCTTTCTTGAAATCTTCCTTAGCTCTCTGCTGGGCGGTGTGCTGGGTATCCTGCTGTTCATTCCGTTCCGCAAGTATTTCTGCTCTGACATGCACGGAAAATTCCCCTTCCCTGAAGCTACGGCTACCACTCAGGTGCTTATCTCAGGCGAAAAGGCCGGCAATCAGGCCAAACCGCTTATCGTTGCCGGTTTGGTGGGCGGTATCTACGACTTCCTCCTGTCCACATTCGGATGGTGGAGCGAAACGCTTTCTACGAAAGCCACAGCCCTCGGTGCGGAAATTGCCGAACAGACAAAAATGCTTTTCAAAATCAATACGGGTGCAGCCGTGCTTGGTTTGGGCTTTATCGTCGGACTGAAATATTCGTTTATCATCTTTGCCGGTAGTGCGTTCATTTGGTATGTGATTGTTCCGCTTTTGGGCATGAGCCAGCCTGACGTTGCTGCCGAGACATTGTTCTCCGGACAGGCACGCTACATCGGTATCGGCGGTATTGCCATGTCGGGTATTATCGGTATCATCAAGTCGTGGGGCATTATCCGCGGTGCTGTAGGCTTGGCTGGCCGTGAACTGAAAGGTAAGGGCGGCGCTGCTACTAACGTGGTGCGCACTCAGAAAGATATTTCCATGAAGGTGCTTACGTTTGCGCTTATTGCCGCTCTCGTAGTTACATTCGTGTTCTTCTATTTCGGAGTAATCCATAACCTGTTCCAGACTATCGTAGCCTTTATCGTGGTGACTGTGATTGCCTTCCTGTTTACAACCGTAGCGGCCAACGCTATTGCGATTGTAGGTACTAACCCGGTTTCAGGTATGACATTGATGACACTGATCATCGCTTCTGCCATTTTCGTGGCTATCGGTTTGAACGGTGCTTCCGGCATTGTAGCTTCCATGATTATCGGTGGTGTGGTTTGTACCGCGCTGTCAATGGCCGGCGGTATGGTGACAGATATGAAAATCGGTTACTGGTTGGGTAGCACTCCGCAAAAGCAGCAGTCTTGGAAACTGGTCGGAACATTTGTTTCGGCTGCTACCGTAGGCGGTGTTATCCTTATCCTTGCCAAGGTTTACGGCTTCTCTGGTCCTGATGCCCTTGCCGCTCCGCAGGCTAACGCCATGGCAGCTGTTATCGAGCCGTTGATGATGGGTGGCAACACTCCATGGATGCTCTACGGTGTCGGCGCTATTCTCGCCGTGCTGCTGAACTGGCTGGGTGTTCCGGCATTGGCATTCTCATTGGGTATGTTCATTCCGTTGGAACTCAATGCTCCGCTGTTGGTGGGTGGTCTTATCAGCTGGTTTGTCAGCAACCGTTCCAAGGACAAGGAACTCAACAGCGCACGTCAGGAACGCGGTACGCTGTTAGCATCCGGATTTATTGCCGGCGGTGCATTGATGGGTGTTGTCAGCGCAGGTATGCGTTTTGCAGGATTTGAATATTCTCACTCTATCGACGAAACAACGCTCCAAATCACAGGCGTTGTGATGTACTTGCTGCTTATCGGCTATCTTACTTGGGACAGCCTCCGTGCAAAGAAACAAGGCTAATCGTTGAAATTCAACCATACTGACCTCTGGGCAGTCGCACACAGCGGCTGCCCAGAGTCGTTTTTTGAGGGAATTGAAACATTTTAAAGAAATAGAGGTTGGAAATGAAGTAATTTTGTAAAATTTCACTATTTTTGTATTTGGATAGAAGAACTCTATCCAAAACATATTAGGACTTAAAGAAGCGTTATGCTCATCTTGTACTTGAAAACGTAGGAAATTTTCAATTAGATGCAAGGATAACATAGTGGTTCTCATGCATATAGCGTGGGCTGCTATTGTTACATCTGCATCTATGGTTTCCTACGACCTTCAAGTAAAGAGTGTGGCATTGCAGTACCACGCTTCTGTGCATATAAATTTCATTGGTTAGGTACGATCAAGAAATAAAAGAAAAAGCAATGAGTAAGTTGGCGAAGATTTTAGTTACAACTGGAGTGATTTTTTTATTTTTTATTATCGCAATACCTATAACAGCGGGGATTAAAAGTTCAGGAGGTTCTCCAACTTTTATTAATTTGATTTTGATTATGGGAGTGGTTGGGGCGATAAAAGCTATTTGGAAGAAAGACAAAAAAGATAATAATGATGACAATGATACTTCTATACTACAAAGATAATTTAAATGTTTAAGGACTATTATAAAATACTTGGTATCTCTAGATATGCTTCTATGCAAGAAGTAAAATCCGCATATCGAACAATGTCGATGAAATGGCATCCAGACAAAAATCCAGATGCTGATGTAACAACTATCATGCAGGATATAAATGAAGCATATGCAATATTAAAAGATACAATTAAACGTGAGAGGTATAATAAAGAATACGATATATTATTTGCACAGTTTACAGCGGAGTCTTTTCCACAATCCAAAACAGAATATTCAGAAGAATATGAATACGATTATAATATAAAGGATAAAGAATTGAAAGATGATATTGCAAATGCAAGACAGTATGCCAAAGATTTAGTGGATGAATTTTTAAAATCATTCAAAGAAGCCTCAAAAGCTGCTGTGAAAGGTGCTGCAAAACAGTCTTTTCAATATGCTGTTGCTTGGATAATTGCCGGATTCATATTGGCTGTATTAGGTGCTATTGTAATAAGTTTGTAACTAAATAAAAATGAAAAATGAAAAAGAATGCATTGTTCTTCATAATAATTGTTGTTTTATCTGCGTGTCAAAATAAAGGCTTAGAAATGACAGAATATGAAAACTCAAACAAAACACTGACTTTTAATATTCCTTCGTATATGCATAAAACAGATGAAGATAATTCCTCTATGCGATTTGAAGGCAATAAAAAATTTGTAAACATCATGTGGAATAAATTAGAAAATAGTTGGGATATAGAACGGTTTTCTCAACATCTGACTGAAAATACTGAAGGTTTAACTTTAGTCGAGAAGAATGATACGTTGATAGTTTACGAAATACAAAAAGGTATGGTAACATTACCTGCATTGATTTTTAGTTTACATGAGAGAAGTAATTATTCTATATTAGTTACGACAATGGGTATAGGCAAATCAAATCATCAAATTATAACTAATTCCATACACTAAATTTTTATTTATGAGAAATATTTTCGTTGTTATATGTATGTTATTGGGAACGATAAAAGGATATTCTCAATACGATAATATATGTGATGCTGCATATGCTGATTTTGATAATTTAATAGAATTATTTTTACAGTTCCCTACAGAACAAACACGGAATGAAGAAATATATAATCATTTAGAAGAACTCCAAAATATAATTACTAAAGTTCATGTCTCACAAGATGAACGATATAAATTAAATTCTTTACAAGGCGATATCAATGTAATTAAAGCATTTATGTCCCCTATTTCAAAAAAATATAATGCACATCTTTCAAGTAGTAATATGCAAAGATTACAAACAATATTCGGCGAAAATTTCACTCAAACCAAGTTAAATGTGCAATGTCCAAAAGATGAAGTTGAATTTTGGGAGGTTAAAGTAGGAAGTTTGACAATTTGTTATTTCCATTGTATCTCTAAAAAAGCAAAAACAGGAATGCGTATTAAATTTCATGCAGTATCTGGTAATACTTCCAGCAGTGGAGAATATGGAGCAATGAAAAATGAATATACCCCAATAATTCATAATGCTGGTAAACAATATTTAAAGATAAAATCAGCGACAATAGTTGAACGATTTTAGTCGCTGAATATATTTCCTGTCATATATGATTTTCAGAAGTTGTAAATTAATTATATAAGCATGAAAAATTATTTTTTTATTGTTGTATTGCTCTTATTATCCTCGTGTAGTTTTTCTCCTAAATTTTTGCAGTGTGATGAATGTGATGGAGAAGGAGAAGTCATTGTTGAATGCGATGAATGCAATGGCTATGGTTATTCTAAATGTTATGCATGTGATGGAAATGGCGTAGTACAATGTGACCAATGTTATGGTTATGGTCGGGTTAGATGTATAACGTGTGACGGTTCTGGAAGAGATGGATATTGTTTTTTTTGTTCAGGATCTGGATATGACGATAGGGGTTTTAGTTGCATTTTCTGCAATGGAACTGGAAAAGATGAATGCTTCTTATGTCAAGGAGAAGGTTATAAGGATTGTGATGAATGTAATGGAAATGGTAATGTGTATTGTGGTAGATGTCATGGAAAAGGTGGATTATATTGTGAAGAATGTGAGGGTGAAGGTAAAGTAAAAAAAGAATGCTCTAAATGCGAAGGAAGCGGACGTAATTTATTTAATTAACAATAGAAACTAAAGTTGCAATTTTATATATAGAGCATATTTTATTCAAAGAACAAATTCCTACCTACAATAATAAAGGGCTAACAACATCTGTTTGTCAACAATTATAATTTTAAAAAAAAAGAAAACAGAATCCTTCTATTATAGAAAAAGGAAAAACCCAACTTTACATTTTGGGGTGTAAAAAAGGTGTAAATAAAGCATTGCTTTATTTACACCTTTTTGCGGAGGGAGGGGGATTCGAACCCCCGATACGCTTTTGACGTATACACGCTTTCCAGGCGTGCCTCTTCAACCACTCGAGCATCACTCCATAGATTGAATTGTTTCGCTGATTTTCAGCGAGTGCAAAGATAGGAATGTTATTTTATTTTTCAAACTATTTGCAGAAAAAGTTTTCTTGATTCTGGCGTTATCTGAAGTCCTTTAAAAATTTGTTGAGAGAATATTTTGTCAATATTGCAGATAAATGTGTTAAAATAGTGGATATTGTTTGCTTGGGTGATAATAATGGTTACATTTGTGTTTGAAAAACAATTGTTGTTGAGATAACCTATGAATTTCCACCATGAAGTGAATACCTTATTTCAATTGTTGTAATGTAAAAACTGACAATTCTATTATAAACTTAAAATTAGTATTATGACAAGAAAAACTACACTTATGTCAGTGCTTTTCGCACTGGTTGCTTTTGTTGCAAATGCCGGAAGCGGTATTTATTTAAGAGGTGTCGTAAATGGTTGGCTGAATGATGCCACAGAAGAGATTAAGGCTCAATGGGAGTTTCAGGAAACAGCCGATCCTAATATTTTGGTGCTTACGGATAAATTGTTGACAGCTGGAGAATTTAAAATTGCTGATGACACTTGGAGTGCTGTGGACTTTGGTGGTGACGGTTCTGCTTTGATTCCGGGTGTTGAGTATGGTTTGGTGGAAAAGTCAGGAAACAATTTGCGTTTACTTGGTGATGCTACTTGTTCGGAAATTCGTTTTGACAAGGCTAATAAGAAATTATTAGTAACTCTTGATAGTGATGATAGAAGTTACAAGATTGATTTTGTAGATGAACTTGTTTCAGACCTTGTTTTTACTCGTATGGCTGATGCTGTCTTTACTTTGGGAGAGGTTGAACTTAGTGGTGAATTTTGTATCAAGTCTTTGGACGGAACTGTTCTGTTCGGTTCAAATGGGGAGGATTTGGTCTTCGGAGAAGGATATGCTTTGACGCAGGATGGTTCAAATTTTAATTTGTCATCAGTAATGGCTTGCAGCAGTATCATATTGACGGAAACAGCCGATGGTGCTACTTTGGAACTTACTGAAAGCGGAGTACAAGAACTATATTTGAGAGGTGATGTGAACAATTGGAGTACGCCGGATGAGTGGAAATTTAAATATGTAGGGGACGGTTTATACAAATTAACTGACAAAATTTTATCGAAAGGTAAATTTAAGATTGCTGATGCAAGCTGGTCAATTGGAAGCAATTATGGTGGAACAGAAACTATAGTGTCAGGAGAATCGTTTATTCTCACTAATAAAACAGCTGCATCGGAACCTGCTGATTTAGTTGTTGCATCTGACATTGTTTGTTCGCAAATTTTGTTTGATATAAAGACGGGCACTCTCTTAATTAATTTCCCAGAAAATGTATATGTTATTGGTGACAATACAGGTTGGCAATGGGCTGATGCTAATTCAATGTTGGCCGCAACAGAAAATGAAGGAGAATATAGCGGCACGATAAATTTGATTGGAGCAAACGAAGACGCTGTTTATAGCTATTGGCGTGTTTATGATAAATTAGAAAATCAATTGGGATATTCTTGGGGGTTGGCAAAAGAAGCCGAAACAGGAAAATTGCTAAAGGGGTATGATGGATGTGTTATAACTCCTACGGGCTGGTATGTTGTATCAGTTAATCTTAAAACCGGTGAGTTTACATTGGAACCGACTGGCGATCCTTCTTCCGTAGCTGATGTTGAGGCTGCCGATGTGAAAGTGATTGGCGGTGCTGGTGAAATTCGCGTTGAGGGTGCTGCCGAAGGTGTGAAAGTGTTTGCATTGAGCGGTGCACTTTTGAGCGAAGGTGAAACAATTGTTAAAGTTCCGGCCGGTATCTATCTTGTGAGCGTAGGCAGCAAGGTGGTGAAAGTAGCCGTCAAATAGCGATAAAGGATATTCAATCAGACAATAAGCAGAAGCGGAAGCTCGGTAAAAGGGCTTCCGCTTTGTGTTTTGTACGGATATACTTGTAAATCGTGATTGTCCGGACGGAAATTTTTTTGTAATTTTGTAGGAGTGGGTGAGGTCACTATTCCGTTAGTCCTCACATTTCTACTAAACAAAGATTTATTTGTATGATATTTTTGCTTTGAGAGAGAGCCTTTTTCAGGTTCTCTTTCTCTTTATAGCGTAATATTGAACAGCTGTTGCGCATTGCGGTCGGTGGTTGCCGACACTTCATCGATGCCGATGCCCAGCGAGTCGGCAATCTTTTGCGCTATGAAGGGCACATAGGCACTTTCGTTCCGTTTGCCCCGGTGGGGAACAGGGGTGAGATAGGGACAGTCGGTTTCCAGCAGAATGCGGTCGAGACCGATGGCCGGAAGGGTTTCCGACAGTTTGGAACTTTTGAATGTCACTACGCCGTTGATGCCGAAATAGAAGTCGCCGAACGAGCGGATAAGCTCTACATCGTCGTTTGTGCCGCCAAAACTGTGGAATACGCACGAGGGAAGCGTGCCGCTGAAGTTACGGAATACGTCGGCTATTGTCTGTAATCCTTCCCGGCAGTGGATAATGACTGGCAGATGGCGTTCTTCGGCCCAATGCAGCTGGGTGTCGAAGGCTTCCATCTGCTGTCCCTTGTAGGTCGTGTCCCAGTAAAGGTCGATGCCCACTTCACCTACGGCCACGCAGGGGCAGCTGTCGAGCAGTTCGCGCGTCTTTTCCAGATCTTCGCGGAAATTTTCGCCTACCGATGTGGGGTGCAGCCCCATGGCGATGGAGGTGTATTTCGGATATTGCTTGTGGAGTTGCAGCATCGGTTCTACCGTTTCCAGGTCGACATTCGGCAGAATCAGATGGCGTAAACCGGCAGCGACCGCACGTTGCATAGCCTCCGTGCGGTCGTTGTCGAATTCTTCCAAATAGAGATGTGAATGAGTGTCAATCATTTGTTGCGTCCCATTATCATTTTGTCAAACTGTTCGAAACATGCCTGTTGCTCTTCGCCGAAGCCCGAGTCATGGAGATAGTCGAGGGCGGAAGCATTGTAGCGTTCGATGGCCTTCCGGCAGAGTTCGTCTACTCCCAATTTGTTGTAGAGTGCCGTGACGGCCGCAATTTTTTCTCCGGCAAAAGGCGCGTCGGCATTCAGCCAGTGTTGCAGTTCCGCACGGTCGTCGCCTTCGGCCAGTTTCATGGCATTGATGAGCAGGAATGTTTTTTTATTGTTGAGAATATCGCCGCCGATGGCCTTGCCGAACACCTTCGGGTCGCCGTACACGTCGAGCAGGTCGTCCTGCAGTTGGAAGGCAATGCCCAGGTGGATGGCAAAGTTGTAGAGCGCCTCGCATTGTTTTTCCGTAGCGTTGCCCACTATTGCACCGATTTTGCAGGCACAGCCCAGCAAAACGGACGTTTTCAGGCGGATCATGTGGATATATTCGTCGATGCTCACATCGTTGCGCGTTTCAAACTCCATGTCATACTGCTGTCCTTCGTAAACCTCGATGGCTGTGCGGTTGAACAGGCGGAGCAGGCTGACCGCTTTCTCGGCTTCAATGCCGTCGACAAGCAGCTCAGTGGCGAGGGTGAGCATGGTGTCGCCCGAAAGGATGGCCGTGTTGTCGTCCCATTTGTTGCATACTGTCGGTTTTCCGCGGCGCAGGTCGGCTTTGTCCATCACGTCGTCGTGAAGAAGCGTGAAATTGTGGAACATTTCGATGGCGGCTGCCTGTTTCGTGGCCTTTTCCGCTTCCACACCGGCGGCGTCGCAGGCGGCAAGCAGGAAAGCCGGGCGCAGGCGTTTTCCGCCTTGTGCCATTCCGTAGCGGATCGGTTCATACAGCCCGTTGGGCTCTGTCGGATAGCTGATATTTTCGACGGCCTTGTTGGCCAGTTCTATGTACTCTTCGATTTTTTTCATAGGTGTGACGATTTAGTTAGAATTTAAACGCCGTCAGCCATTCGTCGCCGCCTGCTGAAAGCAATGTGCGCCCGAAGGCGTTTTTCATACGTTCGAATTCCGAAGGTTTATAGCTTGTTTTTAATGAGGAAATGCGTTGGTTGACGGTGTCGAAAGCCTCCTGTTGCTGCGGCGTTTCGGCAGAGCGTATCACGTCGTCGGCCATCACTTCGCCAATCATTTCGGGCGACGCTATGGCGCAATAGATTTTCATTTGCTCGTCGATGCTCAGTCGGTCGATGCCTTTTTGATAGGCCTGATTGAAAAGTACGAAATCTTCGCTGTCGAGATGGGAATACAGCATTTGTACGGTCGACAGCGTGGAGAGGAACATCTCCTTCGTATTTTTTTCCGACCGGTTCTCAATAAGACGGTTCACCAGCAGTTCGCCGCACTCATCAGGAAGTTGTGCTACCAGCAGAATGGCAATGCCGGCCGTGTCATTGTCGGCATCGTCGGCAAGAACGGCGAGGGCAGCACGTTGTTCGCGGCGCGTATCCTTGTCGTCGGACAGCGCGGCGCGGAAGGCCGTGTTGATTTCCGAAAGGCGGTTGAAATCCTTGCTCTCTACGGCTTCGGTAATGTCGTCGGCCACGGTTTTTGCCTCGTTCCCAAATCGGAGGCAACCGCTGACAACGGCGGCAAGCATTAATGCGGATAATATGTATAGTTTCCGAAATTTCATCTTGTCACAAAGGTAATTAAAAAAATGCAAAGACGGGTGTGTGCCGCGGTGGTTTTGTTATCCTCTCCCCAGGTAGGCGATAATGATTTTCAAAATTTCCTTGCCGTAGAGTTCCTGCTTTTGCTTTCCGAATCCAGGCATTCCCTGCAGTTCCTTTTCTGTCGTCGGCAGTTCTTTCACGATGGCGACAATCGTGGCCGTGCGCAGGATTCTGACGATGCGTTCGCCCGTTTCCTTCGATTTCACCCGTCGCCATTCCGCCAGCCGCTTGTAGAGCAGCGGGTGACTGATGCCCTCGGGCACGACAATCGGTTTTTCGAGCTGGGCGTGGGCTGTTGTGCGGTTGTCGGCAATCAGGAGCAGCGAGCGTTGCCGTTGGTAGTCCAGCACGTGGAAGCCCTTTTCGTTGACGTGGTTCAGCAGTCCGATTTTCACGTTCGTGAGCTGATTCAGTTCGCCGCAGATTTCTTCGATGCGCTTTTGCAGGGCAGAGTTGTCGGTGGTGACGAATGTTGCTTCCATCAGTTTTTGCAGCGGTTGCATTTTTTCTGCAAAGTAGGCTGTGGCGCGGCTGATGCGTTCCTGCAGCAGGATGTCGCTTTCGGGGTTTTCGCTTTGCAGCGTCAGTGTGCGGTATTGGTTGTGGAAACGCTGTGCCACCTCTGCCAATTCCGTCCGCATGCGTTCGTTTTCCGCCTGATAGTCGGTTATCAGTTGGGCGCACTTGTCGGGAAGATTCACGCTTAGCAGGCGCTCCATGCGTTCCAGAGCCTGGCGCAGTGGAACGAAGTCAAACAGGTCGTCGAGCAGGGCGATGACATAGTTCTGCTTCATCGCCTTGCACTGTTCCGAGTCGGGAATGTATTGCTGAAGACTGTTGGTAAAATTCCTGACGAGCCGGTCGTTGATAATGGCGCTTGGCGGAACGGGTTCGCTCAGCACCAGACCCTCCAGCGAACGGCAGCGGCTGAGTGCCACATACGTTTGTCCGTGGGCGAATGCCGCCGAAGCGTCGATAATGGCATGGTCGAAGGTCAGTCCCTGGCTTTTGTGGATGGTGATGGCCCACGCCAGTTTCAGCGGATATTGTACGAAAGTGCCCAGCACTTCCTCTTCGATGTTGTTTGTTTCCGGATTCAGAATGTAGCGCGTGTTGCACCATGCCGCCCGCTCGATGCTGATGGTTTCGCCGTTGGAAGCCAGTTTTACGTCAATCGTGTCGTCGATTCGTACCACTTCGGCAAGCGAACCGTTCACGTAGCGGTGTTCGGGAGAGTCGTTTTTTACCAGCATCACCTGTGCGCCTTCTTTCAGCACCAGTTCCGTTTCCGTCGGGTAGGAATAGGGTGGAAATTCGCCTTTGATTTCTGCTGCGAAGGTATGCGTGTCGCCCGGCAGGTCGTCGAGTTCTTCGGTGTTTATTTTCTGCGCCTGGCTGTTGTGGGTAATCAGTTGTATGTAGTTGTCGTCCTTGTCTGGTTCGAATTCCGGCAGATAGCGGCGGTTCAGTTCGTCGAGGTCGGCTTGCAGGCAGCGGTTCTCGCGGATTTTGTTCAGAATGTCCAGAAAACGGCCGTCGCTTTGGCGGTAGACTTTGGTCAGTTCCACGGCCTGAAAATCGCCTTCCTGAAAAGCCCGGCTGGAAAAGAAGTAGGGCGAGTCGTAATATTCCGAAAGCATTTGCCATTCCTCGGGCTTGGCAATGGGCGGCAGTTGCTGGATATCGCCGATGAGCAGCATCTGCACGCCGCCGAACGGCAGATTGCAGCGGCGTACATGGCGCAAGGCATCGTCGATGGCATCGAGCAGGTCGGCACGTACCATGCTCACCTCGTCAATCACAATCAGGTCAAGGCTGCGTATCAGCTTCAGCCGTTCCTTTCGGTAATGGTAGTTGTATTTGGCTTCCTTCCCGAATGCCTCGTTCGGGAGGTAGGGCAGGAACGGAAACAGAAAAAAGGAATGAATGGTCATCCCTTCGGCGTTGATGGCGGCTATTCCTGTCGGGGCGAGCACCACCATGCGTTTGGGCGAGTCGGCACGCAACTGCCGCAGGAAGGTTGTCTTTCCCGTACCGGCTTTTCCGGTCAGATAAAGATTCCTTCCCGTCGATTCGATTAAATCCCGGGCCAAGTCGCGTTCTCTGTTTTCTTCCATTCTTCTGTATTTCGCAAGTCTTATCCAAGGGTAAAGGTAAGAAAACTTGCGGGAATCGTCGTCCTCTCCGTGGCGGAAACTCATATTTTTTGCCTGTGAAGGCGGAATATTGCCGTGGATATGCTAAATTTGTAGTTAAACCCAGCGTAACGATGGACAAATTTCAGGTAACGATATTAGGATGTGCATCGGCGAAACCGACTTTCCGGCATCATCCGAGTTCGCAGGTAATCAATTTCCGCGACAACCTTTTCATGATTGACTGTGGCGAAGGCACGCAGATGCAGTTTGCCCGCATGCGTTTCAAGATGAACCGTTTGCGGCATATATTCATCAGTCATCTGCATGGCGACCATTGTTATGGTCTGCCCGGGCTGCTGTCGACAATCGGACTGACGGGCTGCGGCGGACGGGTGACGGTGCATCTGCCCGAAGAGGGTGTGGCGCTGTTGAAGCCGCTGATCGACTATTCTTCGCATGACCTGGAAGTGGATTTCGCTCCTTATCGCTACGGAAATAACGTGATATTCGAGGACAAGGCATTGACGGTCAACACCGTTCCGTTGAAACACCGGTTGCCGACAGTCGGATTCGTGTTTCGCGAAAAGCCGAAATTGCGGCATCTGGATGCCGCGATGGTGAAGTTTCATGAAGTGCCGGTGCGTTGTCTTGCAGGAATCAAGGCCGGTGACGATTATGTGAAGCCCGACGGAACGGTCGTTCCCAACGAACGCCTGACGACACCTGCCGACCCGGCACGCATCTACGCCTATATTTCCGACACCCTTCCGCTGAAGGCTGTCGCCAATGAGGTGAAAGGCGCCGACTTGCTGTATCACGAAGCTACGTTTTTGAATGACCTTGCCGCTCGTGCCA
>ULSN01019797.1_pt1 | contig 19468 bp, 16 predicted proteins | sample 1956771 | NCBI WGS metagenome assembly ULSN01 (sample SAMEA4835709, study PRJEB28245) | human gut metagenome | biome: gut microbiome; material: fecal sample | place: Denmark | collected 2008
ACTGTTATAGCTGGGAGCAGGTGCTACATATCCGCCATTACCACCGCCTTGAAGGTTATTGCCGTTCTTGTCATAAACTCCTACTTGAATAATCTGGTAACCGCGGCCCTGGCATGCCGAACATTTGGTGGAACCGAGACAAGCATTGCAGGGTATGGATGAATAAAGCCCGATGATCATTCCGGAGCCGTGGCAGATTTGGCATGTTTTGTTGCCATAGCAGGCAAAGCAGGGTATTTTTTGTTTATGTATGATTTTGTTGCCTTCTGTGATTTTGATGATTTCATAAAGTTTGTAGGAATCATAATCGGGCTGTCCGTCATTGTTGTTATAATTGTCATTAACCGACGAACTGCTGCTGTTTCCCGACTTGTGAAGGCTGCCGATATATGTGATGCAGTTGTCCTTATCCCATTGTTCGTCAATGAACGAGGATGGAGTGGAGGCATCAATGTTATAGGTTTGTCGGGCAGATTTCCCGTCTGCAGGCTGGTAGGCAACGAGGAAATATTTTCCGTTGACATATTCCAGTAGTTGGATAAGATAGTCGTCATTCCAGATTTCCTGAATACGGTCGGCAATATTGTCCGCATTCTTGAAAGAATAGGATTGCATGCCGATACCACTGTTTGCACTCATAATGACAAGCCATTTGTCCTTAAAAGGAAGGGCTTGTGTGATGCGGTAGCCTTTATCCCAATAAGTTTTTATGAAACTTTCGCAAACGCTCCAAGTGTCATACTTGTATGTCTGGTCGGTATATCCCGTCCCTTCCGACATGACAATCAGCCATTTGCCGTCGCCTTCAGTAATGTTCGTCACATAGCATCCTTTATTGTAGTTTTCCGAGATCCAGTCAGTTGGCCAGTCATTGGCATAGTGATAAGTTTGTCGGGTGTATCCGCTGTTTTTACTCATAGCTATAAACCATCCGAACGGCGTGTAGGCCGCTGATGTGATACGTTTCCCTTGGTCCCAATAATCGGATATTTTCTGTTGTTGCAGTTCATTGCCGGAGCCACTGTAAAACCAGGATTGTCCGCTGTAGGGCTTGTCGCTTCCTGCGATGATGATTTTGTCGCTGGCTGATGCGGACAGGCAAAACCAAAAAAGGATGAAAACTGATAGCGTTTTGTTCATAGTCTAAATTGTTTTAGTAATGCAAAGATAGCGAAAGCCGAGAGCAGAGGCAAATCGAAAACGCAGTTTTCGGATTTGACTATGCCGAGGTGCCTCCTGTCTTATACAAAAAGAGCGAAAGGCGAGCGGAAATAAAATAATGATACAGAAAAAAAGAAATGTCATTTCCTCAATTTGGAATGTGGAAGGGCAATGCTAAAGATGTTGTCAAATTTTTATAGGTTTAAAAGTTTATCCGCTTTTAACCTTTTGTCGAGAAAATACCGATAAAATAAGAGCTGTAATCGCTTTTAATGAAATTTATTTTATTAAATTTGTGCCGTAATTTTAATGAAAGGTAAAAATGGCAACATGGTTTGAATGTAAAGTGAAATACGACAAATTGGCAGAAAACGGTCAACAGAAAACTGTTACTGAACCTTACTTGGTTGATGCCTTGTCGTTTACTGAGGCTGAAGCTCGTATTATTGAAGAAATCACACCTTTTATTTCGGGTGATTTCAAGGTTACCGCCGTTAAGCGTACGAATACGGCTGAAATCTTTTGGGATGAAAGCGGTGACCGCTGGTACAGAGTGAAGGTTAACTTTATTACAATTGACGAAAAGACTGCCGTTGAGAAAAAGACAGCCAATTATATAATGGTGCAGGCTGCCGATTTCAAAAAGGCTTTTGATAATTTCATGGCAGGAATGAAGGGTACGATGTCGGATTTTGAAGTGGCATCTATCACAGAAACCGCTATAATGGACGTATATCAGGCTAACCTTGGTGGCACTGCTGCAGTTCAGGAGGCTTAAAATGATAAATGTAAAAGACAATTTAAAAAAGGTGCAGGATTCACTCCCAAAAGGAGTGGGTCTTGTTGCCGTTTCCAAATTCCATCCTGTAGAGTTGTTGCGTGAGGCTTATGATGCCGGACAACGGATGTTCGGTGAGAGCCGTGCTCAGGAACTCCTGCAGAAAGTAGGGCAGATGCCCGACGATGTAAAATGGCATTTTATCGGCCATTTACAGACGAATAAAGTTCGGTCAATTATTCCTTATGTGGCTATGATTCATAGCATAGACAGCGAAAAGCTGTTGCGGGTGGTTGACAGTGAGGCAGAACGTGCCGGACGTGTAGTGGATGTGTTGTTGCAGCTGCATGTGGCGCTGGAAAAAACAAAATTTGGAATGACTGCCGACGAATGCGTAGCGATGGTGGAGAGTGGTGTGCTGGCAGAACTTGCTCATGTGCGGGTTTGCGGTGTGATGGGCATGGCCACCAACACTGACGATGAAAACGAGATTCGGGCGGAATTTCGAAAAATAAAGCAAGTGTTTGACCTTTTGCATGATGGGTGTCTTCGGGACTCGGATTGCTTTCGGGAAATCAGCATGGGGATGAGCGAAGATTATCAGATTGCTGTGGAAGAGGGTAGTACGTTGGTTCGTATAGGACATTTGATTTTTGGAGAAAGACAGTATTAAAAATTCGTGGTGTCTTAAAAAAGATAAAATTAATGCACGTCATAGTACTCCGTTCGAAAAAATACTTTACTTTTAAATAATAAAACGATAAGTAACCGTAGAGTTATCAATTATTTATTCATACTTTAAAATCTAAATTTATGTTACAGGAAAAAAAGAATTATACATTGCCTATAGTTGTAATGTTCTTTTTGTTCGCGATGATTTCATTCGTGACCGGATTTCAGAATCCATTTGGCGTTATCTTGAAAGAGCAGTTGTCACTTTCCAATTTCCAGTCTCAGCTGGGTAATGCCGCTAACTTTATCGCCTATGCATTTATGGGACTTCCAGCCGGTATGATTCTTCAAAAGAAAGGCTATCGCTTTTCTGCAATCATGGCCGTGCTCGTTGGTTTGGTCGGTGTAGTGTTGATGTTCCTTTCCAGCTATTTGGAGGATGAATCCATTTTCGGCGTTTATTTGTGTGGTGCATTTGTGGCAGGTTTCTCCATGTGTATGTTGAACACTGTCGTTAACCCGATGTTGAACACCCTCGGTGGTGGTGGCAAGAAAGGTAACCAGCTGATTCAGTTCGGTGGTGCCACTAACTCGTTGGCCGCTACCATTTGCCCGGTTCTTGTAGGTTATCTGATGGGTGACAATATCAAGGAATGTACATTGGTTGACGCTCGTACAGCGCTTTATATTGCAATGGCTATTTTCGCCGTCGCCTTCATTGTTTTGGTTCTTTCCAAACTTCCGGAACCAATTCTGGAAGAAATAAAGAACAACAAGGACAAAGGCAAAGAAGACAAGGTTTCCTTGTCAGGCGTGTTCAAGTTCAGCCACTATATCGGTGGTGTTGTCGCTATCTTTCTGTATGTAGGTATTGAAGTTGGTATTCCTAACATCGCCAACCTTTATATGACAAACGAGTTGGGTATCCCGGCTGCTGTTGCAGGTTCGTTGGTTGGTATGTACTGGCTGTTGATGCTTGTTGGCCGTTTGTTGGGCGGTGCGCTGGGCGCAAAGATTTCAAGTAAGACAATGTTGGTGGCTGTATCAACAGTTGCTATCATCCTCTTGATTGCGTCTATTCTTGTTCCGGCCGACGTGACGGTTTCTGTTCCGGGCGTTTCTTCCACCTTGTCATTCATGAGTGTTGAAGCTCCTGTAAGCATCCTCTTCCTCATCCTTTGTGGATTGTGTACTTCTGTAATGTGGGGCGGAATCTTCAACCTGGCTGTTGAAGGTCTTGGCAAGTATACGGCCGTTGCTTCCGGCTTCTTCATGGTAATGGTTTGCGGTGGTGGTATCCTGCCGTTGATTCAGGGTGCAGTTGCCGACGCTGCCGGTTACTTGAGCAGCTACTGGGTACTTGTAGTGGCTGTAGGCTACCTGTTGTTCTATTCATTGATTGGTAGCAAGGTGTTGAAAACGGATGAAGACTGATTCCAGATTCTGACTGAACAGTAAATAATAAATTCCGCCCCGTGCTTCTAAAAAGAGCATGGGGCGGGCTTTTTTTGAGGTATTTTTTCTGTTATTGAACAAAATTTCGTAATTTCGCACTTGTTATTAACATTCTCAACCTCTAAGTATCAATGGATGTAAATGTAATGAATAAGGTGGCCGACAATATCCGTATTTTGGAAGCGGCAATGGTCGAGGCAGCGAAGTCAGGACACCCGGGTGGCTCTATGGGTGGCACTGATTTTACAAACGTGTTATATTCCAAATATTTAGTATATGATCCCGAAGACCCGACATGGTTCGCAAGAGACCGTTTCTTCTTGGATCCGGGTCACATGTCGCCTATGTTGTACGGCGTGCTTGCCATGTGCGGACGCTATAGCATCGACGATTTGAAAAAGTTCCGTCAATGGAAGAGTGCTACTCCCGGACATCCGGAAGTGGATTTTGCCCGTGGTATTGAAAACGGTTCAGGTCCGCTTGGACAGGGACATGCCATGGCTGTCGGCGCTGCCATCGCAGAGCGTTGCATAGCCGCTCGTTTTGGTGAAGTCGTTGCACACAAGACCTATGCGTTTATTTCAGATGGAGGTATTCAAGAGGAAATCTCTCAAGGTGCCGGTCGTATTGCCGGTTTCTTGGGCTTGAACAATCTGATTATGTTCTACGACAGTAACAAGGTGCAGCTTGCCACTATGGTGGACCAGGTTTCGGCAGAAGATACGGCTGCTAAGTACCGTGCCTGGAACTGGAACGTAATTGAAATTGACGGTAACAATCCGATTGAGATAGCCGGAGCATTGGAAAATGCGCTGAACGAGGAAAAGCGTCCGACCCTGATTATTGGTAATACAATCATGGGTAAGGGTTGTGTGACAGCTGACGGTAAGAACTTTGAGTTCAAGACGAGCACACACGGCAACCCTCTCAGCAAGTCGGGAGCAAGCTATGAAAAGACTGTAGAAAATTTAGGCGGTAATCCTGAAGACCCATGGGCTGTTTGGGATGAAACCAAAGAACTATATGCGCAGCGTCGTGAAGAACTGAAAGAAATTGTGGCCCAACGTAAAGCGGCATTTGCTGCTTGGGCTGCCGCAAATCCGGAATCGGCTGCGGAGCTGCAAAACTGGATTGACGGTAAAATTCCGGAAATCGACTACAAGGCGATTGCTCACAAGCCGAATGTGGCAACCCGTACGGCTTCTGCCGATGTATTGGCTGTTTTGGGTGAGAAATTGCAGAACATGGTGGTTTCTTCCGCCGACTTGTCGAATAGTGACAAGACTGAAGCCTTTATTAAAAAGTGCGGTAGCCTGATTGCTCCGGGACATTTCGAAGGCCGCTTTCTGCAGTCGGGTGTAGCCGAATTGACGATGGCGTCCATCATGAACGGAATTGTGCTGCATGGCGGTATGTTTGCCGCTTGTGGAACATTCTTCGTATTCTCCGATTACATGAAGCCTGCTATCCGTATGACGGCCCTGATGGAACTTCCGGTGAAGTTCGTCTGGACACACGACTCATTCCGTGTGGGTGAAGACGGTCCTACTCATGAGCCGGTTGAACAGGAAGCTCAGATTCGTCTTTTGGAAGAATTGAAGAATCATAAGGATAAAAACAGCATGCTGGTACTTCGTCCTGCCGACAGTGCGGAAACAACAGTAGCATGGAAGATGGCTATGGAAAATACCGACACGCCGACAGGTTTGATTCTGACTCGTCAGGATGTGGAAGATTTGCCATCCGAATCCGGCGACCGATATGCCGACGCACTTCAGATGGTGAAGGGCGGTTATGCTGTCGTCAATTGCGAAAACCCGGATGTTGTGCTTGTAGGTAATGGCTCTGATGTCATGTTGTTGGTTAAATCGGCTGAAGTATTGAAGGCGGAAGGCATCAAGGCCCGTGTGGTATCTATTCCTTCTGTCGGTTTGTTCTGCAACCAGCCTGCCGCTTATCGTGAATCGCTTGTGCCGAAAGACAAGCCGGTTTACGGAAAAACTTCCGGTCTGCCTTCTTCGTTGATTCGTATTGTCGGAGCTAACGGCCGTGCCTGTGGTCTTGACCACTTCGGCTATTCTGCGCCTTACAAAGTGTTGGAGGAAAAGTTCGGATTCAATGTAGAGGCTACTGTAAAGGAAATCAAGGAATACTTGGCAGATTATTCACAACATTGTTGATGTTGAATACAACATTTTCATAAAGCTTTTTTGTGAAAATAATCAGCGATACATTTTTATATACCTTATTGTATTAATGGTTTTGTATAATGGATTGCCTACTTTTCAAGTAATTCAATCTATTGTTACGGTCTAAAGCTGTTGGTACGATAAGGTATATAAGTATATATATTTAACAATATAAAAAATGATAGAAACCGGTTAAAGTTAAGTAATACGGTTTCGGATTAATACTAAATAGAACGACATGAAAAAGGTTATTTTATTGGGAATTATTATTTTGTGTTTAAATGTGAGTTTTGCGTTCGGACAGGGGTATGGATTTTATCAAGAGAATGGTAAATGGGGTGTGACATATAATGGTGAGCCTTGTGTACTTCCTCGATTTGATGGCGTGGCAGGTATTAGTGGAGAAGGCATATTTTCTTATAAAAAGAACGGACGGTGCGGATTTGCCAATGTGTGGAATATTATTTCAGAACCTTTTTGTGACTCTATTGCCCGTTTCCCTGATCAATATTGTGAAACAACTTTTAATAAAGGCTATGAGAGTTCGATTGAATATAATTCCCCTGTTTTTTATAAATTCCTGGACGGTGGCAAGTGGGGCGTTTGCACTGTCGATGGTTGTGTGCTTGTACCTGCTCTGTATGATGAAGTGTATGATAAAATATTCGACAATGATGACTTGGATATAAAAAAGAAGGAATGGTATAAATCTTATGCGTTGCTATTTGACCATTATTTTCTTGTGAAAAAGGATGGAGCATGTAAGCTGTTGAATATATGTGGTGAAACAGTTGTGTCTGACATCGTTTCGTTTGATCAGTTCATTGCAGTAAAAAAGGATAAGAAATATAAGAAGATTTATAAAAACGCGGTCAAGGATTATGCAAAAGCAATAGATGCCGACCAAACAGCTCGTAACAGGCTTAGAAGCCAACGCTCAAAAGCACGTAACGCTACAATGGAAAATACATTATTCATGAATTATGTCATGCCTTATTCAGATTCGGATATGACAATTGAGCAGATGCAAAAACCGAGAGAGGTTTATTTCGGGTATAAAAATGGTAAACTTGAGCCGATGCAGGGCGATACGCTCATTGTGAGCGGTCTGCCAAGTATTGTCACGGATTATGGGTTCATCAGTACCCCGTTGGTTTATGATTCTCCTTATTTCCGCTTGCAGCGGAATCCCTACGACGTGTACGCTTATTTGACTTTGATGGACCAAAGAAAGGTGCATGGAAGATTTTGGTTGGATGCGGAGTCCGGCTATGTATCTGACGAGGATGTATTGGATGGTACTGCCAGTTATAATATAGATTTGTTCCAAAGTAACTTGGAATATTATGCTACATTGTTGGAAATGGCAAAAGAAACGGAAAACAAGGCTGCATACGATGAAGTGAGCAATAGAATTGAGAAGGCCAAGAATGCATTGAATGCTTATGAAAATGCTGTAGAACAGACACAGCATAGCATAGAACGAAACGCAAGACTTGACAAGATTGGAAATTCGTTCTCATCGATACTCAATTCAATGGCAGCAGTTGTTGGGAGTGGCCAGTCTTCTTCGTCTGGTTTGAATGTGTCGGGTCAAAGAGACATCTCTTCAGGTGCATCCTCTGGGTCTTCAAAGAATGGTGATTCTTCAGCAACAATGACGGGTGCGGATCAAAGAAATTATAACACATTGCGCAATACGTATAATAAATGGGCCTCTGACTTGATGCAGATGAAAAATCTTAACGGACAGTATCAAAATGGTTATGAGGAAAAAGACAAAAGACATGCGCAAAGCGAGATGAAACGTATTAGGGAAATGGCAAAAAGCAAGTGGGGGAAAGAGATTCCATACAATTCTATCGAAGATTGGAACTAATGTAAATAAATGAATGGAGTTTGGCTTTGCGTCAAGCTCCATTTTTCTTGGGCATATAAAAACGACAGCGCTATGATTGGCCATAACGCTGTCGTTTCTATTAAAGACTACTGTATGTTCAGTTGTTACTCTTTGGGAACAGCCTTTTTAGTCGTCGTTTTCTTGCGGGCTGGTGCTTTCTTGGGTTTAGCTTCTGCTGTTGTCTCTGCTGCTGTTCCTTCATTGTTTTCAATGGAAGTCTTCAGTGTGCTAAGTTCCTTGTTGAGCATTTCGATTTCGCTCGACTGATTCTTGATAGTAGTCAGCAAAGCGTTCAATTCTTCATTCTCAATGGTGAGCGGGAATTGTTCTTCAACGCGTACAATGAAGTCGCCCAATACGTTCATGTAGTTGGTAAATGCCATATAAGGTGATTCATACGGGCTGAACAATGCACAACCGTCTCCGAAGTGTTTCGTGCTCATATAGAAGAAATGGTCAGACGATTGCAGGTAGCACCAGTCTTGTTGCAGGCGTGGGTCGCTGCACAGATGAATACGTTCTGCTACCGAATAAAGTTTATTGAATGCCTCATTCTGCAATTGATTGCCCAGCCATGCACTTACGCCTCTTTCTTCGTCGTTGCAGGAAATAGGGTGTGTAACTGTGATTTCAGCAACCGGATTCAATTTTGCAATCGCTTCGGAAGGTGTCCAGAATTCAACGCCTTTTTCTTCAGCAAATCGTGGAAGTGCCTTGAAGAAGTCAAATATGCCGGTTTCACGAGGATGGATTTCGCCCAATACCTCGTAGCTCATGGCTATGTTGATAATTTGTTCTTCTTTCGGGCTTTGTGCAATCCACGAAATATATTTGTCGGCAGTCAGCGGAAATTCGTGCCAGTTGCTGTCGGAGAAACGGAGCGACAAGTCGTCCGACAATTTTGCATTGCGGAGAAGAAGTTTCATCTTGGGAGCGCTTGCAGCCGAGTACATGTAGTTAGGCGATTTCCATCCTAAAATGTGCTTGGCACCTTCTGTCAGCACGCCCTTGAAGCCCATTTCTGCAATGGTGGCTCCGATTTCGTCGTTGTAAATCAATTCAGTGTTGCGGAACACCTTCGGCTTCTGTCCGAAAAGTTCGTAGATGAGCTTGTCGTGTTTCTCGACTTGCTTTTTGAACTCGTCGACATTGGAGAGTGATGCCAAAGAGTGGTTGTATGTTTCGGATACGAATTCTACACAGCCTGTATCTGCCAACTTCTTCATGGAGTCGATGAATTCAGGAACATAGAGTTGGAATTGTTCCAATGCTGTTCCAGTGATGGAGAAGGCAACTTTGAACCGCTTGTTGCTGTCCTGAATCATTTGCAGGAGCAGTTCGTTTGCAGGAAGATAGGATCTTTGTGCAATGCGTGTGATGATTTCATCGTTTCCGAAATCGTCGAAATAATAGTGGTCGTTACCAATATCAAAGAAGCGGTAACGTTTGAGTCTGAATGGTTGATGTATTTGGAAAAATAAACATACTGCGCTCATAGTAGTAGTCTTTTATTTGTTTAATAATCGGTTGTAAATGTCAATAACTTTTTTGCCGGCTTTTTTCCATTGGATTTCGTTCACTTCGGCCAGGCCTTCTTCATGAAGTTGGTTGTACATGGCCGGGTAGGTGATGATGGAATAGATGGCGTCGGCCATGGCATCAATATCCCAGAAGTCGGTCTTGATGACGTGGTTGAGGATTTCAGCACAACCCGACTGTTTGGAAATGATGGAAGGCACTCCCATCTGCATCGCTTCCAATGGAGAAATTCCAAAAGGTTCGGATACTGACGGCATTATGTAAACGTCGGATGCTTTCAGCATTTCGTATACCTGCTTTCCTTTCAGGAATCCTGTGAAATGGAAACGGTCGGCGATGTCTTTTTCTGCGACAAGGTTTATCATCTTTTCCATCATGTCGCCGCTTCCTGCCATAACAAAACGGACATTATGTACTTTTTGCAGAACTTTGGCTGCTGCTTCCACAAAGTATTCAGGGCCTTTCTGCATGGTAATGCGTCCCAGGAAAGTAACCACTTTTTCCTTCATTTTGGGTACTTCCAGATGCTTCAGCTCTTCGCTCAGCGGTTCAACCGCATTGTGAACCGTGGTGACTTTGGCCGGGTCGATACCGTATTTTTCAATTACGGTACGGCGTGTAAGGTTGCTCACGGTAATGATATGGTCGGCATTGAGCATACCGTCGCGTTCGATATTGAACACTGTCGGATTTACATTTCCGCGTGAGCGGTCGAAGTCGGTAGCGTGGACGTGGATTACCAGAGGTTTTCCCGACACTTGTTTTGCGTGAATGCCGGCAGGATAGGTCAACCAGTCGTGTGAATGGATGATGTCGAAGTCAAGGGTGCGGGCTATCACTCCGGCCACGATGGAATAGTTGTTGATTTCTTCCAACAGATAGTCCGGATATCGGCCTGAAAATTCGATGCAGCCCAGGTCATTGACATTCATATAGTTGAAGTCGGCATAGATGTGTGAGCGCAAATCGAAATATAATTGCGGATCCATTACATTGCCGATTCTTGACTGTACATAATCCCAGTCGGTATCTCTCCAGGCAATAGGCGTATTGCCTGCTCCGATTATTTTTGCAAAACTTTTATCTTCATCTCCGTAAGGTTTGGGTATGACAAACGTGATATCCATATTGCCGTTTTCGGCCATCCCTTTGGTCAGGCCGTAGCTTGCCGTTCCCAGTCCTCCAAGGATATGGGGTGGAAATTCCCACCCGAACATTAGTGCTTTCATATTAGAAAGGAATATCTTGGATGTTAAACTTCAAAACTTTTTATAGCATAGAGGGCGCGCAACACTTCTCCGATATTGGGAGCAAAGCTGATGGCACCGTGACCTGTGTAGGGCGGATTGCCGTCGTAGAGTTCAGACAGCGAGCCGATGCAACCTTTTGTCATGTCGTCTTCATAGCCGATAAGCATTCTGCGGAGGAACGCTACGCCGCTGCGGCCAAACACTTTCAGATAGGCGTCGGTGTAGAAGCCTGTAAGCCATGGGCGTGTAGGACCGTTGAAATATACGTGGGCTCTTCTTTCCGGATTTCCTTCAAAGAACGGATTGTAGCCGTAGCTTTTCGGGCTGAGGGAGCGAAGTCCCATTGGCGTCAGCAGTTCGCGGGTGACGATGTCGAGAATTTTCTTGCGCTGAACTCTGTCAAGCGGTGAAAAGTCGCAGCCGGCGGCGATAATCATGTTCGGGCGAACGCTCAGGTCCGTGTATGTACCGTCTACATAATCGTACAGATAACCGTAGTCGTTCATGAATGTTTTGATGAACGCCGGTTTCAGACGTTCAGCCAAGGCTTCCCATTCCTGGAGACGTTCCGGCTGCTTTTCATTTTCTTTGAAAAGTGTGACGGCGAACATCAGAGCGTTGTACCAGAGCGCATTGAATTCAAGAATGTATCCCGTGCGGGGCAGCAGCGGTTTTCCGTTGAAGGTAGAGTCCATCCATGTAACGGATTCGATGGTACCGTTGGAGGAAAGCAGACCGTCTTCGTTGATATACAAATTCTTTTGCTTTTCGTCGAAAATGAAGTTGATGATTTCTTCCAGTGTGTCTCCGTATTTTTCAATCGTTTCTGATGCTCCGAAGAATTTGTAATATTGTTGTATGCACCATACGGCCCACAGCGGGATGTCTGGCAAATCGATGTCTTGGATGGTTTTGTCCGTTTCTCCTGTCTGGATGTATTTATGCAAGGCATCCAACGCAGTTTTCATCATTTTCTCGTAGTCCTCGCGGTGTTCAATAGCCAGTGTTGCGCCGGGAAGAGCAACGAAAAGGTCACGGGCAATAATTTTAAACCACGGATATCCTGCAAGCATGTAATAGTTGTCGCCGTCTTTCAGATAGCATTGTTCGGCTGAATTCTTCAGGCAGTTGTAGAAACTTGTACGTCTGGTTCTGTCTTCCGCTTCTTTGTCGAATGTTGTCGCAAAACTTCTGGGCTTGGCCGGTTCGGTACTTGCAGAGAATATGATGGATTCGCCTTTTTTGATTGGAAGTTTGAAATAACCCGGTACCCAAAGGTCTTCACTGAAGGCTTCTTCGCGTGCAAGGTCCTTGATGTATTCAATTCCGTTGTACCAGTGCGGTTCGTAGACGAATTCCGCTTTGTGGTTGAATTGCATGTAAAGGCGTGGATATCCTTTGTACAGGCAGAATGATACTCCGTTTTCAGTCTCTTCATAGGTCGTGTCCAACTGGTTGTTTTCCATGCATAGGCTTGCGGCATTTCGGAATGCCAGGAATGGTTGGAACTGGAGTGTTGTAGGAGAGTGTGCTTCAACCAAGGTGTATTTGATGAGGATTCTGTTTTCGTGTGACACGAAAACCTTTTCTTTAGTCAGGATAACACCACCGACGCGGTAGGTGAGTCTGGGCACTGTGTCACAGTTGAATTCTCTCAAATATTTATGTCCGTTCGGACTGTAAACACCGTTTTTGTAACGGTGTATTCCCAGATTGAATGGGGCACCGTGTTGTATCACAGTTTCATCCAATGACGAAAGCAGCACAAAATTGTCGTTGTTCATCTCCTTGATGGGAATGACCAGCAGGCCATGCTGTTTACGAGTGTTACAACCGGTTACTGTCGTGCAATGATAAGCTCCTGCTTTGTTTGTTCGAAGAATCTCCTTTTGGAGAGATTGGTCAAGGTTAATCAACAGGTTTTTATCAAATTTAAGGTAACTCATATTGTATTGTGTTTTGGAGTTATATTAAATAATGGTTAAGTTCTTAATCTGCCACGAATGTAAGTAAAATATTTAGAGTACAAAAGGAAAATGTTGCAAAACATATCGTTTTTTTCAGCATCTGACATTTTTTGCTGTCAAATGTTCAATTCTGTACGGATTGAGTTGACAAAATCCCAGAATCCGTTGCCGATTGTGCTGAAAATATTGTTTCTTTCCGAACTTTTTGTCGGGACGAAAACTTTAAGGCCTCTTGGGTGGCATTGTATGTCGATTTCGCGCGGCATCATGATGGTCTCTCCGTCGATGTGCATGATGCCTTCTGTGGCCCGTTCGATTTTTAGCGACGGGGTTCGGAAAGAAATGATGTTGGTGTCCTGGTCAATATGTTTTGAAAAAAGCAGCAGTCCGAGCATGGCTGTGTCGAGTGGAGTTATGGGCAGGATGACAGTCACGTCAATTAATCCGTCCTGCATGTCGGCATTCGGTGTGATATAGGCATTGTTGCCGTATTGTGAGGCGTTTCCGCAGGCGATGATAAAGGCCCGTTCGGATATGATTCCGTCGGGTGTAGTGATTTTGTATTCTTTCGAACGGTATTTCAAATATTCGGATACGGCACTTTTTACATAACCGATGGGGCCGCGTTTCCCTTCTTTGGCAAATTTTGCGCTGACTTGAGCGTCGAAACCTACACCGCATGTGCAGAAAAAAGGATGTTCGTTGGCCGTGCAGTAGTCGAACGCTTGGACGTTGACTTCGTTGATGATTTCCAGTGCTTTGGTGATGTTGAGGGGAATGTTCAAATGGCGGGCAAGGCCGTTGCCGGAACCGTTAGGAATGATTCCCAGTGCTGTTTGTGAATGGCATAGGGCGGAGGCAACTTCGTTTACTGTCCCATCGCCTCCGATGGCAATCACGCCAAAATATCCCTTGTCACTGGCATCGCGGGAAAGTGTATAGGCATGGTTGGCGCGTTGTGTAAAGCGTATTTCAATGTCGAAAATCTCATGATTCAGCTTTTCGTTGACAGTTTCAGGCAGATACGCTTTGTTGTTAGTCCCGGAAATGGGGTTGATGAGTACCAATATTTTCTTTTTCTGCTCCATTGTCTGCAAATTTAAGAAAAAACGGGATTATTGTCAATGATGAAAATAAAAAAGTGGGAGAGTGTTGATTGGAAGAGGATTTATTTGTAACTTCGTCATAAATTGAATTTTTTAAAATTACAGCAAATGAAATCTAAATTGCCTTTGTTGTCCAATGTATTTGTTTTTATCGTTGGCTTGTTGCTGGTTATCCTTCATAATCGGGCAGCTATTCTGGAGATGATAATCATTATTGTCGGTATCGTGTTTATTGTACCAAGCTGTTTGGCTTTGATTGCTCTGTTTGCCCGTCAGGAGAAGCTTATGATTAGCGGAGTTGCCGTTTTGCCGATTGTCGGTGGACTGATTCTGGGGATTGCGCTTGTTGCTGTGCCTCAGTTTTTTGTCGGTTTTACGGCCTATACCTTTGCGGTCGTACTTATTTTAGGTGCGGTCTATAAATTGTGGGCGTTGTTGTCGTGGAGCCGTAAGGTGCATTTTCCTATTGGCTGCTATGTCATTCCGACACTGATGCTTGCCGCCGGTATCGTAATTCTTTCGACGGACGTATTGCGGATTGAGAGTGTGCTGGTGTTGGTGACCGGTATATCCTTTATGGCGTATGCTGTAAATTCATTGCTTGAGTATCTTGTATACCGTCATTTCCTGAAAAACCATCCCGAAGATGCGGGAACGGCACAGGATGTGGAGATTGTAGAAATAACGGGCGACGAATCTAAATAATCGTTCGTGCGGAACCATTGAATTTTTTTGATGGCAAAATCGGCTGCACAGTTTGCAAGAAACTATGCAGCCGATTTTGTGTTGGGGGAGTCCGGTGGTTATTTTAACCGTTCCTTGACGTATTCGATAATCAGGTTGATGGCTGATTCTTCGTTGATTCTTGAAGAGTCGATACAGAGATCATAGGAGGTGGAATGTCCCCATTCCTTGTCCGTGTAGAAATTGTAGTATTCGGCTCTGAGCTTGTTCTCTTTTTTTGCCAATGCCTTGGCTTCCTCAATGTCGATGTTGGGAATGCGTTTCACGATACGCTCTGCGCAGGCCTCGGGTGAAGCACTAATAAAGATGTTGATACAGTTTGGATTGTCGCGCAGCAGGTAGTCGGCACAGCGTCCTACGATGATACATGATTCGCGTTTGGCCACGTTTTTTATCATGTCGCAGATGGCTTTCTGTACATTGTCGTAGTAGGAGGATGTCGGCGATGAAGTGAAGGGCTGTATATAGAAGCCGAGATTCATGGAGAGGTTGCTGATATAGAACGACGGCAGTTTTTCATCCGTCTTTTTCAGCAGGTTGGGGTTGATGCCTATTTCTTTGGCTGCTTCCAGAAGCAATTCTTTGTCGTAGAATTTTATGCCGAGTTTTTGCGCCAGCTTTTGTCCTATATCGTGTCCGCCGCTGCCAAATTGACGGCCAACGGTGATGACATATTTCTTGTCGTTCATAGTCGTTTTTTGTTAGGTTTACGTTATACTTTGGCTGACTAATTCAACCTTATGTACAAAGATAATTTTTTCGGAGGAAAAATGCAACATCGGCGGTCGAAAAAACTTACAGCTTGATTTCGATGATGTCGTCAATATCAGTGGTGTATCGTTTCGATATCCGTTCGCATTTGAGATGCCATCGTTTGTCGTAGCCCTGTATGGCAATCCGTACCATGTTGTGTCCGTTTTTACGGTTTATCTCATCAATGGCTTTGCCAAGTGCCATTTGCCGGCTGCGGTCAATGGGGTCGAACAGTTGTGTCTGTATGGCGGTGTCGGGTATAATACCCCATGCGATGACTCCTGCTTTCTTTATAAAAGGTGTAATGTTGTCAGGCCAGTGTTGTCGGAGCGCTTCAACGGCACGGCTGACAATTTCCTGGCTGTCGGAAGTGGCGACGGAAAAGCTGCATACCGATGATAGCTGGTATGGGTGTCCGCTTGTCGGAAAGCGGCTTGTGTGGGCGAAGATTGTCATTCCGTGGCAGGCGCAGTGTTGCTGTTTGAGCTTGCGTGAGCAGGATGCGGCGAAATTGGCGATGGCTTCTTCGAGCAGCGGAAGGTCGCAGATTCCTTTCTCCGGAAAGCTTCGGCTGGTGCAGATGGATTTGTTGTGAGGAAGTTCTTCAATGTCAATGCAACTGTCGCCTTGCAGTTCTTTCCAGGTTCTGGCAAGTGTGACGGAAAAGTTGCGGCGAACCCATTGTTCGCTTTTTTGAGTCAAGTCCCAAGCTGTTCGGATTCCATAGTAGGCAAGTTGTGGCGACAATCTTCTGCCGATTCCCCAGACATCGTGAATCGGTGTCAGTTGCAGGGCTTTTATTCGTTTTTCTGCCGTATCGATGAGGCATACATTTTTATATCCCGCATATTGCTTCCCGAAATGGCTGGCTATTTTTGCCAATGTCTTGGTTGGAGCAATGCCTATCGTGACGGGGATGCCGGTGCCTTTCGTGACCGTGCGTACTATCTTTTTCCCGTATTCTTCGATTGAAAATGTCGGGTCATGTTCTATGGTGGGCAGTTGCAGAAAGGCTTCGTCAATCGAATAGATGGTAATGTCGGGCGTGAATGCCGACAGCAGCGACATGACACGGTGGCTCATGTCGCCGTAGAGCACATAATTGCTGCTGAACACCGCCACTTTTTGATCTTCGAGCATCTGACGGATTTTGAAAAACGGTTCGCCCATTTTTATGCCCAAAGCTTTTGCTTCGTTGCTGCGTGCAATGATGCAGCCGTCGTTGTTGGAAAGGACAACGACAGGCTTGTCGCGCAATGCCGGGTTGAACACCCTCTCGCATGAGCAATAGAAATTGTTGCAGTCAACCAGAGCAAACATATTTTTAGGGTTTTCTGAACTGTCTTTTTATATTGTAGGTGAGAACTCCCCAGATGAGGAAGCTGTTGTCTTCGGTCACTTTTATCGGAGGATAGTTGCGGTTGGCGGGAACGAGCCATAAACATTCGTTATGCGGGTCGGTTTTTACGGTCTTAAGGGTGAATTCTCCGTCGATATAGGCCACAACGATGTCGCCGTCCTCCGGTTCGATGGATTTGTCGATGACCAGCAGGTCGCCGTCGTCGATGCCTCGGTCCTTCATCGAGTCGCCCACAGCTTTCGCATAGAACGTAGTGGCGGGATGCCGTATCAGTTCTTTGTTCAGGTCGATGGCTTCCGTCGTATAATCCTGTGCGGGGCTGGGAAAGCCGGCACGTATGCCGTCGTCGGCATAAAGCAGGTTCAATTGGGTCGAAAGGTCGGCCGAGTATATTTCTAATTTGGTTTCCATGCTACAAAGATAGTTCTTTTGCAGGGGATGCGGGAGAAAAACAGCCGGAATGGGGCGCAAAAATGCAAAATAGGAAAAGTTCTTTTTGATTTTCGCTTCCGTTGCATTATCTTTGCGTGAAAAGAATTTAACGCACTTGCCGCCATGCGCCATGTGTCAATAGTAATAAAATAAAATTCAGATGGCTGAAGATATTCTTAAAAAACTCAGAAAAGCAGAAGACGGTCTGTCAACGTATGAATATATTGCCAACAATATTGGCAATTGCGATGAATTGATGCTCGCACTTGTTGAAAATATGATTAATGTCGACCGCAACGGCCAGTTTGTAGTGAGCACGGCAAGATATTTGCACGCTATAGACGCCGAGAAATATGCAGATGCAATCGACGCGCTGGTTAAGGCAGCCATTGACAAGGACCGCGAACACAAGTATATTCCAGAACTGTTGTCGAGCCTTTGGGGGGCGGATTATGCGGAACACGCAGCTGAACTCAGTGCCAAGGATGATAATTTCCGGAGAATATACAAGCGTGTGTTCCAGAAAGGAATCTGATTTGATGAGAAAAATCTTCTTTTTATTTCTATTGATGATGTTTGTCCGGATGGTATCGTTTGGACAAACAAATGTTGTCGAACAAACAAAAGCGAACAGACAGAATATGCAGGAAAACAGAGTGACTGTATTGTTGGAAACTACAGTCGGAAACATAAAAATTGCTCTTTACAACGAGACACCGGGACACCGTGACAATTTTGTCAAGAATGTGAAAGATGGGGTATACGACGGTGTGCTTTTCCATCGTGTCATTAACGAATTTATGGTGCAGACGGGCGACCCAAGTTCAAAAACGGCCAAGAAGGGCCAGATGTTGGGCGCTTCCGACCATGGCAGTGAAATTCCTGCAGAATTTGTATTCCCGAAATATTTTCATAAGAAGGGGGCTATTGCCGCAGCAAGAACCGGCGATAATGTGAACCCGGAGAAGAAGTCGTCCGGTTCGCAGTTCTATATCGTGACCGGTAAGAAATATAATGCTCAGGAACTTGTGGCGATGGAAAAGTCCTTGCAGAATCGTCAGAAACAGGCCGTGTTTGACGAGCTCGTGTCAGAACACAAGGCTGAAATTATGGACTTGCGCCGTGCACGCAACAGTACAGGCTTGCAGGAGCTGCAGGAAAAACTGGTAAAGGAAACCGAGGAAAAAGTAAAAGGCAATCTGTTTCATTTTACTCCGGAACAGAAGGAAGCCTATACTACAGTCGGAGGTGCGCCGTTCCTTGACAACAGCTATTCCGTGTATGGCGAAGTAGTAGAGGGAATGGATGTCGTGGAGAAAATCGAAAAGGTAGCAACTGACCGTAACGACCGTCCAGTGGATGACGTGATAATTTTGAAAGCTACGGTCGTTGAATGATTGAAATAAACCGCCATATTTTGTCAAACGGACTGCGTGTGGTCCACAACCGGAATGCCGCCACTCAAATGGCGGCAGTAAATTTGTTGTACCGTGTCGGTTCGAAAAATGAGGATGCCGATTCTACGGGTCTTGCCCATCTTTTGGAACATCTGATGTTTGGCGGTTCTGAAAATGCTCTTGACTTCGACAGAAAGCTCCAGAATGCCGGAGGAGAGTGTAATGCGTGGACTAACAGCGACATTACTAACTATTACGAAACTGTTCCGTCGTTTAATATTGAGACGGCTCTGTGGCTGGAATCCGACCGTATGCAAAATCTGTTGCTTACAGACAAGAGTCTGGACGTGCAGCGGAGCGTGGTGATGGAGGAATTTAAGCAGCGTTGTCTGAATACTCCTTATGGCGACAGTGGACACTATTGGCGGAAAGTGGCCTATAAGAAACATCCGTACCGATGGCCGGTAATTGGCGAAAAACTGGAGCATATCGCGAATGTGACAGCTGAGAGGGTACGCAGTTTCTATCGCCGTTTTTATTCGCCTGACAATGCTATCCTTTCCATTGTCGGCAATCTGGATGCCGATGAGGCGTTCCGGCTGGCCGAAAAGTGGTTCGGCGATATTCCCGCTTCCGGATTTGTGCATTCTGTTCTTCCTGTTGAGCCGGTTCAGACAGAAGCACGCAGCTTGAGCGTGTCGAAGGATGTGCCGCATGACATGCTGGTTCGTATTTATCATATGTGTGACCGCCTGCATGCCGACT